>Ga0228664_1000008_pt1 | contig 314590 bp, 289 predicted proteins | sample 78DmetaG_FD_183029 | JGI IMG/M metagenome (GOLD analysis project Ga0228664, IMG submission 183029) | Seawater microbial communities from Monterey Bay, California, United States - 78D | ecosystem: Environmental > Aquatic > Marine > Coastal | place: USA: California | collected 2016-09-26 | reverse complement strand
AGATAGGTAAACCTTAGAATTATGAGTATTTCAATATTATATACAAGAGTTTCGAGCGTAGATCAGAAAACGGATCGGCAAAGAGTAAAAGAAAATGAATTTGATAAAGTTATCGAAGATAAATGTTCGGGAGCCATTCCAATTTTTGAAAGACCCGAGGGTTCAACCTTAAAAACCCTAATAGATCGACAATTGATCAAGTCAATTTCTGTTTGGCAAATTGATCGTTGCGGTCGTGACCTCAGAGATATTATAAATTTTATTCATTACACCACTGAGAGAGGTATCCCAGTTAATTTTTTGTCGCAGGGTCTATGCACACTCAATGAAGACAAAGAGGAAAATCCAATCTCTAAAATGATGATATCAATTCTTGGAGTGGTTGCTGAAATGGAACGAAAACTTTCAAAAGAACGTCAACGTGAGGGTATTGAGTTGGCTAAATTAGATCCAACAAAATATCTTGGAAGAAAACCAGGATCCAATGAAGGTCCAATTAAGTTTTTATCAAAATCACAAAATAAAAAGGCGTTAGACTTACTCAGAAAAGGATATAAAAATATTGAAGTTGCTAAGATCACGGGGCTTCATGTGAATACCATAACTAAAGTTAAACGACATTTATAATGGATACCTTTTTCACAATTTATTTTATTGTTGTTGGGGTATTATTCACTCTAAACCTGATATCTGTGCTAATTAAATTCTTTACTGCTGAAGGTGAAAACTGGCAATTTCAGTTGGCAGAGGATGTATTGAACTGGTGCCTCTATTTATATCCAATACGTAAACAAAAACCACTACTGACTTTAGTTGAAGGTAAATCTCATCTCGCGGGAGAGTATTGTTTCTATAACAATTCAATTACAATTTATAGAAACAACAATGTAATACGCAGAGAACTAATCAATACTGTCATCCATGAGTATTTTCATTATTACCTAATTACATCGGAGTCGAAATCTAAACTCTATCATGATCAACTGCAACAATTCTCATTGGCGCACCACCCTCAGGAAATTCTATGTAACACCATGGGAGAAACTCTCACAAAGGTCTATTTGAAAAATAAATAAAAATGGTTCTTATTTTACAAATAGTTCAATACCCCAACCAATCGTGCCAATTAGATTTAATTTACTACGTTATTCAAAATCAAGTACTCAGCAGATACAATCGAGAATTAGTAATTATTCCTGTGGGTGCTTTGTGCCTTTTAACTGTCAAATTTATTACGACAAAAAATTACCAATTCATTTAGTAAAACCACATTGGATGGTTCTAATTCGTGTTCGGACAACATATTTAATTTTTCTTTAAAAAAATCATTTAATAACTCCATATTAGGTGGATTATTAGACCCACAATTGATCAGGTATTGGTTATAATACTCATAGTTTAAATTATTTTTTCCTTTTATCATCTTTCCTTAGTTTTTGAAGTTTATCTACTATAGATTCTCTTAGAATATCTGAAATTTTTATTTGTTCATCTATAACGCACTCCATCAAATTATTGAATTGACTTTCGGTTATTCGAACTATTACTCTTTTTGACTTTTTCTCTTTCATAACTGTGTTTCTCTATAAATATCATAGAAAATAAAATATGTCAGACAGTTGATGATTTTTTTAGTGAGTCAGCCACATCAAAATCATATTACAATGCAATTATCTATGTTTAAATCAGTTGAGTTACCCCCTATAAATCATTTAAATAATCTCTTGTTTTTATATACCAATTATCAATCCATTTGGGACACTCAGAGTCAATAATATTATCAGTTAATACATAACGCCCATTTGGTAAGAAGATGTCATCACCACGAATTATATCGTCTATACTTGTATAAGTTTCATTAACATCAATAACCAATTTTTCTAAATCCACAGGTTCAGAATTTATATGTCTTTTAATTGTGCTAATAGATAACCCTGTTTTTTCGGCAAGTGCTTTCTGAGTGATTTTTAACCCTTGAGATTTTAACTCTTCTTTTGCAGTAATTATCTTTTCAATTGATGTATTACTTCTTCTTTTTCCATTTATTTTACTTGCTAAATTTCTTTTTTCTCCGCCTGTTAATTTAGAGTTGGTATTGAAATGCACGTACTTGTACTTTTTATTCTTAAATTCATAGTTTTCATCATTTTTAATACTGGAGTAAACGAAAGTAAATAGGTCTAAGAGTTTCTTAAATTCCATTGGTGGTTTTCCAAAATAATTATTAATGAAATTAAGGTAAGAAAACAAATAACTTGATGGTAACTTTGGATTTAAGAAAACAAGTTTATGTATTATAATTGTATAGATACTATGTTTTTTGGTATCTCTTATCTCGCGAGGAAAAGTAACATCCATTTTTTCTGATGCAAATAATTCAACAATTGGATTATTAACCACTACAGGTGTTTTTGTTACAATTTTATCCATAAATTCTTCGAAATCAATATTGTAAAGTGGCTCAATCAATGTATTATTATCTTTTTTATTCAATATAGATTGATTGAGCTGTTTTTTAGAAGTGTTTTTTTCTTTATTTAAAGGAATATCAACTGTAATTTCATTCTCATAATTAACGAATGGTTCAGTGTCGTATGGCAGATACATTGCCCTGCCAATATTCTTACATTTTATATCAACCTCCTCTTCTTTAAGGTATGTCGTTTTTATAATCTCCCATATATCATAGAAGTTATTGTTATCAATAATATTTGTTATTTTGAACAAAACAGATATGCCACCAGCACCACTTGACAGACATACTAAAGAGACAAGATGACCATATTTAGAAATAAAGTATTCTTTATATTCTTTTGCATTAACTACATCATCGAAATCAAAATATATATAAGAAGATGATGCAATAAAATTTTTAGTATAATCCTCCTGTTCTTTTAAACTACGCTTTTTAACACTGCAGTTGGGAGTAATGTAGTTTAGAAATGATTTCTTTTTCTTGTAGGTCTGGTCTCCCTTTAATCTTAGTTCCCTTATCTCATTTACCAGAGATTGTTTAGGGTTGGTTTTAATTAATTTAACCAATTGTCCTAAATCAATAGTTTTACTGGGGATTAAATTAGTAATTCCTTTCTCAAAGTAGCTGAACATTAAAATAATAATCCCCCAAATTTCGATGTGGTGGCATCTACTTTAAGGAGGATCAACATGCTTTATGTGTATTAAAATTATCATCCACCAACGATAATCACACCTAAATAAAATATACAGAAATATTTCGGCATAGTCAACCCTTTATAACTTCAGGTCGTGAGACCTAAAGTTCACTCCCCTTGATTCTTAATTTTTTTTTCTTTATGTTTTTACTGTTCCCTTTTTTGGGAAAATAAACTTGTCGATTTGATCGACTCGATATAGTTAATTCGTTTAACTATGAACTATAAAATAGAGCATAAAAAAATTAGCTCATTATCAATACATCCCATTTTAGAAAAAAATGGGATAAAAAATGAAGAGGCTTACAAAAAACTTATTCCTTCAATAAAGGAATTTGGAGTTTTGGAGCCGATAAGAATTGTAAAAGAACATAAAAAAATGTTCGTCATTCACGGGTATTCTCGCTATAGAGCAGCTCGTGATATTGGAGTGAAATCAGTTCCAGTCATAGAAACCTCACCTATTGAATCTGACATTTTTCTGGATTCAATAATTCGAAACACTACAATTAAAAGATCTTATAAAGAAGTTGCTGTAGCAGCCAGTTACATTTTGGATCGGATTGGAAATTCGCAAGGCAAAAAACGAACAGAATCACCAATCAAAAACGATATCGATAATTTTGATAAAGTAGCAAAAGATCGATACGATCTGGCAAGAACTGTTCTACATATTGATCTTTCAGTTTCCTCTCTTAAACGGCTGCTTAAAATACATGAGGTCGATGAGACTTCAGAGGGTTCCGAACTAAAATTATTTGACCTTTTAGAATCAGGAAAAGGAATTTTCCCTGTCTATCAAACTGCAATTGAAACCAACGAGTCAAGAACGAGAAAATACAATAGACGAATCGAATTAGATCAGGAGAAGGAATTAATCTTAAGACAGGAACAAGCATCGAGAGAAGAAAAATTGATGAAATCAATAAAAAGTGATCTCGAAGAAAAGTTTGAAAAAGAATACGAAGAACGTTACGAGCAAGAGTTCGGATGTAAACCTAGACCAAAATCACTTTTAGAACTGGAATGGGACGAAAAAATAAACAAATTACAGCAGATTAGACACATCATTTCTAATGAAGATGAAATCATGATAATTGAAATTTTAAATAAATATTAATTAAAAATGAAAATGAACTCTCATAATCGCATAAACCTAAATCAAGTAGGTCAATACATAAATCGAAAGGACAACCGTTCGATCAAAAAGTGGCTTAAAGATCATCAAATTCCTATCCATAAAGACGGAAGGGAATATGTGTTTCGTTTACAGGTTGAACAAGAGGTCTGGAGACCTTTTGCTGAAGATTTAGTAAAAAGATATCCAAATTCATGGCAACCTCTTTTAGAATCAATCTATGGTGACCATAAAGAACTACATCAGCTCCTCTACCATGATTGTTTGGAATTCGATACTGGATTTGTGCCTTACCAATTTAATCTGGACATTAGCTCTAATAAGGAGCATGAATCCATCTTTCAAGAACTTTATAAATAATGAAATTACCTAATAATTCACATTCGGGAATCAAAATCTACTGTAAAAAATGTAGACAAAATAACACGGGTTGTCGTCACAACGACCACCAGGTGTTCCGGATGTGTTTTATTGATCGAGTTACTGGTAAACACCGGAGTAAACTCCTAAAATCAAAAGTATACGCTGATGCTGTAGTTGAGGGTATTGAATTTAGAAGGAGAATAGAAAATGGTGTGGAGGAAACGGTTCCTGATCGATCTAAAATGAATATTGCTGAAGCACTCGTTTATTTTGATCAATATTTAAAGGGAGATACACAATATGCACATTTAAAAAAGGAGGTATCAGATAAACATCGTAAGGAGTTAATTAAGTATTGTACGCTTTTTGCTAAATCTTTGAAAAACAACCACAATCTTAGAAAGATGAAACCGGGGGATGTCAAAAATAATGATGTTTCTATTTTCTACAGACAATTGGATATTAAATACCCTCACCCCAAAACCTTCAACAAAGTTTTAACAAGTATAACTTCTTTCTATAAGTTCTTGATCGAAATCGAAGAGTTAGACATCAAGAACCCTTTTAAAAATTGTATTAGAAAACAAGTGATTACAGGTGATAATCTAATTTTAACAAAAGATGAATTTCAGAGAATTATAGCAGCGGTAGAATCAAAGTCATCGTTTCAACACACAAGAACCAATGGAAGAAGAGATTATGTGTATGAAACTTGGATGGTTAATGCATTTAAACTCTTTCTCCTTGTTGGTGGACGTAGAGAGGAAGTACTGAGTCTTAAATGGAATGATATTATCCAAGGAAATAACGGAGTGCTATTCTTTCAATTTAGAAACCTAAAGGTTGAACGATTAGGAAATAAAAATACTCCTAAGAAGTACTCCCCTATTAATGAGGATCTAATGAAACTTTTAAAAGAAATGGGATATGATCAAATGAAAGGTAAAAATGTCAAACTCATCGACCCTGAGAATAACTATACAATTAATACCATCATGGAGAAAGTTTCTCGATCATTCACCCATTTTAGAAAATCTGCAGGTATCGAAACTCCTTTTACTCTAAAACATCTGAGAAAAACATACCTTACTTGGGTATTTCACACCATGGGGAGTGACACCAAATTATTGTCATCTCACACTTCAATGAAGGTATTAGAAAACCACTACATCAATCCACTTTTATTAAACGTTGAAGAAGAGAAATTAATAAGGGTTAAAGTCTTTGGATAGTTGTATTTTATCTAACACAAGAGTCTAGCACGTATAACACAAATAGGATTATATATTTGTAACTACTTGAAAATGAATGAATAAAATTAAGTGAATTTAGGTGGTAAGGAGTGTTATGAGCCCGACGAGCTGCCTACTGCTCTATCCCGCGATTTAGACCCCAAAGATACTGCAAAAAAAGACCAACCACCAAAAAAACCTCATTATTTTATTAGATTATTGGTAGTTTACTGGCTTACAAGTTTATAGGAATAATAAACAAATCCATAAAAAACAATATATCTTTGCCTCATGACACACAAAGCAGGTTTTGTAAATATTATTGGAAATCCAAACGTTGGTAAATCAACTTTAATGAATGCTATGGTAGGAGAAAAACTATCAATCATTACATCAAAAGCACAAACCACTAGACATCGAATTCTAGGTATTGTTAATGGTGAAAATCATCAAATCGTTTTTTCAGATACTCCAGGTATTCTAAAACCCGCCTATCAGCTTCAGGAGTCTATGATGGATTTTGTGAAATCTGCTTTTGATGATGCAGATATATTAATCTTCATGGTAGAAATTGGAGAAAAGGAATTAAAAAATGAAGCTTTTTTTAAACGTATTATTGAAACTAAAATTCCTGTTATTTTATTAATTAATAAAATCGATACCTCTAACCAAGAAGAGGTAGAATTAAAAATAGCGTATTGGAAAAATAAGGTTCCAAATTCTTTCCCTTATGTAATTTCTGCACTAGAAAAATTTAATATAGACACTGTTTTAAATAAAATAATTGAATTGCTCCCCGAGGGGCCAGCATTTTACCCCAAAGATCAGTTAACAGACAAACCTGAACGATTTTTTGTAAATGAAAAAATTAGAGAAAAAATTCTAACACACTACAAAAAAGAAATTCCATATGCTGTAGAGGTTGAAACAGAAAGTTTTATTGAAGAAGAAAAGATCATTCGTATTCGATCTTTGATTATGGTAGAAAGAGACACCCAAAAAGGAATACTTATTGGCCATAAAGGAACTGCTATTAAACGAGTGGGTGCTGAAGCAAGAAAAGATTTACAGCTTTTCTTTGGTAAAAAAATATTTTTAGAATTGTATGTAAAAGTAAATAAGAATTGGCGCTCAAACGATAAAGAATTGAAGCGTTTTGGCTACAACCAAAAATGATTGTAAACAAACTCATATCTCTTAGCTAGTCTACTGTAAAATAGTATCTTTGCACAAAATTTTACTTTCATGAGTAGTATTGTTGCCATAGTAGGAAGACCTAATGTTGGAAAATCAACACTTTTTAATCGTTTAGTACAACGTAGAGAAGCCATTGTTGATTCTGTTAGTGGAGTTACTCGTGATAGACATTACGGAAAGTCAGACTGGAATGGGAAAGAATTTTCTGTTATAGACACTGGTGGATACATTGTAGGTTCAGATGATATTTTTGAAGGTGAAATTAGAAAGCAAGTTCAACTCGCTATTGAAGAGTCAGACATCATTGTTTTTGTAGTTGATGTTGAGGATGGCATTACTCCTATGGATACCGAAGTAGCTAAAATTTTAAGGAAAGTAAAAAAACCTATTTTCATTGCTGTGAATAAAGTTGATAATGCCATGAGAGTCGCAGATGCTGTAGAGTTTTATAATTTGGGCTTAGGTGATTATCATACCATATCTTCTATAAATGGAAGTGGAACCGGCGATATTTTAGATGCGATTGTTGCTAAAATTCCAGAAGCTGAAGAGGTAGATATAGAAAAGGAAGAACTCCCTCGTTTTGCAGTTGTTGGTAGACCCAATGCTGGAAAATCATCATTTATTAATGCTCTCATTGGAGAAGATAGAAATATTGTGACCAATATTGCTGGAACTACAAGGGATTCTATAGATACAAAATACAATCGTTTTGGTTTCGATTTTAATCTAGTAGATACTGCAGGTATTAGAAAAAAGTCTAAAGTAAAGGAAGACTTAGAGTTTTACTCTGTAATGCGTGCTGTTAGAACTATTGAATACTCAGACGTAGTTATTTTAATGGTAGATGCTACTCGCGGTTTTGAAAGCCAAGATCAAAATATTTTTTGGTTGGCAGATAAAAATAGAAAAGGAGTCATTATTTTAATCAACAAATGGGATTTGGTTGAAAAAGAAACCAACACCATGCGAGATTTTGAAGCTCAAGTTCGAAGGCAAATTGCACCTTTCACAGATGTGCCAATTATTTTCACATCCGTACTCACAAAACAACGCCTATTGAAGTCAATTGAAACAGCTGTAGAAGTTTTTGAAAATAGAAAAAGAAGAATCCCTACAAGTAAATTAAACGAAACGATGTTAGAGATTGTTCAGCAAAACTCTCCTCCTGCCACAAAAGGCAAGTATGTAAAAATTAAATACTGCATGCAATTACCAACACCAACTCCACAGTTTGCATTTTTCTCAAACCTTCCTCAATACGTTAAAGAACCTTACAAACGATATGTTGAAAATCAATTGAGAGAACATTATAATTTTTCTGGTGTACCCATCACTATTTATTTTAGACAAAAATAGTTGTTAAACTTAACGTTAAAACTGACTAAAGATCCTCTATTATTTCCTACTATTTCAGTAATTTTATATAAAATTTAGAGCAATGATTACATGGAAAGATGTTATTCACTTTTCAGTGAATGGAAACCCAATACCCTATAAACGAGTTGAAAAAACTGAAGATGAATGGCGCGCTTTATTAACACCCGAGCAATTTCAAATCTGTAGATTACATGGAACTGAAAGACCTCATACAGGATCCTTATGCACTATTTTTGAAAGCGGGGTCTATCAATGTGTTTGTTGTAGCACAAACTTATTTGACTCTACCATTAAGTTTAATTCAAGTTCTGGATGGCCCAGTTTTACCCAACCTATAGAAGAAAATGCTGTACAATATATAAAAGACACATCTTATGGAATGGTTAGAGTTGAAGTGCTTTGCAATACCTGCGATAGCCATCTAGGACATGTTTTCCCTGATGGTCCAGAGCCAAGCGGTCTTCGTTACTGTGTAAATTCTGCATCTATTAAATTAAAAAAAACAAATGAATAACTTACAACAAGCAACTTTTGGAGGAGGATGTTTTTGGTGTACAGAAGCTGTTTTTTTAGAAGTAAAAGGGATTGAAAAAGTTGTTTCTGGCTATAGTGGTGGGCATGCACCAGGCAAGCCAACATATAGAGAAATTTGCTCAGGCCTAACAGGCCATGCAGAAGTAATTCAGGTCACCTATGATGAAAACATCATTTCTTATGAGTCTGTTTTAATCATTTTTATGACTACACATGATCCCACACAACTCAACCGGCAAGGAGCAGACGTTGGCACACAATATCGTTCTGTTATTTACTATCATAATCAAGAACAAGAAAGAATTGCACAGACTGTTATCAAAACATTAACTCCTGTTTATCAAGAAAAAATAGTGACTGAAATTAGTCCTTTATCAATTTTCTATGAGGCAGAAGAAGAACATCAAGCCTATTATAAAAACAATCCAAATGCTGGTTATTGCGCTTATGTGATTCATCCAAAATTGCAAAAACTAAGAACATTACATTCAGATAAATTAAAATAAACTGAAACTAAAAATCACAAATCAATTTACAGACCAATTGCCTGGTGATCCGAATTTAGATAATTCTAGACGGCAGGTAACAGCTGCTGCTTTTTCATTTGTGAACCCAATCAAAACATCAAATCCTTTATTACTTCATGTATCTAAAGAAATGTCTGAAGAATTGGGCTTTTCTGAACAAGATATTCAATCCAAAGAATTTCTAGAGGTAATGACTGGGAATAGCATACCAGAAAATTCAAAACCCTTTGCGATGTGTTATGCAGGACATCAATTTGGAAATTGGGCGGGTCAATTAGGAGATGGAAGAGCCATAAATTTAGGAGAAATTAAAAATTGGGCATTACAACTCAAAGGAGCTGGTCCAACACCCTATTCTAGAACTGCAGACGGATTGGCAGTGCTGCGATCTTCGATTAGAGAATATTTATGTAGTGAAGCCATGCATCATCTTGGAGTTCCTACTACTAGAGCGCTTTCTCTCAGTTTAACAGGAGACCAAGTCTTGAGAGATGTATTGTATGATGGTAACCCTGCTTATGAAAAAGGAGCTATAGTTTCTAGAGTTGCCCAGTCTTTTTTACGCTTTGGTAATTTTGAACTATTTGCAGCAAGAAATGATCCCAAAAATTTAAAAATCTTAACAGATTATACCATCCTTCGTCATTTTTCCCATTTAGGAAAGCCCAGCAAAGAAGTGTACCTAAAATTCTTTGAAGAAGTAACCAACAAGACCTTAGAAATGATTATTCATTGGCAACGCGTAGGTTTTGTTCATGGGGTTATGAATACAGACAATATGTCTATTCTTGGTCTTACCATTGATTATGGACCCTACGGATGGCTTGAAGGTTTTGATTTTGGTTGGACACCAAACACCACAGACAAACAACACAAAAGGTATCGCTACGGAAACCAGCCAACTATTGGATTATGGAATCTATATCAGTTAGCTAATGCACTGTACCCATTAATAGATGAAACTGCTCCTTTAGAGGAAATCTTAGAAGGGTATAAAAATACGTTTGCAAAAAAATCTCTAAACATGATGCGTGCTAAATTAGGCTTAGTTTTAGCAGAGGAAACAGATATTAACTTAATTCAATCTTTAGAGGATAATCTTCAAGCCATTGAAACAGACATGACGATATTCTTTAGATTATTAAGTTCATTTAACAAACAACAACCTGAAAAAGGAATTGAATTAATTCAAGAAGCTTTTTACAGTCCAGAACAACTAGTAGGAGAAGTTTTGAATCATTGGAAACAATGGTTTCTTAACTATGCCAATCGATTGGAAAAGGAAACCATATCGTGTGAGGAACGTGAACAACTCATGAAAACTAAAAACCCTAAATATGTACTTCGAAATTATATGGCTCAATTGGCCATTGATAAGGCCGAAAAGGATGACGTTTCTCTAATTGAAGAATTGTATCAAGTCCTTAAAAACCCTTACGAAGAACAACCAGAATTTGAGCATTGGTTTACAAAAAGACCGGAATGGGCAAGACATAAAGTTGGGTGCTCGATGCTATCGTGTAGCTCTTAAGTTCCTTAAGTACAATTGCATTTATTAGATAATAGTATAAACCCTACAGAGATGTTCCTCCATCTAAGGTAATCGTTTGACCGGTCATGAATTTTGTTTGATCAGAAGCTAGCCACACTATTGCATCTGCAATTTCACTTGCTTTTCCGTAACGTTTCATTGGAATGACACTCTTTAGAATAGCATCCATTTCAGGTTTAGCATTAATTAACTGATCTAATAGAGCAGACTCTGTGTATCCTGGACAAACAGCATTAATTCTAATGTTTTTTGTTGCGTATTCCATAGCCGCAGATTTTGTCATTCCAACTACTGCAAATTTGCTAGCACTATAACTGATATTATTTGGTGAAGCCTTCAAACCAGCCAAGGAGGCAATGTTTACAATATTACCATATCCTTGTTTTAAAAATTGTTGTAAAGCTACTTTCATACAATAAAAAACTCCAGTTTGATTTACTGCTATTACCCTATCCCAGTCTTCTAATCTAGCTTTATGTGTTGGAAGTAAGTTTGGACCAATTCCAGCATTGTTTACAATAACATCCAATTTTTCAAAGTTGCTTAAGGTTTGGTTTATTAAATCTTCAACCTCTTGAAATTTGGTAACATCTGTTTTAATCGGTAGCGATTGTCCTCCATTAGTAGCAATTTCATCAGCTACTTTTTTTGCGCTTTCAAAATTGATATCAGAAATAACAACTTTTGCACCATGTCCAGCAAAATGAATTGCTGCTGCTTTTCCGATTCCTGATCCTGCTCCTGTTACAATTACTACTTTATTTTTAACTTCCATATTATTTGATTTGTTTGTTTAGATGAATATTAATTTAATACTCTAGAAAAGTATCAATTTAGTTAAAAACTACTTACAAAAAATTAATCGAGAATCAGATAATGCTAAAGACCTAAGTTCTCTGGGATAATCTTTCATTGCCATTAATTTCATAAACTCATTTTTATTAGCATACCGTACAACAAGAACCTCATCCCAAAGAGACTCTTCTGAAGGCCCTATAATAGTGGCAAGCGGTGATCCTTTAAAAATAATCTCCGCATCTAAAGTTTTGAAAAAAGGAACTGCTGCCCTTAAATAATCTGCATATGTTTCTTTACCTGTTTTTCCTGTTTTTATAACTATTTCTTTATAATTTAAATAATTGAGCATAAAAACAGGTTGTCCATCAGGAAAATCTTGTAATTTTTTTAAACTATTTTGTTGGTCTATTTGCTCACTCATGACTAATCTATGGAATTCGTTTTTATAGATTTTAACGCTAAATTACAACACAATTCAGCAGCTTTGTCTAGATGAGCAAAACGAGGATCTGATGTTAACCCTTTACTGTATCTATAATATATTTGCTGAGCTATCACTGCAATTTTAAATAAGCCGAAGGCATAATAAAATACAATATTATGAATATCTCGTCCAGATTTATTTGAATATAATGCTACAATTTCGCTTCTAATTGGGTTGCCTTCAAAAATTGTTGGAGATGGAATTCCCTGCTTTACAAAATCATGATCAGAGGCCAAGGTCCAATACCCAAGTGAGGTTCCTAAATCCATTAATGGATCACCAAGTGTTGCCATTTCCCAATCTAAAACAGCAATAATATCATTCCAAGAAGTATCCTTAAATACTACGTTATCATATTTGTAATCATTATGTATCAGACAATGTTGATAGGTTTTTGGTTGATGTTCCTGCATCCATTGCATAACTTCAAGAGCAGCAGGAACCTCTTGTGTTGCTGCTTTTAAGTATTGTTTCCCCCAATTAGTTACTTGTCTATTAACATAGCCCTCTGGCTTTCCTAGGTCAGACAGGCCTACAGAATTATAATCTAATGAATGTAGTTCTACAAAGGTGTTTAACCAAGTATTAGCAATAGATTTATAATCATTTGCAGGAATAGCTCTAGTTTTTGCTTCTTTAAAATTTAGAATAATTCCATCTACTTTTTCCATGATGTAGAATTCACTTCCCAAGATAGTTTCGTCATTTGAATACGCAAACATCTTTGGAACTTTAGAAAACTCTTTTTTAACTGCAGTTTGTACTTTATACTCTCTGCTCATGTCATGACCACGTTTAATTGCCCCTACAGGTGGCTTTCGTAGCACATATTCCTTACCCTCTGAAGATAATAAATACGTTAAATTAGAATACCCATGTGTAAACTGCCTGACATACAAATCACTTTTTGGAGAATTTATTAGCTGATGAAGATGTAAAAATTCTTTGAGATTTTTTTCAGGTAATTCCTCACCTTTTCGAACTTCTTGTTTAGACATAATTATAGTTTTCCTAAAGATCGAATAACGCTTTTTCCTAACTGATACATATGAACTTCATCTGGACCATCTGCCAAACGCAACATCCTAGCAATGGCAAAATAGTGTGCCAAATGTGTATCGGGTCCAACACCTTTACCTCCTAAAATTTGAATGGCTCTATCAATTACTTTTAAGGCCATATCTGGGGCAACAATCTTAATCATTGCAATGATATCTTTTGCTTCTTTATTGCCTAGCTTATCCATTTTATCAGCTGCTGAAAGCGTAAGTAAACGTGCTTGTTCAATTTCACATGTTGAAATAGCAATTTCTTGACGAATACTACTGAAATCAAAAAATTTCTTTCCAAAAGCTTCACGCTCTAAAGTTCTTTGAGACATCAACTCTAATGCATATTGAGCCATACCTACTAACCTCATGCAATGATGAATTCTACCAGGGCCAAGACGTCCTTGAGCAATTTCAAAACCTCTACCTTCACCTAAAATTAAATTTTCTTTAGGAACACGAACATTGTTTAATTCAATCTCTGCATGCCCCTCTGGTGAATCATAAAATCCTAATACAGATAGTGGTCGAATAATGTTTAAACCAGGAGTATCTATAGGTACTAATACCATACTTTGTTGTTGGTGGCGATGTGCAGTTGGGTCAGTTTTACCCATAACAATGGCTACTTTACAATGTGGGTCCATACCACCGCTAGACCACCATTTTTTCCCATTAATCACATAATGATCTCCATCTAATACAATAGAGGTTTCAATATTTGTGGCGTCTGAAGAGGCTACTTGTGGCTCAGTCATTAAAAATGCCGAACGAATTTCACCATTCATTAAAGGAGTTAGCCATTCTTTTTTTTGTGAATCACTTCCATATTTAGCTAATACTTCCATGTTTCCCGTGTCTGGAGCAGAGCAATTAAAAATTTCTGAAATCCAAATACGTTTGCCCATAATTCCTGCTAAAGGAGCATATTCTAAATTTGTTAAACCCGGGCTTAAATCTCCATAATCTTTGGGTAAAAAAAGATTCCACAACCCTGCCTCCTTAGCTTTTTGTTTTAAGGTCTCTATTTTAGGCCAACGTTTCCAAATATTTTCTGGATTTTTTTGAAAAGCATAAAATTCATCTTCTACAGGTACAATGTGTTTTTCAATAAAATCTATAAGTTTTTTTTGAAGATCTACTGATTTTTGAGAATATTCGAAGTTCATAAGTCTATTTTAATGTTATCCAGCTATCATATATCCTCCATCAGCAGTATATACTCCTCCTGTCATGTATGAGCCAGCTTCTGAAGCCAATAAAGTAGCTAGACCTATCATTTCTTCAGGTTGTCCCATACGACCGCTTGGAATTGTTTTTTGAACTTTATGCAACAGCTTTTCGTTGGTCCATAAAGCAGCACTAAATTTTGTTTGAATTAATCCTGGACAAATAGCATTAGCCCTTATCCCGTATTGCCCCCATTCTTTAGCTTGATTTTTAGTTAGCATTAAAATAGCTGCTTTACTTGTACTATACAACCCTAATCCCAACCCAGGAGTTAAAGCTTCTACAGAAGCTATATTAATAATGCTCCCATTTTTATGTTCTTGCATGTGTGGTAAAACTAAATTTGACAATGCCCATGGTGCCTTTACATTTACATCCATAATCTTATCAAAAATTGCTGGATCTACATCTTCAATGGGCCCAAAAACTGGATTAATAGCCGCATTGTTTACCAAAATATCTATTCGTCCAAGTTCATTAATTGTCTGATCTACCAAAGCTTTCCTTTGATCTTCTTTACCTATATGGCAAGCAATTCCAAATGCTTTTAATCCTTGTTCTGTAAATTCTTTCACAACCTCATCACAAGCGTCTTGACTTCTACTGCTAATGATAACTTGAGCACCTTTTTCAGCCAATCCTCTTGCAATAGCCTTACCAATACCTTTACTAGAACCAGTTATGATGGCTACCTTTCCTTCTAAATTAAATTGTTGATGTATATCCATTACATTACAGGTTCTATTTCTTTCTTGATGGTAAGAGATTCGGTATTTAGTAAAATTTCAGCTAATCCTGTAGTTTTAGGCAATTCATACGTAAAGAAGTATTTCATGGTATGGATTTTACTTTCATAAAACTCTTTTGAATAAGTTCCGTTAGATTTAATAGCATTGGTTGCATTGGTTCCTAAGTCTAACCATGTCCAACTCATTATAATTAGACTGAAAAATTCCATAAAAATAGAGGCATCAGCAAGATACCTTTCATAATCCCCTTTCATAGCATGTGGCATTAAATGGCCCAATACTTTTTCAGTTAGTTTTAATTTTGCTCCTAAGGTATTGGCATAAGATTGTAATTCCTCTATTGCTGAAGCTGCTTTAATTGTTCTCATCATTTCAGCAGAAAGTAATTGTAATGCTTTACCGTTACTCATGGTCACCTTTCTACCCAATAAATCTTGAGATTGAATTCCCGTTGTTCCTTCATATATCGCAGATATTCTAATATCTCTGTAGTATTGTTGTAAAATAAAATCTGCGCAAAATCCATAACCCCCTAGAACTTGTAATCCATTATTTACAGAAGCTAATCCAGCTTCTGAAGGATAGGTTTTTACAATAGGAATTATCATTTCCAATAAAAGATTGTATTTTTCTTTTTCTTCTGGAGAGGTTGCAGTTTCTATAATATCATAATATTTTGCTGCTAAAAAAACTAAACTCATGGACCCCTCCACCACAGATTTCTGCATTAACAACATTCTTCTTACATCTGGATGTTCAATAATAAGGGCTTGCTTCTCAGTTGGGTTTTTCTTACCATCACTAGATAATTTTCTACCCTGAGGTCGCTCATTTGCATATTGTAAAGAAGCATGATAAGCAGCACAAGCAATAGCAGATGCTCCTCTTCCTACAGCAATTCTCGCAGAATTCATCATTAGAAACATATACTTTAATCCTTGATTAGGTTCACCAACAATCCAGCCTTTACAATCATCTGCATCTCCAAAACCTAAATGAGTAGTACAATAGCCTCGTTGTCCCATCTTTTGAAAGTCTGCAACAGTGGTTACATCATTAAATTCTAATGAACCATCGCTTGTTGGACGGTTTTTAGGAACAACAAATAGAGAAATCCCTTTGGTACCCTTTGGTGCTCCTTCAATTCTAGCGAGAACTAAATGAACCACATTATCCGTAAAATTATTGTCTCCTCCAGAAATAAAAATTTTCTGTCCTGTAATTTTATAAAATCCATCCTGTGTAGGAGTGGCTTTGGTAACAATATCAGACAAAGAACTTCCAGCCTGAGGTTCTGTTAAACACATCGTACCTCCCCACTGGCCAGAAAGCATGTTTGGCACATAGGTTTGATTTAATTCCTTACTTGCAAAGTGAATAATAAGCTCTGCAGCTCCTTGAGTTAATCCTGCATAACCAGGTAAATGATTATTAGCAGCATCCAAAATAAAAGTAGCAGCAGTATGGGATAAAAATGGTATCTGCATTCCTCCATCTTCATAATTAAATGGAGCTGAGATTAAACCCATTTCTCCTCCTTTATGCATCATTGTTTTTACTTGATCATGCACAAATACTTTACCATCTTTGTGGTAAGCAGGATTTTCATCCATTTCTTTTACATACGGAAATAGCTCTCTATCAGCAAACTCTTTGACTGAATCTATAAACATGTCTAGTGATTCTTTATCATGATCTTGAAAACGATCTCTAACTAAAAGCTCCTCTAAATTGTGAATATCATAAAGAAGATATTTTAAGGTATCTATGTCAACATATTTTTCAGCCATATTATCTAATGTTTTTAAAAATTGATGCTTTGAATTTAACTTATGCTACGAAGATAGGACAAATAAATATAAAATACTATGCATGCATAGTATTTTATAATTGATTTTTTATTTTAATTAGTTCTGCTTTTACAAATTCTAATCTACTTACAATTTCATGATTGTTTATCGTACCGAGCGGATTTTTCTTTAACTTTTGTTTCGCCCCCTCTAAAGTAAAACCCCTTTCTTTAACAAGGTTATATATAAGTTTGAAATTGGAGATATCGTTGGAAGTAAATAAACGATTTCCTTTTGCATTTTTTTTGGGCTTAATAATTTCAAATTCTTTTTCCCAGAATCTAATCAACGATGTATTTACATTGAAAGCTTTGGCTACCTCACCTATCTTATAATATCTTTTTTCAGGTAGGTCTACATGCATTAGTCTAATGATTGATTTTCTTGAGAAGCCAGTTCTAACATTTTATCATACTCTTCTGCTGTTAAATCACTAAAGTAAAAATATACTGGATTTAATTTTCTCTTTCCTTTAATCACCTCATAATGTAAATGAGGAGCTGTAGAGATTCCTGAAGTACCAACATAACCAATTAAATCCCCTCGTTTTACTTTTTGATTTTTTCGAACTGTATATTTTTCTAAGTGTGCATAAAAAGTTTTATACCCAAACCCATGATCTATTTTCACTTGGTTTCCATATCCTCTTCTAGACCTTTTAACTTTTTCTACTTTCCCGTTTCCTGTTGCATACACTGGTGTCCCTCTAGGAGCAGAAAAATCCATTCCCCAATGAAATTTTCTTGTTTTGTAAATAGGATGTATTCGATATCCATATCCTGAAGCCATTCGTTTTAAATCCTTATTTGCAACGGGTTGAATTGCAGGTATTGAAGCAAGCATTTCTTTTTTATTTTTAGCCAATACAACAATTTCATCTAATGATTTCGATTGAACAACCATTTGCTTTGATAAAATATCTATTTTTTTTGTGACCTCTTTTATAAGCTTAGAATTATCATAACCATCTAGGTAACTGTATCTATTTACACCTCCAAAACCTGCTTTACGCTGTTCTTCTGGAATAGGATTTGCTTCAAAATAGGCTCTATAAATATTATTATCTCTTTGTTGGAGTTGAGAAAGAATGGAAGAACTTTCATCCAATCTCTTATTTAACAATTCGTAGTTAAATTTTAGGTTTTCTAATTCTCTCTCTTGAGATAATTGAGCTGGGGTTTTTAAAAACTGGCCTAATACTACAAACCCTGAAAACATGGTAAGAATAACTCCAATGAAACTTAGAATAATTACTTTTGTAATGTTCCCTTTTGATTTTTCTATTCTACGATAGCTGAGGGTCTCTGAGTCGTAATAATATTTTACTTTTGCCATAAATCTAAATATGCTACTTTTGTTACTATAAAATGCTCTAAAAAAAGTATTTTATTAATTAACAAAAGCAAATTTACAAAATGTTTCACTAACTATACCTTTGATTCATTTCAGGCATAAATTTTAACATTAACGGCAAAAGAAAATCAACTTTTTGATTTATGAAATCTAAAGAAATTCGTTCTCATTTTTTAAATTTTTTTAAAGAAAAATCCCATCAAATTGTTCCCTCATCTCCAATGGTTTTGAAAGATGATCCCACGTTGATGTTTACTAATTCTGGAATGGCTCCATTCAAAGAATATTTTTTAGGAAATAAAATTCCCAAAAACAAGAGAATATCAGATTCTCAAAAATGTTTAAGGGTCTCTGGAAAACATAATGATTTAGAAGAAGTTGGTTATGATACTTATCACCATACAATGTTTGAAATGTTGGGGAATTGGAGTTTTGGAGATTACTTTAAAAAAGAAGCCATATCATGGGCTTGGGAATTATTAACAGAAGTGTATGGTATCTCAGAGGATATGTTGTATGTCACAATTTTTGAGGGCAGCTCTGATAGAGATAATTTACCAATAGATCAAGAGGCTTATGATTTATGGAAAGAGATTGTCCCAGAGGATCGTATTTTAATGGGTGACAAGAAGGATAATTTTTGGGAAATGGGCGAACAAGGACCTTGTGGACCTTGCTCTGAAATTCATGTAGACATAAGAACTGATGAGGAAAAAGCTGCTATAGATGGAAAAAGTCTAGTTAATATGGATCATCCTCAGGTTGTCGAAATATGGAACCTAGTTTTTATGCAATACAATCGAAAGGCTAATGGAACACTTGAGGATTTACCAAATAAACATATAGATACCGGAATGGGATTTGAACGTCTATGTATGGTTTTACAAAATGTAAAGTCTAACTATGATACAGATATTTTTACTCCATTAATTAGAGAAATTGAAGCAATTTCTTCAACAACATACGGTCATAATGAAAAACAAGATATCGCAATCAGAGTTGTTGTTGATCATGTTAGAGCTGTTGCTTTTTCGATTGCTGACGGACAATTGCCAAGTAATACTGGCGCAGGCTACGTTATTCGAAGAATCTTGCGAAGAGCCGTTCGTTATGGGTTTACATTTTTACATAAAAAAGAACCCTTCATATTCAGATTAATTGATATTCTGTCTGAAAAAATGGGGACTGCATTTCCAGAGTTAAAAGCTCAAAAACAATTAATTGAAAATGTAATTAAAGAAGAAGAAACCTCTTTTTTAAGAACATTAGACCAAGGTCTAGTGCTGTTAGATACAATTATTGAAACTTCTGATACTAAAGAAGTTTCAGGTAAGAAAGCTTTTGAATTGTATGATACTTTTGGATTTCCTATTGATTTAACTTCACTAATTTTAAGAGAAAAAGGGATTGTTTTAAATGAAGAGGATTTTCATATTGAAATGAAAAAACAAAAAGAACGCTCTCGTTCTGCAAGTGAATCCTCAACTGACGACTGGACTTTTATTGGCAATACTATTGAAAAAGGTTTTGTTGGATACGATGTTACAAAGTCTGAGGTTAAAATAACTCGATTTAGAAAAGTAACATCAAAAAAAGACGGTGATCAGTTTCAATTGGTTTTTAACCAGACCCCTTTTTATCCTGAAGGTGGAGGACAAGTTGGTGACAAAGGATACTTAGAAGACAGTCATGGAGATGTGATTTACATCTTGAATACAAAAAAAGAAAATAATGTAATTATTCACTTTTCAAAGAATCTACCAAAAAATATAGAAGAGCCATTTAGTGCAGTTGTAGATCAAAAACAGCGTCACAGAACCTCAGCAAATCACAGTGCAACTCACCTTCTTCACCAAGCGCTACGTGAAATACTTGGAACTCATGTCGAACAAAAAGGGAGTGCTGTAAATTCTAAACATTTACGGTTTGATTTTTCTCATTTCTCAAAATTAACTTCAGAGGAATTAAGAGATGTTGAATATTTTGTAAATGCAAGAATTGAAGGTAAACTTCCATTGGAAGAAAAACGAAATATCCCAAAAGAAGAAGCGATTGCTGATGGTGCAATTAGTTTATTCGGTGAAAAGTATGGAGATAAGGTTAGGTCTATTCGTTTTGGTCAATCTATCGAATTATGTGGAGGAACACATGTTACAAATACCTCAGAAATTTGGCATTTCAAAATTAAATCTGAGGGAGCTGTAGCTGCTGGTATCAGAAGAATTGAAGCAATTACTATGGATGCTTCCAAAGCATATTATTTAGAAAATAATGATACTTATCTAGAAATTAAAGAGGTACTTAATAATCCAAAAGAACCTGTTAAAGCTATTCTTGCTCTGCAAAATGAGAATAATGCATTAAAAAAAGATTTAGAAAAACTAGTAAAAGAGAAAACAAAGAATCTAAGGAGTAATTTAAAAAACGAATTAAAAGAAATCAATGGGGTTCAATTTTTAGCAAAAAAAATAGACTTAGATGCCGGTAGTATTAAAACTTTAGCATTTGAATTAGGAAATGAATTTAAAAATTTATTCTTATTGTTTGGAGCCGAAACTAAAGGTAAAGCAATTTTAACCTGTTATGTTTCAAAAGAAATTGTGGCTAGCAAAAATCTAAATGCTGGGACCATTGTTAAAGAATTAGGTAAATATATTCAAGGTGGCGGTGGTGGTCAAGCATTTTTTGCTACTGCAGGTGGTAAAAATCCATCTGGCATTCAGGAAGCCCTGGAAAAAGCAATAAAGTATTTGGATTAACCTTTTTTACCAACGGATGTAAAAAATCAAAAAATTGAAAATTTAAGTTATCATTAGTTTTTGAATCTTCAAACTCACATACCAATTTCTAGAAATACAAGTAGCGCCATAGATTACAATTCAAGAGTAATTTTGTTAGGCTCTTGTTTTTCTGATAATATTGGCCAAAAGTTAAGTTATCATAAATTTCAGTCTGTGCTCAATCCTTTTGGTATTTTATTTCATCCAAAAGCAATTGAATCCGTTATTCATAATGCCATTACTAATAAAGAATATACTGAAGAAGACCTCTTTTTTTTTAATGAACGTTGGCAGTCTTTTACAGCACATTCAAAATTGAGTTTTTCATCAAAAGAGGAAACTTTGAATCAACTTAACAAGGCATCTGAATTAATAAATACAGCTCTAAAAAATAGTACTCATATCATAATAACTTTAGGAACATCTTGGGTGTATCGTTTTTTAAAAACTAGTCAAATTGTGGCTAATTGTCATAAAGTTCCTCAACATAAATTTAAAAAAGAGCTTTTACCAGTTGCCGAAATTAATAAAAGTCTTTCATCAATAATTTCTCAGATTAGAGAAGTTAATCCATCCATAAATTTCATCTTTACTGTATCCCCTGTTCGTCATTTAAAAGATGGATTCATAGAAAATCAGCAAAGTAAGTCTCATTTAATTTCAGCCCTTCATCAAATCATACCCCTTCATAAAAACACTTTCTATTTTCCTAGTTATGAAATAATGATGGATGAGTTACGTGATTATCGTTTTTACAAAGAAGATATGATTCACCCTAATCTTTTAGCAATAAATTATATTTGGGAAAAGTTTTATGAAAATTGGTTATCAGATGAAGCCCTTGAACTAAAAAAGGAAGTGATTAAAATTCAAAAAAGCCTTGAACACAAACCATTTAACCCTAACACTGATGGTCATAGGGAATTTTTAGCCTCTCTTCAAGAAAAAATTGAACTCCTCAAAAAAAAGTATCCCCATATTTCATTCTAAAAAATGGTCTTTGAGATTAGTCTATAATCTTTAACACATTACCCCATGGACCACCATTAATTATGTCTATTCCATGCTGTAATAAAAAATCTGTAGCGCTCTGACTTCTACCACCACTTTTACAAACTGCGATTATGGGTTTTTGAAATCCTTTAATTCGTTCAATATTTTCGGGTATCGTATTTAAAACAATATGCTTTGAACCGTTAATATGTCCCTCATTCCATTCTTCAAGAGTTCTAACATCAAGAACAATGGCTCCTTTTTTTAAGTACTCTTCAATTTCCTCAGTATTCTCTTTATTGCTAAACATTCCAAATAAACTCATGCTAGATTAGTAATTAAAATCTCAATTCGTTAGTAAAATTAAACAATTTAAAGTTATAAATATTCAAATAACGTAACGTTTTAATGTTTTTGATTACTAATAAGTACCACTAATTAATATTGAGTATGAGTTCTATTGCAGCCATGATAACAAGTATTAAAAACAATAAAAGAACTCGAAAGAGTGCTTTTAAAAAACTTGTGAAAAATGGAAGCTATTCAACAAAAACAAAATTATTTTTTCATAGAAATGCCTCTAAAATACAGTTAAGAAAAATCAAAGAGACACTTCGAAAAGAAAATAAAAGAGTACTTGTTAGAAAAATCGCTACTATTCTTATCCTACTAATAATGATGATTTACTGTATCGGTTTCGCAAAATTTTAATAAACACCTTAAAATCTTTCTTACTTTTACAATTCAAAACACATCATGAACAAGAAAGTAATCTTATTAATTTTAGACGGATGGGGAATTACCCAAAATCCGAATGTTTCGGCAATTTTTAATGCAAAAACACCATACATAAACTCGCTATATGATACATATCCATCTTCAGAATTAAGAACCGATGGTGAACATGTTGGTCTTCCCGAGGGTCAAATGGGAAATTCTGAGGTTGGTCATATGAATTTAGGTGCTGGAAGAATTGTTTATCAAAATCTTGCAAAAATTAATATTGCAGTTAGAGAGGGTAAATTAGCTAAAGAAAAAGAGTTGTTAAATGCTTTTAAGTATGCAAAAAATCATCAAAAAAATGTACATTTTTTAGGCTTAGTGTCTAATGGAGGTATTCATTCTCATATTGATCATATAAAGGGCTTACTTAGTGCTGCTAATGACCTTGATGTAAAAAATGTTTTCCTTCATGCGTTTACTGATGGAAGAGATTGTGATCCAAAATCAGGTGCTCATTTCATAGATGATATTCAAAAGCATATGAAAAATACCACTGGAGAATTAGCCTCTATCACAGGTAGATACTATGCAATGGACAGAGATAAAAGATGGGAGAGAGTGAAAATTACCTATGACGCATTAGTTCATGGAATTGGAGAAACCTCAACCAATGCAATAGATAGTATTCAAAAGAGTTATGATAAAAACATAACTGATGAATTTATCAAGCCTGTAATCATGGTTGATGAAAACAAGACCCCAAAAGCATTAATTAAAGACGACGATGTTGTTATTTTCTTTAATTTTAGAACAGACCGTGGAAGACAATTGACTGAAGCGCTTAGTCAGACAGATCATCATGAATTCTTGATGCATAAAAAATCACTTTATTTTGTTACTCTAACAAATTATGACAAAACTTTCAAGAATATAAAAGTTATTTACAACAATGAAAATATTGAAAATACACTAGGTGAAGTTTTAGAAACTGCAAAAAAGAAGCAAATTAGAATTGCTGAAACAGAAAAATACCCACATGTTACTTTTTTCTTCTCAGGAGGAAGAGAAAAAGAATTTAAAGGAGAAAAAAGATTACTGTGCCCCTCACCTAAAGTGGCAACCTATGATTTAAAACCAGAGATGAGTGCATATGATATTAGAGATGCAATTATTCCCGAATTAGAAAAAGGTGAGGTTGATTTTATTTGTTTAAATTTTGCCAATGGAGATATGGTTGGACATACAGGTGTTTTTGAGGCTGCAGTAAAGGCCTGCGAAACCGTTGATAAATGTACAAAAGAGGTAATTTCTACCGGCTTACAAAATGGGTATACAACCCTTTTAATTGCAGATCACGGAAATTGTGAAACTATGATGAATCCCGATGGGACCCCACATACTGCGCACACTACGAATCCAGTTCCTATGATACTAATTGATAAAGAAATTCAATCCATAGGCAATGGTGTATTAGGAGATATTGCACCAACAATTTTAGAATTGATGGGAGTTGATCAACCCAAAGAAATGACAAGAAAATCATTGCTGTAAAATGAGAAATTCTCTGTTGGTAATTTTCTTTTTCTCCTTTTTTTTGGCCAATGGCCAAAGTAAAAATAATAGTAATGGTAATTTAATTGGTATCATTAATAAGTCTGATTTCCTAAATGGAAAATATCGGAATTGGTTTTTGAAAAACTATACTGATTATACACCTGATCCAATAATAGTTGAAAAAATCAAAAAAAAGCTCCAAAATGTTTCTATTAAATCCTTTATTGGAACTTGGTGCCACGATAGTAAAAGAGAACTTCCTAAATTTTATAAAATCATGGACTTAGTTAAGTTTGATCTTGAAGAAAATTATGAGATGATTGGAATTACTATCGGAAAAAAAACTCCAGATAATCTTCAAAAAGGATATGCAATAAAACACACCCCTACATTTATTTTTTATAGAGATGGTAAAGAGATTGGTCGCTTTGTGGAACATTCCAAAAAATCAATAGAAAAAGATATTTTAAAAATCTTAAGAGAAAGAAATTACAAACATCCTTATCAAAAATAAAAGCATCCGTTTACTCCCAAAAATACAGTGATTGAACGTTGTATGCTATTTACTGTTTTAGAATAATATTTCATATTCTATATTTTTAAATTAAATTATATTTACACTTTAAATTGCACTATGATTCAACTCAAAAGTAAGGAAGAAATAGAAATTATGCGTGAAAGCGCACTTGTTGTATCTAGAACTTTGGGGCTACTTGCAAAAGAGGTAAAGCCTGGTGTTACTACCTTGTTTTTAGATAAAATTGCTGAGGAATATATTCGTTCGCAGGGAGCTATTCCTGGTTTTTTAGGACTTTATGATTTTCCAAATACATTATGTATGAGCCCCAATGCTCAAGTTGTTCATGGGATTCCTAATGACAAACCTTTACAAGAAGGAGATATCATTTCTATAGATTGTGGTGCTTTAAAAAATGGTTTTTATGGTGATCATGCCTACACTTTCGCAGTAGGGGAAATTAAAGAAGAAACAAAAAAATTACTTGAAGTCACCAAACAAAGTTTATATGAAGGAATTCGTCAATTAAAAGTTGGAAATAGAATTGGTGATGTTGGATATGCTATTCAAAAATATTGTGAAGACAGAGGCTACGGTGTTGTAAGAGAACTTGTAGGTCATGGACTTGGGAGAAAAATGCACGAGGATCCTGAAATGCCAAATTATGGAAAACGAGGTAGAGGGAAAAAACTAGTGAATGGAATGGTAGTAGCCATTGAACCTATGATTAATTTAGGTACCCACAGAATTAATCATCTCAGTGATGGATGGACTATACTTACCAAAGATGGTAAACCTAGCGCTCATTTTGAGCATAATATTGCAATTGTAGAGGGTAAGCCTGAACTTTTATCTACATTTAAATATATATATGAAGCTTTGGGAATTGAAAGCAATGAGGAGCTTGAGTTCAATAGAACAATTTTGTAAATTTATTTATTGAAATTATTCAAAGTCATATTAAATACAATTCCACGCCCATTACTTATTAAATTGAGTTATGTAGTGAGACCCTTTATTGCCCTATATCTTAAAGGGAATAAATACACAGATCCTATAGACCGTAAAAGCTTTCGTAAATTTTTGCCATATGGTTACGAAGTTCAAAGACAAAACGTACTCTCACCAAGTACACTTTCTTTAGAACGTCACAGATTGCTATGGTTATATTTAACCCATAAAACCGACTTCTTTACCTCTAAAAAAAGGGTTTTGCATATGGCACCAGAACAGTGTTTTCTATCACGATTTAAAAAATTAAATCATGAGTATATTACCGCAGACCTAGATTCTCCTATTGCTGATGTAAAAGCAGACATTACGAATTTACCATTTGAAGACAATTCTTTTGATGTTATTTTTTGTAATCATGTGTTAGAACATATTCCTGACGATACCCAAGCAATGAAGGAATTATTCAGAGTTATGAAAAAAGGAGGAATGGGTATTTTCCAAATACCTCAAGATATTGAACGATTAGTAACTTTCGAAGACAACTCAATAACAGATCCAAAAGAAAGAGCAAAAGTCTTTGGTCAATATGATCATGTGAGAATTTATGGTCGAGATTATTTTAAAAAACTTCGTTCCATAGGTTTTAGAGTTGATGAAGTTGTGTATTCTAAAGAGATCTCTGAAGAACTTTGCGACAAGTATCGTTTAACAGATGGTGAAATTTTGCCTGTTGTTTATAAAGTTTAGTTTCTATATTCAGTTAATTCACCTTCATCATTTATATAAATAAGAATTACTTTAAGCGACGTCTTAGTTTCTAAGAATTTTAATGTCTTTTCAAATCCCATAGCCATAAAAGCGGTTGCATATGCATCTACATCTGCGCAATCTAATTCTGCAATTACAGTAGCAGATAGAAGATTACTTTCAACTGCATAACCTGTTTTTGGATTAATGGTATGAACATATTTTTCACCTTCTGGAGTTATCCTAAATTTTCTATAATTTCCAGAGCTAGCCATAGAAGTGTTGGTTAATTGAAGATATGAATAAGCAGATCTAGTTCCATCTGTATTTGGATTATCTAACTGAACAGTCCATAGTTTACCCTCTGGTTTTGTTCCTTTTAACCTCACCTCACCTCCAATTTCAACTAAATAGTTTTCTATTGCTTTTGAATCTAAAAACCGAGCTACTATATCTAAACCATAACCTTTTCCAATAGAATTAAAATCAAAATAGGTTTCAGGATATTTTTTATACACTTTGTCATTTTTAATTTCAACATTATCAAACCCAACAAAATTCATCAAAGCTTTAACTTTTGAACTATCTAAATTATTTAGAGGGGTTTCAGGTCCAAAACCCCAAGCATTCACTAAATCACCAACTGTTGGATCAAAATAACCATTAGTTTCTCGAAATATACGTTCAGATTTTAAAAAAACTTCTTTGAAATAAGTGTCTACAAGGAAACCGTCTTCACCTCTGTTGATTCTAGATACATAAGATGAATCTATATAAGTAGAAATAGATTGATTAATTTCTGTAAATAATTGATTAATTTCTCGACTATAATCAATATCACTATCGTAATAAATTATATTGTAAGTAGTTCCGAAAACAAGCCCTTGAAGTTTTAATGGTTGATTGTCAGTTTCATCGCAAGAAACTAGCGTGAATAGTGAAAAAAATAAAAGTATTATCGTTGCTTTTTTCATCTGTCTATATTTATAAGGTAAAGATACAATTTAAAGTTTTCATAAATCGTTCATAAATATTTGTAAATCACCATTGTTTTACTCTCAATATTTTTAACTTTGTTAGTAGTAATCTTCAATATCAAAAAAAATGAAAAAAATAATTGTATTGTTAATCTCCTCGGTTTTCATTAGCTCATGTATTTCAAAGAAAGAATATGCTGCTCTCCAAAGCAAGCATAATAAAACAAAAGATGAACTTCTTGCTGTAAAAAATAGTTTAACAAAATGTGTTATTGATAATGAAAAATGTGATGCTGATGTCGCTAACTTGAATAACATCATCGCTGATTTAAAGAATGATAAAAAGAAAACTCTTGAATATGTTGATAACTTAACAGTTTTAACTCAGGGAGCTACAGATAATATTAAAGAAACACTTGCTCAGTTGAGTAAAAAAGATAAATACATTAATCGAATTAGAGCAGCTGCTACCAAAAAAGATTCTTTAAATTTAGTTGTGGCTTTTAACTTGAAAAAAGAGTTACAGGATGGTATTGATGATGAGGATATTGAAATTAATGTTGAAAAAACTGTTGTTTTTATTTCTATTTCTGATAAGCTTTTATTTAAAAGTGGAAGCTACACCATAACAGAAAAAGCATTTTCAGTTTTAGAAAAAGTTGCTACTGTTATTAATAGCCAACCAGAAATGGATGTCATGATTGAAGGTCATACAGATGCAACACCTATTAGTAATGAAATTATAACAGACAATTGGGACTTATCTACCAAGAGAGCTACCTCAATAACAAGAATATTACAAACTAAATTCGCTGTAGAACCAAGTCGATTAATTGCAGCTGGAAGAAGTAGTTACGTTCCATTAGCTCCTAATGATACTCCTGCTAATAAATCTAAAAACAGAAGAACTAAAATAATTATTTTACCTAAAATTGGTCAATTCTTTGAAATGTTAGAGACTAAGGCTGAATAATCAAAATAGCATACTAAAAAAAGCATCACTATGTGATGCTTTTTTTAGTCCAAAATTTTAATGAAATCTTTGAAAGCAACATAATAGGGTTGGTCTTTAAAAACAGGATTCTCTACACTTTCAGCATTAGCAATACCAACACCTGCAAACCATACTTTAGCCTTTTGTTTTTTTGCATGCTCTTTAAAAGTCTCCATCCAAATTGCATCGTATTGTTCGGGATTCTGTATGTTATTAGAGGCTTTTACCAGAACAAAAATAGTAGGTTCTCCCTTTTTAAATAATACAAATTGTGGGTGTCTTTTTAATTGACTATTAATCGCCTGAAACTCGTATCCCATTTTTTCTAGCTTTTTACCTATAATATTCATAGCTAGATGATGTAATTCTTGTTTAGTTAAAACTTGCATAATTGTTATGTTCTTTTTTATTCATAAGCTACTTTCTCTTTTTTCTTAAATTATAATTTTTATCACCACGAGTTTTGGGTTTTTTATACTTTTTAGCTATTTCTCTTCTGTAAGACCCTCCTTGATTTGTCTTTTTGTTTTTTTCGCTCTTTTCGTGAAAAGCAGGACCAGGTATATATTCTTTTGAAACTCTATTTTTTGAAATCTCTTTATCCTCTCTCGGTCGTTCCTCCTCAGTCAACTGTTTAGATACTTCAACTTCTTTGGGAAAATCAAGAACTGGAATTTTATATTTCATTAATGCTTCAATTCTATCTTTTGATTCTTGCTCCTTCTCTGTTGAAAACAGAATGGTATTCCCTTTTCTTTCAGCACGCCCAGTTCTACCAATTCTATGCATATAATTTTCTGGATAATAGGGAGTGTCAAAATTAATAACATGTGAGATTCCATCTAAATCTAATCCTCGAGCCATAACATCTGTAGCTATTAATATGCGATTGATGCCCTCATCAAACTGTCGAATAGATCGAATTCTATAATTTTGAGTTTTATTAGAATGTATGATACAACTCTCTGATCCAAAGAATTCTTCTACAACATTAAATAAAAGATCTGCTCTACGTTTATTTGAAACAAAAACTAGAACTTTAGTATAAGTGGGTCTATCGGCTAATAAATAATTCAATAGGTTAGCCTTTGTATAGAAATTAGTTACTAAATAACAAGTCTGTCTAATATTATCTAAAGGCGTACCACTTAACGCAACTGAAATCTTTTTAGGCGATTTAAAGTAATCTTTTATTAATTCATCAACCTCTTTAGTCATTGTAGCAGAAAACATAATATTTTGTCTTGATTTAGGCAGTAAATCAAAAATATTAAGTAACTGAAAACGGAATCCTAAATCTAACATGATATCAACCTCATCAATCACAAGTTTTTGAATGGATTTTAGTTTTAACACATTACTCAAGACTAAATCATATAATCTCCCTGGAGTAGCTACAATAATATCTACTCCTTGAGCAACGGATTGTTTTTGGGTGTTAATATTAGTACCTCCATAAATTCCTAAAACACGAATATTGATATATTTTGCTAGCTTTTGGACCTCCTCAACTACCTGTAAAACCAATTCACGTGTGGGTACAACTATTAAAACTCTAGGGGTTACTTGCTTTGAAAATTTCAAATCTCTTAAGATTGGTATCATGTAAGCAAATGTTTTCCCTGTACCAGTTTGTGCAATTCCTACAATGTCTTTACCCGAACGAACTACAGAAAAAGAAGCCTCTTGAATAGGAGTTGGGTGAGTATAACCCAATTCTTGAATACTATTGTTAAGTTGATTAGATAAGTCTAAGTCTTTAAAAGTAATCATATTAAAAATTTCAACAAAGGTAACTTGTTTATTTGTGCTACTCTAAAATTGAGTTCATTTTTGAGAATTACGAATAAAAGATCAATTAAAAAAGGCTACAAAGGACATAATAGACAGATTGAAGACTCATATAATAAAAATGTTTTGTATTTTAGAGGGTAATCAAATACATGTGGATATGAAGACTCCGAAAAGACTAGAAGAGGCTATCATAAAATTATACAAAGCCTTTCACAACAACACACTAGACCCAGAGGATTGTGCTGCTTGTGCTGTTGGAAATATTTTAGACAACCATGATAGCTGGAAACATCTTTCTAATGATCATGGTTCACTTCAATTGAATTATATTGGAACAGTTCATCAAAAACTAGGAAGAAAATTTAATGGATATTCTCCACTGGAGTTATTAAAAATTGAAAAAGTATTTCTTGAAGCTTGCGGTTTTAAAACTCCTCTTTGCCATTATAACCAAAAACCACAAAATCCAAGACACAAGGAAACTTTATTTATCGGATTATCAGCTGTAATTTCTTATTTATGTAAATTAGATGACGTAGCTAATGTAATGGATTATTCTAAATTATTTGAATATGAAAATAATGAGCCTACCTATAAATTAGAAACTATGTTAATATAAAAAACCAGCTATTATGCTGGTTTTTATAAGTTTTAATTTGGGAATTATTTCCATTATCCTCCAAAGTCATCAAATCTGATATTTTCATCTGGAATACCAAAATCTTCACCCATTTTTTGAACCGCTTTGTTCATCAAAGGTGGTCCACAAAAATACAATTCAATATCTTCTGGTGATTCATGATGATTTAAATAGTTATCTATAACACAGTTGTGAATAAATCCAATGAAACCATCGCCTTCCCCTTCAATTCCTTCTTTAACTTTCCAGTTGTCCTCTTCCATTGGTTCAGACAAAGCCATGTAAAATTTAAAATTAGGGAAATCTTTTTCCAAAGACTTAAAATGATCTATGTAGAATAATTCTCTTTTAGATCTACCACCATACCAATACGTAACTTTTCGACCAGTTTTTAAGGTTTTGAAAAGATGGTATAAATGAGAACGCATCGGAGCCATTCCAGCACCACCACCAACGTATAACATTTCAGAATCAGACTCATTAATAAAAAACTCACCATAAGGACCAGAAATTACTACTTTGTCTCCTGGCTTTTGAGCGAAAATATATGATGAAGCCACACCTGGATTTACATCCATCCAACCATTTTTTGAACGATCCCATGGTGGAGTAGCGATACGAACATTTAACATAATCTCTCTTCCTTCGGCAGGATATGAAGCCATTGAATAAGCACGTTCTACTGTTTCAGTATTTTTCATAACCAAAGGCCATAAACCAAACTTATCCCATTCTGCTTGAAATTTGTCTGGCGTTTCATGCTCTTCTGGATGTGCTGTAATATCAATATCCGAAAACTTAACTTCACAGTTAGGGATTTCAATTTGAATATATCCACCGGCTTTGTATCCCATATCCTCTGGAATCTCAACAACAAACTCTTTAATGAAAGAGGCTACATTATAGTTTCTGACTACAGTTGCATCCCATTTCTTAATTCCAAATATTTCTTCCGGAATTGAAATATCCATATCTTGTTTTACCTTGACTTGACAAGCTAAACGTATTCCATGTTTTAATTCTTTTCTTGAAAAATGAGGTGTTTCAGTAGGTAAAGCTTCACCACCACCCGAATTTACATGACATTCACATTGAACACAAGATCCACCACCACCACATGCTGAGGGTAAAAATATCTTCTCATTACCTAGTGTAGTTAATAATGTACTTCCTGAGGCAACTTCGATTTTTTTCTCTCCATTAATTGTGATTGTTACTGGACCTGAAGGTGATAGTTTTTGTTTAACAAATAATAATAAGGCTACCAACAGCAACGTAATCAGTAAAAAAGCTGCTACGGTTGCAAAAATAGTTCCTAGGGTGCTTGCTGCTAATGTAATCATACTAATTTTGTATTTCTTTAATGTTAACTGCTATTTCTTCATTCTCACTTTTATTAGAAGTGTTTGTAATTTTTGTCTTGGGTTCTTTTGCTAAATTATTAGATAAAGTAGCTTCAATATTTTTTTCTTTTTTTTCATCATCACCACCCGTTAGCATCCCTCCAAAACTCATAAATCCAATAGCCATAAGACCAGTTATTATAAATGTAATTCCAAGACCTCTAAGGGCTGGTGGAACACTAGAATAACGTATCTTTTCTCGGATGGCTGCAATGGCTAAGATGGCTAAAAACCACCCAATTCCAGAACCTATCCCGTAGGTTAAGGCTAATCCTAAACTTGGTATTTCACGTGATTGCATGAATAAGGATCCTCCAAGAATAGCACAATTCACAGCAATTAAGGGTAAGAAAATACCCAAGGAATTGTAGAGTGAAGGTGAAAATTTCTCAACAATAATTTCAACTAATTGAACCATTGTTGCTATCGTTGCAATAAACATGATAAATGAAAGAAAACTTAAGTCATAATCAGCATATTCTGGACCTAACCAAACTAAAGCTCCTTCTTGAAGTAAGTATTGATCTAACAACCAATTTAATGGAACAGTAACAGCCAATACAAAGATAACAGCAGCTCCTAAACCAACAGCTGTAGTTACTTTTTTTGATACAGCTAGGTAAGAACACATCCCTAAGAATGTTGCAAATACCATATTGTCTATAAATATCGATTTGAAAAATAATTCTAAATGTTCCATAGTATTTTTAATTTTCTTCTATTAATGCTTGGTTTCTACTTCGTTGTACCCAAATGATAAGACCAACAACAATTAATGCCATTGGAGATAATAACATAAATCCATTGTTTTCATATCCAAAAGCATACAAACCTGTTTTTTCAATTGGATCTCCTAAAACTTGAATACCTAATAAAGTTCCTGAACCTAAAAGTTCTCTAAAAAATCCTACGATTATAAGAATAACAGCATATCCCAGAGAATTTCCAACACCATCTAAAAAAGATTTCCAGGGTCCATTCCCTAAGGCAAAGGCTTCAAACCTTCCCATAATGATACAATTTGTAATGATTAAACCTACGAATACAGACAGTGTTTTACTGAGTTCATATGCAAAAGCTTTCAAAACCAAATCTACTATAATTACAAGTGTTGCTACTACAATCAGTTGAACAATAATCCTAATCTTAGAAGGAATAATATTTCTCATTAGTGAGATTACAACATTTCCAAGTCCTAAAACAAACAATACAGAAACAGACATTACTATCGAAGCTTTCAATTCAGCTGTAATTGCTAATGCAGAACAAATTCCTAAAACTTGAATGGTAATAGGGTTATTATCTGTTAATGGGTCTGTGATTAATTTTGCATCTTTTTTTGATAAAAGTCCCATAAAATTATTGTTTTAATGTTTTAAAATAATTAACGTATAATTTTAAATCAGATTTAATCATCGCTGAAACTCCGTCACCTGTTATTGTTGCTCCTGCTATAGCATCAACTTCATAATCTGTTTTATCATCATTCTTAGGATCGTTATTCCCTTTAGCTACTCTGATTCCTTTAAAATTTCCTGAAGCGTCTAGCAAGTGTTCTCCTTTGAAATCATCCATAAAAAAACGATACTTGATGTTGGCACCTAAACCTGGGGTTTCTCCCTTGTGATCAAAGTAGGCTCCTTGAACAATCATATTTTCATCCATAGCCACATATCCCCAGATAGCATCCCAAAGACCTTTACCTCGAATTGGGGCTATATAATAGGTTTTACCGTCTTTCTCACCAACAAACAAAGGAAGTTTTCGAACACCTCCATTTTTGGCTTTTGTTTTTTCTTTTTTTACATCTATCATGTAGGCTTTTTCATCTTCTATGAAATTATCACCCTCAATTACTAGCTGCTTTTTTATGTATTTATTAAATTCTTGTTCTGCGACTGACGTTGAAACAAAAATAGCACTAGACTCGTCATTTTCATTGACTCCCATTGCATATAGGATATTCTGTTGCTTTTCTATTCGCTTATTCTCGCTAATGTTAGGCTTTAAAGACGAGGCTAGAAAAGCTAACAAAGAGCCAACAACTAATACCATTCCAATGGCAAAAATCATTGTATACGAATTACTATCTGTTTTTTTAGACATAATTATACAGTTTTAGCTTTTAAACGTTTTAATCTTTTCTTTACATTTCCTTGAACAACATAATGATCAATTGTTGGTGCAAAAACATTCATTAAAAGAATGGCTAAGAAAACACCTTCTGGATATGCTGGGTTGAATACACGTATCAAAATGGAAATAAATCCAATTAAGAATCCATAAATCCATTTTCCTTTATTTGTTTGAGAACCTGTTACAGGGTCAGTAGCCATAAAAACAGCTCCAAAAGCTAAGCCTCCAATCATGAGATGTTGCCACCAATCAGTATTCATTAAACCATAAAATTTACTAGAATCAGTAATAATGTCTAATGCTACTATTTGATTAAAAATAAGTCCCATTACAGCAGCTCCAATAAACGTAGACAAAATAATTCTCCAACTACCAATTTTAGTAAAAATTAAAAAAGCAGCACCCAATAAGATTAAAAAGGTAGAGGTTTCTCCAACTGAACCTGGGATAAAACCAAAAAATATGTCTGAATTAGAATATACAATTTCTTGATTTTGAGCATAACTTCCTAAGATGGTTTCTCCAGAAATTGCGTCTGGAGTCCCTACTCTATTCACAGCATCGTATACCCAAACTTTATCTCCACTCATCCAAGTTGGATATGCGAAAAATAAGAAAGCTCTGATGGTTAATGCTGGGTTTAAAATATTCATTCCTGTTCCTCCAAATACTTCTTTCCCAATTACAACTCCAAAAACTACTGCTACTGCAAGCATCCATAATGGTGTGTCTATTGGAACAATTAATGGCACTAACATACCCGTTACTAAGTATCCTTCTTCTACCTCATGCCCTTTAATTACAGCAAAGACAAATTCAACAAGTAACCCAACTCCATAGGAAACAACTACTAATGGAAGTACTTTAATAATTCCAATCCAAAAATTGTCCCAAGTAATAAAGCTTCCAAGGACAGAGAATTCTGTAGTTATTCCTTTAGCTGCATCTATAGCTGAATAATGCTGATATCCAGCATTGAACATCCCAAACAACAAACAAGGAATTAAGGCCATGATTACGGTATTCATGGTTCGCTTTAAATCATCTGCTGCTTTGATATGAGTACCGTTGTGGGTTACCTCATTTGGTAAGTATAAAAAAGTATGGATTGCATTAAATGCAGGGGCCATTTTTGTTCCTTTATACTTCTCTTTTAAATTATGTAAATTACTTTTTAAGCTCATTTTAATTTATTTTAGCCTAATTCTTCTTTCATTAAATCTAATCCTTCTCTAACAATCTTTTGATGTGGTTGTTTTGATACACAGATGAATTCTGTTAATGCAAAATCTTCAGGAGCGACTTCATAACCTCCTAGATTTTCCATCTCATCCAAATCTTTGTACATACAAGCTTTTAAAAATTGTAAAGGAAATATGTCTAAAGGAAAGACATTCTCATAAGACCCGGTAACAACAAATGCTCTATGTTCTCCATTTGTGTTCGTATTTAAGTCGTATTTTTTATTTGGCGTTAACCAAGAAAAAGTTAGAGCTCTAGAGGGTGAAATCTTATTAAAAACAGGTTTATTCCATCCAAAAAACTCATAATCATCACCTTCAGGAATTGCTGTAATTTGATTGTCATAGTATCCTAGAAAGCCATCTTCTGAAACTTGTGTCCCAGTCAAAACATTTCCACTAATAATTCTTGTATTGTCTTTACTTAAGTTATCATTAACTACATTAGAAATAGTAGCACCAGCAACAACTGAAACATAGGATGGTTTCTCAAATTGAGAACCAGCAAGTGCTACAGTTCTGGTAAAATTGAATTTTCCTGTCAATAACAACTCACCAATGACTAATAAATCGTGTGGATTAATTACCCATATCACTTCTCCTTTATTGAGAGGATCTACACTAGAAATTTGGGTACTCACATTTCCTACAGGGTGTGGTCCTGATACATTGTGTAATTCAATGTTATTAAGTAATGAAAAAGGTGAGTTTGAATCTGCACCAACAGAGACATGTACTTTACCAGGTGTTAATTTGGAAACCGCCGTAAGGGCTGCTTGTAATTCTTTTTCTTTACCTGCTAAAGTATAATCATAATTGGCAGCTAAAGGTGAACTTGCGTAAGCTGAAATAAAGATTGACTTTGGTGTTTGGTTTGGATCAGCAATGATATCATAAGGGCGCTGCTTTACAAAAGGCCAACAACCCGATTTTAATAAGTGACTTTTAACTTCTTCTGCAGAAATTTTATCTACATCTTGTTTGCCAAAGTCCTTAAATGATTGTTTACCATCAGCAGCAATTTTAATACTTACAATTTTACGCTTTGCTCCACGAATAATCTCAATTATTTTTCCACTTACTGGGCTAGGAAATAAAATACGATCATCACTTTTTGAGTGAAAAATTGATTCTCCCGCCTTAACTTTGGCGCCTTCTTTTGCAATAAGTTTTGGATTAATACCGTGAAAGTCTTGAGGTTTTAAGGCAAATACACCTTCGATAGGTAATTCTTTGGTTGTGAGGGCAGCTTCACCAACAAGTTTTATGTCTAAGCCTTTTTTTGTACGGATGTCTTTTGACATGTTACTTTCTAAATTTTAGTTATCTAAAAAAATCATGCAAATTTAAATATTTTGCTTAGGATGTTAGAACAAAAAGAGCTTTAAATTAAGTATTTAAACTTATTTATAACAATTCTAAATAGATCTTTTGTCTATCTCGTTTTATATTGATTAAATTTGTAAAAATTAGAGTTAATTAATAAAGCATTAAATCCTTAGATTTTTATGAAAAATTTACTTTTTACATTTTTTTTTCTACAAATCTTCATTTCCACTTATGCCCAAAAAATTGCACCGCCTAATATTAAATCTATTCAATTTCAACCTTTAAATCAGACTACATTTAATCATATTATTCCTCTGGGGAAAACCATAGAATTAAACTTTGATGATTTAGATGGAGATCAAAAAGAATATTACTACAAGATTGAGTTAATGACTCATGACTGGAAGAAAAGTAACTTAATATCAAATCAATATATAAATGGATTTCAATCAAATGTAATTTTTAATGTTGAAAATTCTTTTAATACATTTCAGAATTACACCCATTATAGCGTTCAATTTCCTAACCAAAATACAAGAATAACAAAAAGTGGAAATTATCAACTTTCTATCCTAGATGAGATTGGAGAAGTAGTTTTCACAAGACGCTTTACACTGTATGAAAATATTGCTACGGTTGGTGTATCAGCAAGTCGAAGTAGAAATACAAAAAATTTAGGAGAGGAACAGACTGTTCAATTTATAGTAAATCATTCTCGACTACAAATTAATAATCCAAGTCAAGAAATTCATGTTGCTATTTTACAAAATGAAAATTGGAAAACAGCAATAACTAAAATTCAGCCTCAATTTTACAAGCCAAATCAACTTATATACAAGTACCAGAAAAAAACTAATTTTTGGGGAGGAAACGAATACTTGTTTTTTGATAATAAGAATATTAGGAATGCTAATGTGAGCATTGCTAGAACTGAACGCAAAGAAATAGTTCACAACTATCTATATCCTTACATAAATAGAGGACTCAAATCTTACAACTATAATCCAGATATTAATGGGCAATTCATCATTCGGAACATTGAAGCAACAAATCCAGACACAGAGGCAGATTATGCCATGATGCATTTCTCTTTAAAAGTTACCCAAAAGATAGAAGATAAGGAGGTTTATGTATATGGTGCTTTTAACAATTTTAACCTTACTGAAGAGAATAAAATGAGTTTTGACCCTTCAACAAACTATTATTATTCGAACTTTTTATTAAAACAAGGATTTTACAATTACACATTCGTAACAAAATCCTCTAATAACTTAATCTCTGAGGCTGATATTAGAGGTAATTTTTCAGAAACTGAAAATATATACACGGTTATTGTTTACCACAAAGCTTTTGGTTCATTATTTGACAGAGTTATTGGAGTTGGCACAATACAACATAACGGAGAACGTTAATCCTTAAAAATTTAAGACCAATTTCTAATTTTAATCCCGATTTAATACATTATTTTCTATTCATATAGAAGTTAATTTGAACTCACTTAAATTGAGAAGAGCAAATGATAATTGTAAAAATTATGAGTCTCAAAACTAACAAATAAATTGTAACTTCGTGGCGTCAAAATAGATGTTTACAACAAAAAATATATAAGATGGGAAAAGGTTTTTTTCACGTGCCAACCGCAATTAATGAAACTGTAAAGTCATACGCACCAGGATCTCCTGAAAGAGAAGCAATTGCCAAACAATACGCTGAATATTTTAAAGGAGCTGTAGATGTACCAATGTACATTGGAAGTCAAGAAGTTAGAACGGGTAATACCAGAAATATGACACCTCCTCATGACCACCAACATGTTGTTGGTCAATATCATTTAGGGGATCAGTCACATGTGGAAAATGCAATACATGCGGCCCTAGAATCAAGAAAAAAATGGTCTCAAATGCCATGGGAGCAAAGAGCTGCCATATTCTTAAAAGCAGCTGAGTTAGTAGCCGGACCCTACAGAGCGAAAATAAACGCCGCTACAATGATAGCGCAATCAAAAACTGTGCACCAAGCTGAAATTGATGCTGCTTGTGAATACATCGATTTTTTACGTTTTAATGTAGAGTTTATGTCCCAAATATATGAGGAACAACCAGACTCATCAGAGGGCGTTTGGAATAGAGTTGAATATCGTCCATTGGAAGGTTTTGTTTATGCAATTACTCCCTTCAACTTTACCGCAATTGCTGGAAATTTACCTGCTAGTGCGGCCCTTATGGGAAATACCATTGTATGGAAGCCCTCAGATCATCAAATATTTTCAGCAAAAGTATTAATGGACATTTTTAAAGAAGCTGGAGTACCAGATGGTGTTATTAATATGGTGTATGGAGATCCAGTTGTGATTACCGATACTGTACTGCAAAGCCCAGACTTTGCTGGAATTCATTTTACAGGATCTACTCATGTATTCAAAGACATATGGAAAAAGATTGGAGAAAATATTCATATCTACAAAACATATCCAAAAATTGTTGGAGAAACTGGAGGTAAAGATTTTATTATTGCTCACTCTTCTGCCAACTCAAAACAAGTGGCTACAGGAATAACTCGAGGAGCTTTTGAATTTCAAGGACAAAAATGTTCAGCTGCTTCAAGAATTTATTTACCATCATCATTGGCTAATGAAATCATAGACTATGTAAAAGAGGATGTAGCTTCATTTAAAATGGGGTCTCCTGAAGACATGAGTAATTTTATTACTGCTGTAATTCACGAAGGTTCATTTGACAAACTAGCTTCATATATAGATGCAGCCAAAAGAGATTCAAATGCTGAAATTATAGCTGGAGGTAACTACGATAAATCTAAAGGATATTTTATAGAACCCACAATAATTATCACTAAGGATCCTAATTATACGACCATGTGTACAGAATTATTTGGACCCGTTGTAACCATTTATGTTTATGAAGACAGTAACTGGAAAGAAACGCTTAAGCTAGTAGACGCTACCTCAGAGTATGCACTAACAGGAGCTGTTTTTTCAACAGACAGATATGCCATAACTGAGGCAACACAGTTGTTAGAAAATTGTGCTGGTAATTTTTATATCAATGATAAGCCATCAGGAGCAGTAGTAGGCCAACAACCATTTGGTGGTGCTAGAGCTTCTGGAACTAATGATAAAGCTGGTTCCGCACAGAATTTATTACGCTGGGTATCTCCACGACTAATCAAAGAAACTTTTTCAGGACCAACAGATTACAGGTATCCATTTATGTCTTAAAAAAAATCTTCTATTTTAACCTAAATCGGATCTGTAAAAAGATCCGATTTTTTATTGTTCTTAGTTTAAAGAGCTTATAAATATTAATATATACCCGAGAAAAACTAAGTTCACAAAGTTTTAAAATTTAACTAAAATTTATGAATATTAGTTGTAGTTTAATTATAATTTCAACCGGCCCAAATTTTGAAAAATTAACACTCAAATTTTGAAAAATTTATTGAATGAAAAACTCTCTTTTCCTTATTTACTTTATGTTTATTTGTTTGTTTTTACAATCACAAAATAAATCAACACTTGCCAAATATACAGACGAGGAAATAAAAATTGATGGTGTTTTAGATGAGGTTTCTTGGAATAATTTACTCCCAGCAACTGACTTTCATCAGTACTTCCCAACAGACACTGCAAGAGCAAAAAATCAAGTTGAAATAAAATTCCTATTCAACGATAGAAATCTATACGTAGGAATTAAAGTATATGCCAAAGCTAAAGACTACATTATTCCTTCATTAAGAAGAGATTTTAGAGGGGGGGCTAGTGATAGTGTTACGCTTATGTTTGATACATTTAATGACGGAACCAATGCTTTTTTATTTGGCTCAAATCCTTATGGAGTTCGAAGAGAAATGTTACTCTCTGGAGGCGGAAATGATATTAGGGGCTTTAATATGGCGTGGGATACCAAATGGACTGGTGAATCAAAAATACACGATAATTACTACATACTGGAATGGAAAATCCCCCTGTCTGCTTTCAAATATAATGAAGGAGAAACTAAATGGCGATTTAATACCTATCACTTTGATACACAAGATAATGAACAAAACACTTGGGTGAATATCCCACAAAATCAATTTATATTTAATCTTGCTTTCATGGGAGATTTAATTTTTGACAGACCCTTAGGGAAGTCAAAATCACCAGTTTCAATTATCCCATTTGTGAACACAATTACATCAAAGGACTTTGAAAATAAAGAAACAAACAATAGTTTTAAAATTGGTGGAGATGCAAAATTAACTGTTGCTAATAGTCTAAATCTTGACTTAACATTAAATCCTGATTTTTCACAAGTAGAAGTAGATCAACAAGTAACTAATTTAACACGTTTTGAGGTTGGTTTACCCGAACGCAGACAGTTTTTTATTGAAAATAGCGATTTATTTGGAAGTTATGGAGATGGTAGAGATTCTAATCCGTTTTTCTCAAGAAGAATTGGAATAGCAAAAGACTTAAATAATGAAAATATTGAAAATAGAATTATAGCAGGAGCAAGATTGAGTGGGAAATTAAATACTAATTTTCGCATAGGTTTCCTGAGTATGCAAACTGATGAAGATATAGCAAATGAAATCCCTACTGTAAACAACTCTGTAATTTCTCTTCAACACAAAGTATTTAGCAGATCAAACATAAGTGTTCTTTTTATCAACAAACAAAGTACTAAAGATTACGAATTTCTAGAAGATAGTGATTCCTATAATCGAGTTTTAGGAATTGATTACAGTCTAGCTTCAAAAGATAATACATGGAGTGGTAAATACTTTTTTCACAAGTCATTTTCTCCAGGAATTAGTTCCAATGATTATTCGGCGGGTTTTAGAACAGAATATAATAATCGATTTTTAAATATTCGTTTAAGTGGTGTATTTGTTGGTGATGATTACAGGTCGGATCTTGGTTTTGTTAGAAGAACAGATATCTTCAAGATAAATCCTCAAATTGAATTTAAATTTTGGCCAAAAAATAAAAAAATACAACGTCATTCCTTTACAGTCATTCCAATATCTATTTGGCGTCCAGAATTAGATTTTGAAAATTCTGATTATACAATTATAAGTAGATGGGAAGCAAATTTCCTAAACACTTCTCAATTTAGACTATCGATGTTTAACAGATATACTAGATTATACAATGAATTTGATCCTACAAGAAGTGATAACGCAATTCCACTTCCAGGTGATGAAAATTATTACTACACTAGCTTTGACGCAAGTTTTAGATCTGATCGAAGAAAAAAAATATCCTATAGAATTAACCCTTCTATAGGTCAATTCTACAATGGAAATAAATATTCATTACAAACTTCGCTATCATTAAGGTTACAACCTTATTTTTCTGGTTCCATTCAATTGAATTATGATAAAATAGATTTACCCGATCCATATCCAGATGCATCAATTTGGTTGATTGGCCCGAGATTAGATGTCACTTTTAGCAAAAATATGTTTTGGTCTACTTTTTTCCAATATAGTACCCAAAGAGAAAATCTTAGTATTAATACTAGATTTCAATGGAGAGTTGCCCCATTATCTGATTTATTTTTAGTGTATAATGATAATTATGCAACAACTGTATTTAGTCCTAGGTTTAGATCCTTAAATTTAAAATTTACCTACTGGTTAAATATTTAGTAATAAATAAACGAAATTTAAAACAAATTAAAAACCAAATTAAATAAAACAAAATGTTTAAAAAATTACTTACTACAATTTTTATGTTTTCTCTCATCTTAGGAACAACATCATATGTTGATGCCCAAAGTGGAAGAATTAAAAAACGAAAGAAAAAGAAAACTGTTGAAATTCAAAAACCAAAACCAAAACCAAAAAAACCAAAAAAGGGTGCTATTCTTCCCTACAACAAAGTAGTTACTAAAGAAATGAAAACAGATGATGGCTTGTTTAAAGTTCATTCTGTTGATGACACATATCTTTTTGAAGTACCAGATAGCTTAATTAACAGAGAAATGTTAATGGTTAGTAGAATTGCAAAAACTGCCAATGGAATTGGGTTTGGTGGAGGAAAAACAAATACTCAAGTATTACGTTGGCAAAGGAAAGGAAAAAAGATATTGTTAAGGGTAGTTTCTCATAATGTAGTAGCAGATACCATTTTACCAATACATGAAGCTGTTGTAAACTCAAACTTTGAGCCTGTTCTCTTTTCATTTCCAATAAAAGCATTTAACAAAGACACCACTGCTGTAGTTATAGATGCTACATCCTTATTTTCTACCGATGTAAAACCACTAGGATTTCCTCAGTTTTATCGTTCAAGATATAAAATATCAAGAATGGACAAAACACGTTCTTACATTGATAGGGTAAATAGTTATCCCAAAAATATTGAGATCAGACATGTGAAGACTTACTTTTCTAGTAAACCACCATCCAACAGAAGTGTAGGTTCTATCTCTGTTGAGATGAGCAATTCTATGATTTTATTGCCAAAAGTACCGATGAAGCGTCGTTACTTTGATGAAAGAGTGGGATGGTTTGCAAGAGGACAAGTTGATTATGGTCTCAAAGATCAAAGGAGTAAAACAGTTACTTATTTGGATAGATGGAGATTAGAGGTTAAAGAGGAAGATATCGATAAATTTAAAGCTGGTGAGCTTGTTGAACCCAAAAAACAAATAGTCTATTATATAGATAGAGCTACACCTGAAGTTTGGAGAGAATATATTAAAAAAGGAATTGAAGATTGGCAGGTGGCATTTGAAGCTGCTGGATTTAAGAATGCAATCATAGCAAAAGACCCACCTTCCAAAGAGGAGGATCCAGACTGGTCTCCTGAAGATGTGAGATACTCTGTGGTTCGATACTTAGCATCTCCAATCCCAAATGCTAACGGACCTCATGTAAGTGACCCACGTTCTGGAGAAATTTTAGAGTCTGATATTAATTGGTATCATAATGTGATGAGTTTGCTTCGTAACTGGTTCTTTATTCAAACAGCAGCTATTAATCCTGAAGCACAAACCATTGAATTTAAGGAAGAGGTAATGGGTCGATTGATTCGTTTTGTTTCCTCACATGAAGTTGGACATACCTTAGGACTACCTCACAACATGGGTTCAAGTGCAGCATATCCTGTTGATTCGTTAAGATCTGCTTCCTTCACAAAAAAGTTTGGAACTGCTCCATCTATTATGGACTACGCGCGTTTTAATTATGTAGCACAGCCAGAAGATAAAGGAGTTGCTTTAATGCCAGATATTGGACCCTATGACAAGCATTCCATTGAATGGGGGTATCGCCCAATATTAGATAAAACTGCTAAAGAAGAAAAAGAAATACTAGATAAGTGGATATTAGACAGAGCAGATAATCCGATGTATCGTTTTGGTCATCAACAAGCTGGAGGTGTTGTAGATCCTAGTTCTCAAACTGAAGATCTTGGAGATGATGCCATAAAAGCAAGTTCTTATGGGATCAAGAATCTAAAAAGAATATTACCTAATTTAGAAAAATGGACCACTAAAGATGGTGAAAACTATGATGAAATGGCTACTATGTACAGTCAAGTCTTAAGTCAATTTAATAGATACATGGGACATGTAACAGCCAATATCGGAGGTGTTTACGAATACTACAAGACTTCTGATCAAGAGGGGGTTGTATATTCACACGTATCTAAATCGCACCAAAAAGACGCGTTAAACTTCATTAATAAGCAGCTATTTTCTACACCCTATTGGATGATTGACAAGAATATATATGAGAAAACACAATTTTCAGGAGCCATAGAAAAAATTGGTACTTTACAGACTAGAACATTAAATAATATTCTAGATTCAGGAAGAATGGCTAGAATGATTGAAAATCAAACAATGAATGGCTCTAAAGCTTATAGTTTAATTTCGATGTTCTCAGATTTAAGAAGAGGTGTTTGGTCTGAATTATATAATGGTAAAAGAATAGACACTTATAAAAGAAACTTACAAAGAGCTCATATAAATCGTTTAGATTACTTGTTAAACACGGCGAAAAATCAGCGAGGAGCTAATAATGGATACTTCAAACAAAGTGCTGTAAATATTAACCAATCAGACATTAAGGCGATGGTGAGAGGAGAGTTGAATAGAATAAAGCGTGATGTAAAAGCTGCTATTTCTAAAGCCCCAAATACAACAACTAAATATCATCTAAGAGATGCTGTTGCAAGAATTGATATGGCATTAGATCCCAAATAAGTAACTATTACAATAAAAAAAGCCTCGCAGATTGCGAGGCTTTTTTTATTGTAATTTAGAACGGTAAATCGTCTGGTTCCTCACTTGTTAAATCAGGAGCAGGTTGAAATTGTTCTGTTGGAGGTACTTGAGAGGGTGCTGCTTGTGAAAGACTTTCTATTCTCCATCCTTGAACAGAGTTAAAATACTTTGCTTCACCTTGAGGATTAATCCATTCTCTTCCTCTTAAATTAATTGAAACTTTTACATCCTGACCCACAGAGTAATTATTTAATAACTCACATTTGTCTTGAACAAACTCAATCATAATCATTTGAGGATACTGCTCATCTGTAGTAACGACTACTTCTCTTTTTCGAAATCCGTTATTTCCAAAAGTTTGAACATCCCCTATTAATTTAATTTTACCTATTACTTCCATAATTTTTAATTTAATAAAAGTACTTTCCAAGCACTTTCAATGTCATTCTTATCCAAATACTGTTGAGCAAATGTATGTTTTTTTACCATTTCTAAACCCATAAATTGGGGGTGTTCTTTTGCAAAGTTATCAACATCATCTACAGTTGGTAGCGATGAAATATTCCCAAGCATTCCTAGATTATTTCCTGTAAGAACAGTACTGTTTTTAATAGCTTGAGGAATTTGATCTACACCTATCCCTAGAGTAGAAACTGGCTTTGGAATTTCAAAAAACCCATCTCTAGCTCTAGAATAATAACTTCCTCCTGCTCTTGCAACTAAATCAATTTTATGTTGATCAATCATACCATTTGCATCTAAAACATTCTCATTAATATGAATTTTAACTACTTTACATACAATCAAATTTCCAGCACCACCCTCGTCTCCTGTATAAATTACATCTGTTACCTTACATTCAAATTGAACAGGAGATTCTGCTACTCTAAAGGGTTTAACTTCATCTGATGAAAGCATCGTAAAGCCTGCTTTTTCAAATTCATTTGTCTCTTTTGGATATTCTGAACTGCTTAATGACATTTGTTGAACAATGTCAAAATTTACAACGTTAATAACAACCTCTTTAACCCTTTCAATATTCTGTAACGTGTGTTTAGTTGTATTACCACGAACTCTTCTGGCTGGAGAAAAAATCATCACAGGAGGGTTAGAACCAAATACGTTAAAAAAACTAAATGGAGATAAGTTAGGGTTTCCATCTTTATCAATTGTACTAGCAAAAGCTATAGGCCTTGGGGCAACAGCGCCTAATAAGTAACCATGTAACTTAGTTGTTGGTATATCTTCAGGTTTAATGGAAAACATATACTAATTTTTGTTAGGTAAATATACTATCAATTTTATAAATGAGTTATACTTTTGAATCTAGTATATTTGTTTGATGAGTTTTTCGAAAAACACCATACCGCTAAAGCAAATTGTAATTATCATTTCGTTCTCTATAGTTACATTAATACTTTGGAACACGTATTCATTTTTTCAACGATTTAAAAATGAAGAACGTTTAAAAATGGAAATAGTTGCAACAGCAATGAAAGAATTTGCTACAAATCAAGATTTAAATGCAGATGTTAGTCTAGAGGACAAGATCATCAAAAGCAACACCAGTATTCCAATGATTCTAGTTGATGAAAATGGAAATATTGGATCAAACGCTTATTTAAATTTAGATACAATTAAAGCCAAAAATCCAGCATATTTACAAACTCAGCTGGAAATTATGAAAGAGCAAAATAATCCTATTGAAATTACATTTGCAAAAAACAGAAAACAATTTATCTATTATAGAAATTCAGATCTATTAAATAAATTATCCTATTATCCTTTAACTTTAATTTTAATTCTTGCGTTGTTCTTATCATTAATATACATGATGTTTACCTCAAGTAAAATTGCAGAACAAAATAGATTATGGACTGGGATGGCTAAAGAAACAGCACATCAAATTGGCACCCCCCTGTCTTCACTTTTGGGATGGATTTCCATTTTAAAGATGGAAAATGTCGATAAAAAATACATTGATGAAATAGAAAAAGATGTTCATAGATTAAACACTATCGCAAACCGATTTTCTAAAATTGGCTCACTTCCTAAGTTAAAAAAATTAGACATTATTTCAGTGACAAAAAATGCTTATGAATACCTTGAATACAGAAGCTCTAAACAAATTTCTTTCAATTTTATCTCAAATGAGAAAAAACTATTCTGTAACATAAATGAAGAATTATATGAATGGGTAATTGAAAATTTAATTAAAAATGCCATTGATGCCATGTTAGGTAAAGGTGAATTAACGTTAAGTGTTTCATCAAACAACAACAAAATTTTAATCAATATTTCAGATACTGGCAAGGGAATAGCAAAATCTCAATATAAAAAAATATTTAACCCTGGCTTCACAACAAAGAAACGTGGGTGGGGATTGGGATTATCACTTTCTAAAAGAATCATAGAGGATTACCACACTGGAAAGATTATAGTGAAAAATTCTGAAATAAATAAAGGAACAACATTTCAGGTTATTTTAGACAAAATTACTTGATATCTCTCTGGCCAGACTATTAAATTCGTTAGTGGTTAATTTTTCCTTTTCTATAAATCTCATATTATTCATTGAGTTAATAGGAATTAAATGTACGTGAACATGAGGAACCTCTAGGCCTATAACACTCATTCCAACTCTTTTACAGGGAACTGTTTTCTCAATAGCTTTGGCTACCCGGTATGAAAAATCCATCAATTCTAAATACACTTCCTTATCTAAATCAAATAACTTATTAACTTCCTTTTTTGGAATAACCAGTGTATGTCCTTTGGTATTTGGATTAATATCTAAAAATGCAAGAAAATTCTTATCCTCAGCAACTTTATATGAAGGAATTTCTCCTAAAATAATTTTTGTAAAAATACTCATGTTTATCTATTTCGTATGAGAGAAAAAAAACGCTTTTCATTAGAAAAGCGCATCTTTAAATTAATTTAATATTTTATCTTGAAACTTCAGTGACTTCAAAATTCATAATCCCATTGGGCACTTTAATTTCAACAACATCACCTAATTCTTTTCCAAGTAATCCTTTACCTATTGGAGAATTTACTGACAGTTTACCATTTTTAATATCTGATTCAGAATCTGCAACTAATGTGTAAGAAAACTCCATCCCATTAGTTGTGTTTTTAATTTTTATTTTTGAATGAATCAAGATTTTAGATACATCTAGTTGAGATTCGTCAATAATTCTTGCATTAGCTACTACATTTTTTAGTTTTGCGATTTTAGTTTCCAACAAAGATTGTTCTTCTTTTGCGGCATGATATTCAGCATTTTCACTTAAATCACCTTTATCTCTAGCATCTGCAATCTCCTGAGTTACTCTGGGTCTCTCAACTTGCTCTAGCTGTAATAATTCTTCTTTTAATTTTTTTAATCCCTCTGGGGTATAATAGGAAACTTCACTCATGATTTCTAAATTTTTGAAAAATTTTAAGTTACTTTATTAAAAAACAACCTTCAATATAGAATAGAAAATCTCATGACCTAACAGTATGAGATTTAGTTTACAAATGTACAAAATAATTGTAAATTGTACCTTTTTAAGGCAATGCCGAATAAATTCTATATGAAAAAAATTGTTTTTTTAATCACTTTAGTTTTATCACTAGGATGTACTGATAATGCTATTGATAATGATTGTTTTCCTTTTATTACCGTTAATGAAACTATAAATTTGGATCTTCCACAATTTATTGATCTTCAAGTTCCTGGGGGATGGGCATACACTAGTGGTGGTTTACAAGGATTAATAATTTACAACAACGGCACTCAATTTAAAGCTTTTGATAGGTCATGCCCTGGACAAACTATTTCATCTTGTTCACAAATGATTGTTGATCCAAATTTGAGAATTGTATGCCCTTGTGATGATAGTGAGTATAATATTTTGAATGGAGCACCATTAACCGAAGGGAGTACTTGTTTTGCAAATGAATATTTAGTTAATAACATAAATGGTTCACTTCTGAGAATCACTAATTATTAATATACGAAATAGTCAATAGAATGCGTACTTTTGCTTTTTATATCAACACCATATTGTTTTGAAAAATTACTTTTCATCAGATTTTAAACTAGGCGTTCTTGGCGGAGGTCAATTGGGTAGAATGTTACTTACAGAAACCCAAAAATTTGACATCTACACAAGTATTTTAGATTCATCAAATGAAGCTCCTTGTGCTCAAATATGTAATGAGTTTCATCAGGGAAACCTATTAGATTTTGATACCGTATACAATTTTGGTAAACAAGTAGACCTGCTAACTATTGAAATTGAAAATGTAAATATTGATGCCCTAGATCGGTTAGAAAAAGAAGGACTTACCATCTATCCAACACCAAAAAGCATTAGAATTATTCAAAATAAGGCGACTCAAAAAAACTTCTACAAAGAAAAAAATATCCCAACGGCAGCATATTTTCATTTTGCTTATCTAGAAGAGTTAAAACACTCTTATCACAACAGCATTATAGAATTTCCATTTGTTTGGAAAGCAGCCCGCTTTGGATATGACGGAACAGGGGTTAAAATTGTTAGAACTTTTGAAGATTTAGAAAGTCTTCCTCAAGGAGAATGTATTGTAGAAAAACTAATTCCTTTTAAAAATGAGTTGGCTGTTATTGTTGCTAGAAACCCTAGTGGTGAGGTAACTTCTTATCCTGTGGTTGAAATGGAATTTCATCCTGAAGCTAACCAAGTTGAATATGTTATTTGTCCGGCTAGAATAGATGAAAGTGTCGCAATAAAAGCTAGAGAAATTGCCTTAAAAGTTGCTGATGCTTTTGATTTTGTAGGATTACTAGCTGTTGAAATGTTTCAAACAGAAGAAGATGAAATTTTAGTGAATGAAGTAGCGCCTAGAACACATAACTCTGGTCATTACAGTATTGAAGCAAGTAATACAAATCAATTTGAACAACATCTCAGAAGTATCCTAAATCTTCCTTTGGGGAATACCGATAGTAAAGTTGCAGGTATCATGGTTAATCTTGTTGGTGCTGAAGGGTATACAGGAGAGGTTGTCTATGAAAATATTGACAAAATTTTACAAATTGATGGAGTCACACCTCATATTTATGGAAAAAAAATAACCAAACCTTTTCGTAAAATGGGTCATGTAACTATTGTCAATAAAGACATCGATAAAGCTCGAAAAGTTGCACAACAGGTAAAATCAATAATCAAAGTAATCAGTAAATAAAAACGTAATGGTAGGAATTATAATGGGAAGTGATTCAGATCTTCCAATCATGCAAGAGGCAATTAACATCCTGGAAAGTTTCGATATTCAAATAGAGGTAGATATTGTTTCTGCTCATAGAACCCCAGAAAAATTATTCGACTACTCAAAAAATGCACATACACGAGGCATAAAGGTAATTATTGCCGGTGCTGGAGGAGCCGCTCACCTTCCTGGAATGGTTGCTTCTTTGAGTCCTTTACCAGTAATTGGTGTTCCTGTGAAAAGCAGAAACTCTATCGATGGATGGGATTCTGTATTGTCTATATTACAAATGCCTGGAGGGGTTCCAGTAGCAACTGTTGCATTAGATGGTGCAAAAAATGCGGGAATCTTAGCTGCTCAAATCATTGGAGCATCTGATAAGTGTGTCCAAGACAAAATTACAGCCTACAAAGAAGGTTTAAAAATAAAAGTAACACAAGCTTCAGACCGCGTAAAAAAATAATATCATTTATTCTTACTGTACTTACAAATGAATCCTTTATTAGAAGATTTTAATACTGCTCCATTTTCAAAAATTTCAAGCACAGATTACAAACCTGCCATTAAAAAAGCTATTGAGATTTGCAAACAGGAAATCGAAACGATTGTATCAAACCTAGAAACTCCAAACTTTCAAAATACTACAGAAGCACTAGAGTTTACAGGACAAAAACTTGGAAGAATTACAAGTATTTTCTTCAATTTAAACTCAGCTGAGACCTCCGAAGCTATTCAGAAAATAGCCCAAGAAATTTCTCCTTGGCTTAGTGAATTTAAAAATGATATGATTTTAAATTCAGCCCTATTCATAAAAGTAAAATCTGTTTACGAAACCCGAGAAGTCTTAAATTTAGACTCTGAACAAACCATGTTGTTAGAAAAACAATATAAAGGTTTTTCAAGAAATGGAGCTAATTTGAATAATGAAGACAAAGAAAAATTACGAAAAATAGATACAGAATTGTCTAAGCTTTCATTACAATTTGGTGAAAATGTTCTCGCAGACAGTAATGCTTTTGAACTTCACATTACTGATGAAAAAGACTTAAAAGGGCTTCCTGAAGGAGCGAAAGAAGCTGCTAGTTTGTTGGCGAGGAGTCGAAATAAAGAAGGTTGGCTTATTACTTTAGATTATCCGAGTTACATTCCATTTGTAACGTATGCAGAGAATAGAACGTTAAGAAAAAAACTTGCTATTGCTTTTGGGAAAAAAGGATTTCAAAATAATGAAAACAATAATGAACAAGTTGTTCTAGACATTGTTAACCTAAGACATCAACGAGCAAATCTGCTTGGCTATAAAACTCATGCACATTTTGTTCTGGAGGAACGAATGGCTGAAACTCCAGAAAAAGTACTTTCTTTTTCTAAGGATTTATTGAGAAAGGCAAAACCAGCAGCACTCAGAGAGTTTAAAAATTTGGAGTCATTTGCAAAAAAGCTAGACGGAATAGATCAACTTCAAAAATGGGATAGTGCCTACTATTCAGAAAAATTAAAAAAAGAAATTTTCAATTTAGATCAAGAGATTTTAAAGCCTTATTTTCAATTAGAAAATGTGATTGAGGGAGTATTTACCGTGGCAAACAAGTTATATGACCTAACTTTTGAAGAAGTTTTTACTATTGAAAAATACCATGAAGATGTAAAAACCTACCATGTTAAAAATACTAAAGATGAGTTTATTGCTATTTTATATGCAGACTTCCACCCGAGAGAAGGAAAACGAAATGGTGCATGGATGACCTCCTATAAATCTCAGCAAATTAGAAACAACAGCAATGAAAGACCTCATATTTCTATTGTCTGTAATTTTACAAAACCTACAGAAACACAACCCTCTTTATTAACCTTTAGTGAGGTAACCACCCTATTTCACGAATTTGGACATGCATTACACGGTATATTAGCAAATACAAGGTATAAAAGTCTCTCTGGCACCTCCGTATCTTGGGATTTTGTAGAATTACCAAGTCAAGTCTTAGAGAACTGGTGTTATGAAAAAGAAGCATTAGCATTATTTGCAAAACACTACAAAACAGATGAAACTATTCCAATGGAATATGTAGAAAAAATTAAAGAGTCAGCCAGTTTTCATGAAGGCATGCAAACACTTCGTCAATTAAGCTTTGGGTTATTAGACATGGCTTGGCATGGAGGTGAAGCTCCAGAAAAAATAACTTCTGTAAAAGATTTTGAAACCAGTGCTTTTTCTGATACTCAATTATACCCTGATGTGTCTGAAAATTGTATGAGTACAGCTTTTTCCCATATTTTTCAGGGCGGATATTCAGCAGGGTATTACTCCTACAAATGGGCTGAAATTTTAGATGCTGATGCCTTTGAATACTTTCAAGAAGAAGGAATTTTCAACAAAGAGGTCGCTAATAAGTTTAAAGAACACATTTTAAGTAAGGGAGGCACAGAAAAACCTATGGTATTGTACAAAAGATTTCGGGGTCAAGAACCCAAACCAGAGGCATTATTAAAAAGAGCAGGATTGTTATAGCTTAGCTTTACGATTCTTTTCTTGAATCCATTTACTCATATATTTTGAGCTTTGTAGGGTATGATGCATCAACATCTTCCCTGTAAAATTATTATTCCTGTGCTGTTCTAAATTAGAAAAAACCTTGTCTATACATTCAAAAAATAGAGGTGTTAAATGTTCTTTATCAAACATAATATTGATAATTTCTACTCCTCTTTGCTGTGCCTCATTCCACTGATTTTTATCTGTATATAATAGAACTGCTTTCTCTACAAAAGGTATTATTTCATCTTCTACAAAACCACTCCAAGGGAGCTTATCATTCATCCCTTCAGATCCAACACTAGTAGTAACAGAGGGTGTTCCACACAACATCGCATTACTAAGCTTTCCCTTAATCCCTGCTCCAAAACGCAAAGGGGCTAACAAAACTCTACTATTTTCAATGACCTCAAAGGCATCCTCTACAAAACCATGAACAAAAAAGCCTTCTTTAGCGTTGGTAAATTCCAAAACTTGCTGAGTTGGATAGGCTCCGTAAACATGAAGTTCAGCTGCAGGAATTCTTTTTCGAATTTCTTTCCAGATGTATTTTTTTAATTGAATTGTAGCATCTAGATTAGGTGCGTGAATAAAGTTTCCGATAGATATAAAATGATGCCTTTCATCAAAGGATTTCCATGAATTATTTTCATCAATTTTATCAAATAAAAACGGTAAATGATACAACAAACTTTTATCAATCTTAAATACTTCTTTCAATAACTTCATCTCAAATGTTGAGATGATTAAAGAAATATCACAACGATAAATTGCTGCCATTTCTCGTTTAGAGATCTCTGAATTTAAGAGGATTTCATTACTAAACTCAATTCCTTTTTTAAGCGTTTCATGTCTTGTTTTTCTGAGACAATGCAAATCTTCAGTATCAAGTATGCGAAGGGCTTTTGGGCAATGCTCTGCAACTCGCCAACCAAATTGCTCTTCTGTCATAAATCGATCAAAAACTACTATAGTTGGTTTTAAATTTTTTATAAACTCATCAAAGCTCGAAGCGTTTAGCTTTAGGTGAACCTCCTCAATACCAAATTTGGCAAGATCTATAGCATTAGGGTTTTTATGAGAAATCGATCCAAAAGTAACACGCCAATCTTTTGATAAAAAAGAAGTGATGAGCTGAAGCATCCTACTTCCAGCAGCTGACGAATTGGGTTCTACCCATACAGAACCTATGATAAAAACATGATGCTTCAAGTGGTTTGTTTCTAACATGAATCACAAAAATAATCTTATTTATTTTAGAATTTTTAACTGATTTTATATTTGAAGTTTAAAGATGGAAAATTCATTATAATTTTAAGAATAATGAGTACTTTTGTTATATACATAATTCAATTAAAATGAAGTACGATGTTATCGTTATTGGTTCTGGTCCTGGAGGATATATTTCTGCAGTAAGAGCCTCTCAATTAGGCCTAAAGACTGCCATTATAGAAAAGTATGCTACCATGGGTGGAACCTGTTTAAATGTTGGCTGTATTCCTTCTAAGGCCTTGTTAGATTCTTCTCACCATTATTATGATGCTGTGAAGCATTTTGAAGAACATGGAATTTTAATCAATCCTCCAAAGATTGATTTTGGAAAAATGATAGAACGTAAAGCCACTGTTGTAGAGCAGACCACTGGGGGTATAAAATATTTGATGGACAAAAACAATATAGATGTTTTTGAAGGAATGGGATCTTTTATAGATGCCACACATGTGAAAATTTCAAAAAATGATGGATCTGATGAAACTATAGAAGGAACCAACATTATTATAGCAACCGGATCTAAACCCGCCTCTTTACCTTTTATTGAATTGGATAAAGACAGAATTATTACTTCTACAGAAGCTTTAAAGCTTCCTGAAATACCAAAACATCTTGTCGTTATAGGTGGTGGAGTAATTGGCCTAGAATTAGGATCTGTTTACAAACGTTTGGGAGCAGAAGTAAGTGTAATTGAATACATGGACAAGATTGTTCCTGGAATGGATGCAGATGTTTCCAAAGAGCTTCAAAAAGTACTTAAAAAGCAAGGCGTAAAATTCTTTACCAAACACGCCGTAAATAACGTACAGCGAAATGGAGAAGAAATTACGGTAAAAGCTACCAATAAAAAAGGAGAAGAAGTAACTTTTGTAGGAGATTATTGTTTAGTATCTGTAGGAAGAAAAGCGTATACCAACGGATTAGGCCTTGAAAATGTTGGTGTTAAGGTAAACGAAAGAGGTCAAGTAGAAATCAACTCTCATCTTCAAACTAATATCCCCAATATTTATGCCATTGGAGATGTAGTTAAAGGCGCTATGCTAGCTCATAAAGCTGAAGAGGAAGGTGTTGTAGTTGCTGAACTTATTGCAGGACAAAAGCCACATATTGACTATAATTTAATTCCTGGAATTGTATACACATGGCCTGAGGTTGCTGCAGTAGGAAAAACTGAACAAGAATTAAAAGAATCAGGTGTTCAATATAAATCTGGTAAATTTTCAATGAGAGCCCTAGGGAGATCTAGAGCTAGTGGAGACATTGATGGATTTGTAAAAGTACTAGCAGATAAAGAAACAGATGAAGTTTTAGGAGTTCATATTGTAGGTGCAAGAGCAGCAGATTTAATTATGGAAGCAGCAGTAGCCATGGAATATAGAGCTTCTGCAGAAGACTTGGCAAGAATTTGTCATGGGCATCCAACCTATGCTGAGGCTATGAAAGAAGCTGCCAAAGCTGCCTGGGATGGAAAACCACTAAACGCTTAAAGGCATATTATATATAAATACATAATGATCGAAAGTAATTTTCGATCATTATTTTTTAATCATACCGCAAAATTTAATTTGGATTTTTGCCCCCAAAATGCGAAGAACTTCACGTACTTTCTCAATAGCACCTGGATCGAATCTCAACAAAAAATTATTGAGATGGGCCCAACAACATGATACTGCTATCTGGTTAGATTCTAACAAAGATGAGCAAGACTATACCAATTTTGATAATATCCTTGCTATTGATGAGTTTACAAGTATTCAAACAGATGCAGAACATGCTTTTGAAAAACTAAAGGAATACCAATCTATTACCCAAGATTATTTGTTTGGCTACCTCAGTTATGATGTAAAAAATGCTATTGAAAAGTTAACCTCTGCAAATGATGATCATTTGAGGTTTGCAGAGTTGTTTTTCTTTCAGCCACAAAAAATTTTATTCTTAAAAGACAATCAGATAGAATTTCAGTATTTAGCAATGGTTGAAAATGAAATTGAATCTGACTTTAAAGCAATTTCTGATATAGTTTTAAAACCGCAATACACATATAAAAACAAGAAAAATATTGAAATTAAATCACGAATTTCAAAAAAAGAGTACCATCAAAAAGTAGACAACATACTAGAACACATCCATAAAGGCAATATTTACGAAGCTAATTTTTGCCAAGAATTTTACGCAGAAGATACCCATATCTATCCACTGCACATCTATGAGGAATTAAATACCATCTCTAAAGCTCCATTTGCCACATTTTTTAAAATAAATACTCAATATTTATTAAGTGCTTCCCCAGAAAGATACCTAAAGAAGGAAGGGAGTAAGATTATTTCACAACCCATTAAAGGAACTGCCAGGCGTTTTGAAGATTGTTTAGAAGATCATAAAACCGCCACGGCACTATCAATAGACAGCAAAGAACGGTCAGAAAATATTATGATTGTTGATTTAGTCAGAAATGATTTATCTAAATCTGCTAAAAAAGGAAGTGTACACGTAGAAGAATTATGTAAAGTTTATTCATTTAAACAGGTGCATCAAATGATCTCTACAGTAGTTTCTGAAATCAAGAAAGATGTTCATCTTGTAGATGTCATTAAAGACACCTTTCCAATGGGAAGTATGACAGGAGCTCCAAAAATATCTGCTATGAAAATTATTGAAGATCTAGAGGAAAGTAAAAGAGGTTTGTACTCGGGCACTGTAGGGTATTTTACTCCACCTGGAGATTTTGATTTTAATGTAGTGATCAGAAGCATTTTGTATGATGAAGAAAAAAAGTACCTTTCATTTTCGGTAGGAAGTGCCATTACAGCAAAATCCTCTCCAGAAAAAGAATATGAAGAGTGCCTGTTAAAAGCAAAGGCCATGCAATTTGTTTTAACAAATTCTAATAACTTATGATTCCAAATCAAGAAGAAAAATTTGAAACTGTATATAGGAGTCTTACTGAGAAAGCAACAGAGCAACTCTTATTTAATACATTTTTAAAAATGTATCCAGAGGCTTGGAATCAACTAAAAATTACATACTCAAGATACAATAGAAGTAAACAATTTGGCAAAACGATTCCCTTACCAAGACCAGAGGAATCACTTCGTAAAAGTATTAGAGTTTGGCTAAAGAAAACTACTAATGGCTCATAAAGAATTTAATTTTCATATTTATAACACCACTTTTTATGGTCAATGTTGGAAAGCAAAAAACACTAAAGCGGTTATTGTTTTAGCACATGGAATGGGTGAACACTCAGGGCGCTATATACATATAGCTAAGACCTTAAATGAACATGATTTTTCTGTAGTTGCTTTTGATCATTTTGGACATGGCAAAACCACTGGAAAACGTGGTCATAATCCTAGTTTTGAGGCGGTATTAGAAAGTGTAGCTGTAATCATAGAAAAAGCTCGAGCGTTTTTCCCTATGACCCCTGTTTTTTTATACGGGCATTCTATGGGTGGAAATGCTGTAATTAATTATGCCCTCAAAAAAACAACTCATTTACAAGGAATTATTGCCACAAGTCCCTTTTTAAAATTGGCTTTTGAGCCACCTAAGATTAAATTAGCTCTAGGTAAGTTATTGCAAAAAATTGCACCCTCAGTAACCATAGGTAATGAGATAAATCCGAATGATATCTCTCGCGAAAAAATAGAAGTTGACACCTATATAAATGACCCTTTAATACATTCAAAGATCAGTCCAAACTTCTCTTTAACCTTTATTGATTCTGGAAAATGGGCTATTGAAAATGCATCTCAACTAACCATCCCAATACTATTACTGCATGGAACAGGTGATAAAATTATCGATTATAGAGGAACGCAAAAATTTGCTGAAAATACCAAGAGAGCAACTCTGAAATTGTATAAAAATGGGTACCATGAATTACACAATGATTTGTGCAAAAAAGAAATGCTAGAAGATGTGATAAACTGGATAAGTTCTCAACTTTAATTTCCATATTTTTGTAACATCAATGCTACAGAAATTTAAACAACATCTTCATCAAAACTTTCCTTTTTTAGAGGATAGCAAACTTCTTATAGCTATTTCTGGAGGAATAGATAGTGTTGTACTGGCTCATTTATGCAGTCAATTAAACCTAAACTTTTCTTTATGCCATTGTAACTTTAACTTGCGTGGCCAAGAAAGTGATGATGATGAAGCCTTTGTAACATCTTTGGCAGAATCACTTAAAACTCCTGTGTATACAACTTCTTTTGAAACAGAAAAATATGCTAAAAAAAACAAGGTTTCTATTCAGGTGGCTGCAAGAGATTTACGCTATACTTGGTTTTATGAACTCCTTGGCACAAAAGGGTATAACTATGTGTTAACTGCTCACAACACCAATGATAATTTAGAAACTTTTATTATAAACTTAACTAGAGGAAGTGGTTTAGAGGGGTTTACAGGGATTCCTCCTGTAAATCAAAAATCTGTTAGGCCATTATTGGCTTTTTCTAGAGATGACATCACCTTATTTGCCATTAAAAATGGCATTGTTTGGAGAGAAGACAGATCAAATGCTAGCATAAAATATGTTAGAAATAAAGTACGTCACAAGGTAATTCCTATTTTAAAAGAATTAAATCCACATGTTTTAGAAAGTTTTCAAAACACCATAGAATATTTAAATGAAAGTCAGTCCATTATAAATGATGCTGTAAAAAATATTACTGCCAACGTTGTTTCTTACGAAAATGATGTACTAAAAATAAGTTGTAAAGAAATCGACAAGCTTTCAAACAAGAAAGCCTATTTATATCAACTTCTGCATGGATATGGATTTACTGCATGGAATGATATAGTTGATTTAATTTCTGCGCAACCCGGTAAACAAGTATTCTCAAATACGCATCGATTATTAAAAGACAGAAATGTGCTAATAGTAACAACCATTAATAAAAATCAACACATAAAAGGTCCAATTATTATTGATAAAAAAGTATCAGAAATCACAAACCCAATTAAACTTACCATTCAAAACACAGAAGATTATACTTCAAAAAACAACCATCAAATTATTATAGATAGTGATTTAATCAGCTATCCGTTATCTTTAAAAAAATGGCATCATGGAGATGCGATGTATCCTACTGGAATGAAAGGAAGTAAGAAAATAAGTCAACTATTTAAAGACAATAAATTATCTTTGCTCGACAAAGAAAAAATTTGGTTGCTTACCGATGCAAATAACCATATTATTTGGGTAATAGGTCTTAGACAAGATCGAAGATATCTGGCAAACAAAACAAGTAAAAATCGATTGAAAATATCGTATTTATCATGAAAAAATTAGGAATCCTTTTTTTATTGTTTTTTGCCCTCAACAGTTTTGCTCAAACAGAAAATAATCCTGCTGTTTTTTCTACATCTGTTGAAAAAGTATCAGAAGATACCTACGATTTAATTTTTACCGTTACGATTTTAGACCAATGGCATTTGTATTCTCAATACAATCCAGAGGATGCTTCGCTGCCCATGGAAATTTCGGCTGCTAAAAACGCTACAGGGTTTCAGCTAGTTGGCAAAGCAGCAGAAAGTAAGACCTATAAAGAATACAGTGATGTATGGGAAAAAGAAGAGATTTTCTTTAAAGAAAAAGCCATTATTACCCAACGAATCCAACTTACCAATACAGACATTACTAGTATTACATTAACCTTTTTTGCACAAGTGTGTAAAGAGGTTTGTATCCAAATTGAAGAGGACTTTAGCTTTTCTTTAGATGGAGGGGCTATCGTTACCGCAGAGGTTGAACTAGATGAAAAAAGTAAACAACTATCCAATCAATTAGTTCTTCTGCTAAAAAACAAGGATCTCTTAGAAATAGGTACAGGAGAAAATCAACAAAAAGAAGGCTTATTTACCATTTTTTTACTTGGATTTATTGGGGGGCTATTAGCCTTGTTAACCCCCTGTGTATTCCCAATGATTCCCTTAACGGTATCATTCTTTACAAATCGATCTCAAGCCAAAGCCAAAGGAATTAGCAATGCCATTCTGTACGGTTTATGTATTGTTGTTATCTACCTATTGTTAAGTCTTCCCTTCCACTTTTTAGATAGTGTAAATCCAGAAATTTTAAACACCATCTCAACCAATGTATGGTTAAATAGTTTCTTTTTTGCCATCTTAGTGTTCTTTGCCTTTTCTTTCTTTGGATATTATGAAATTACCTTACCAAGTTCTTGGGGAGACAAAATGGATACTGCTTCAAAAGTTGGTGGATTCATTGGTGTTTTCTTTATGGCCTTAACGCTAGCTATTGTCTCATTCTCTTGTACCGGTCCTATTTTAGGTTCTTTATTGGCAGGTTCTTTAACTGCAGATGGAGGAGCTATGCAATTGAGTGCTGGAATGACTGGTTTTGGATTGGCCTTAGCACTCCCTTTTACCTTATTTGCCTTATTCCCAAGTTGGTTAAAATCTTTACCCAGCTCTGGAGGTTGGTTAAATACAACCAAAGTTATTCTTGGATTTTTAGAATTGGCTTTTGCTTTTAAATTTTTATCTAATGCCGATCTTGTTGATCATTGGGGATTTTTAAAACGTGAAGTGTTTATTGGTATATGGATTGGTATCTTTGTTGGATTGGCACTTTATCTCTTCAAAAAGATACGCTTCCCCCACGACAGTGCTGATAAGAAAATCTCATCTCCCAGAGTTACATTTGGGATCTTAATCCTTGCATTTGTAATCTACCTTATTCCTGGTACTTTTAAAACTCCTAGTTGGAATTTAGGCTTATTGAGTGGTTTTCCTCCTCCACAATTTTACAGTATTTATGAACAAGAAAACGATTGCCCCTTAGGCTTAAATTGCTACAAAGATTTTGAGGAAGGGCTGGCAGCAGCAAAAGCAGCAAACAAACCCATATTATTAGACTTTACAGGTTGGGCTTGTGTTAACTGCAGAAAAGTAGAAGAAAATGTGTGGAGTAACCCCGCCATTTACAAACTACTAAAAGAAGACTATATTTTAATTTCATTGTATGTAGATGACCGAAAGGAATTGCCTAAAACAGCCCAATTTAACTTTAAGCGAGCCAACGGACAATTAAAAGAGATTACAACTGTTGGAGACAAGTGGGCTACCTTCCAAACAATCAATTTTAAAACAGCCTCTCAACCCTATTATGTGCAACTAACTTCAGAATTTGAACTACTAAATAGGGCTGAACAGTATACAGATGTAGACACCTACCTTGCTTGGTTAGAAGAAGGTGTCATAAATTTTAAAAATGTCAAATAAGCTTAAACAGATTCTTAAAATTGGTCTGCCTTGGGGCATCGGAATGTTTATTCTACTAACGTTTATTTTCCCTTATTTTAATAATGAAGTTATCACTTTGAAAAAAACAGGGATTGCATTTCCTTTCTGGATGTTAGGTGGTCTTCTTTTTGGTTATTCTATGGATCGTTGGATGCCTAAAAAAAAATAACATCCTTTTTTACATCGTTTTCGTAGAAAAACCTAGTGAAATCAATACCAAATAGGGTTTTTTTGTAATTTTACATTTCAATAATTTACCTATGTCTAGCGCACTTAATCTCTCTAAATTTAATGATAATGTAGTCTCAAAATATCAAATATACAACAGTATATTTATGACCTTACCTTTTGATTCTATTAGCAATACTGGAGTGTTATTACCGCTATTTCATGACGTGTGTAAAAAGGGATTCTCACTTGGCGAAAACCCCACACAAATCGTAGATTATTTTTTTAAAAAATACCAAGAAAACCCTACTGAAGAAGAAAAAATTCATTTATTATTTCGTTTTATACAGTATATAGAGAGACAAATTGTGTTGTTTGATGCTATTGAAGATGCAGAATTTGAAAATGTAAACAATATGGATGGTATAGGAACCTTAACCAGTTCTAAAGAAGCTGCCTTCTCTCAAAACAAAAAGGAAGAACTACAAAAATATCTTAAAGAATTTAAAGTTCGTATTGTTCTTACAGCACATCCTACTCAATTTTACCCTGGGAATGTTTTAGGAATTATTACAGATTTAGATAAAGCCATACAGAATGATGACTTATTACTCATCAAAAACTTGTTGGCTCAATTAGGAAAAACACCTTTTTTTAAAAAACAAAAACCAACACCTTATGATGAGGCTGTTAGCCTTATTTGGTATTTAGAAAATGTTTTATACCATTCTGTAAGTACTATCTACAATTTTGTGCAACAACATGTATACGATGGTGAAGTTTTAGACAATGAAATTATAGATCTTGGTTTTTGGCCAGGAGGTGACAGAGATGGAAACCCTTTTGTTACCACAGAAATTACGCTGAAAGTAGCTGAAAGATTAAGGCAAACCATTCTTAAAAACTACCATAGAGACATCAGAAAATTAAGAAGGAGACTTACCTTTAAAGGAATAGAAGAGATTTTAATTCGTGTAGAAAAAAGACTAAATAAGCACATCACAAAAAGCTATAAGGTTGTCAACTTTTCATCAAAAATTCTTCTTGAAGAATTAAATAAAGCACGTGAAATTCTTGTTGAAGAACACAAATCATTGTTTTTGGAAGAGTTAGACGATTTAATTCACAAGGTATCTATTTTTGGCTTTCATTTTGCCACTTTAGATATTAGACAAGATAGTAGGGTGCATCATAACGCATTTACCAATATGGTGCAAGAATTACTAGATGCTAAAGACACTACCTTTCCAGAAAACTACTTAACACTATCTGAAAAGAAGCAAGTAGCTGTGCTATCAAAAGTAAAAGGAGATATAGATCCAAGCATTTTTTCAGACGAGATGTTGGTAAAAACACTACAGTCTATACAAGCCATCAAAGAAATACAATACAGAAATGGAAAGCGTGGTGCCAATAGATATATCATTAGCAACAACCAGACTGCCTTAAATGTAATGCAAACCTTTGCCATGCTTAATCTTTCTGGCTTTGGTGATGTATTGCCAGTAGATGTAATTCCTCTTTTTGAAACTGTAGATGATTTGCAAAATGCAGCCTCAGTAATGAGAACATTGTATACAAATACAGCCTATAGAAATCATGTAAGCCATCGTAAAGACAAGCAAACGATTATGCTTGGTTTTTCAGACGGTACTAAAGATGGTGGTTATTTAATGGCGAATTGGTCAATTTTTAAAGCCAAAGAAGAACTCACGGCAATTTCTAGAGAATTTGGTATTGAGGTTATCTTTTTTGACGGACGTGGTGGACCACCAGCTCGAGGTGGAGGAAAAACACATCAGTTTTACGCTTCTTTAGGCCCTACCATAGAAGACAAAGAAATACAGCTTACCATTCAGGGGCAAACCATTAGTTCTAATTTTGGAACCATAAGTTCTTCTCAGTTTAATCTAGAACAATTATTGAGTTCTGGAATTAAAAACGAAGTATTTCAAAAAGATCAACTAAGTGATGTACATCGCGTAATTATGAACGACATTGCAAACACTAGTTATGAAACCTATGTGGCTTTTAAAAACCATGAGAAGTTTTTACCGTATTTAGAAAAAATGAGTACACTACAATATTATGCTAAAACCAATATTGGAAGTAGACCTAGTAAACGATCACAATCTGATACACTAGATTTTTCAGATTTAAGAGCCATTCCTTTTGTGGGGAGTTGGAGCCAGTTAAAGCAAAATGTTCCAGGATTTTATGGGGTAGGAACTGCCTTAAAAAAGTATGAAGACAACGGAGAGTTTGATAAGCTTATCGATTTTTACAACCACTCAGACTTTCTAAAAACACTCTTAGAAAATAGTGTGATGAGTTTAACAAAATCGTTTTTTGAACTCACCGCTTACATGGCAGAAGATGAAGAATTTGGAGAATTTTGGAAACTTATTTACGAAGAATACAAAACTACCAAACGCTTGTTGCTAAAAATAGCAGATCATACAGAGCTCATGGAAAACTATCCAGATGGTAAAGCCTCCATAGAAATACGTGAAGATATAGTATTGCCATTGCTTACCATTCAGCAATATGCTTTAAAAAAGATTCAAGAAATTCTAGCCAGTAAAAAAGTTTCAAACAAAGACTTGGAAGTATATCAAAAAATGGTAACGCGCTCTTTGTTTGGTAATATTAATGCCAGTAGAAACTCTGCTTAAGGTGTTTGTAATTTATACAATTTTAAAGTGAGAGTCGCGTAAATTACAAATAATAAGAAAGGACTTAATAAAATAACCATTATAAGAAGTTTTTTTAGGAGAGGTACTTCATTTTTCCACTCTAATGTCAATAAATTTTTAAAATACTTTTTTAGCATTATGGTTATATTTTAAACTGCTTATATAATTCTTAGTACAATAAAATATCTATTTTTTTTCGTTAGGCTTTTAAAATTGCTCTATTTTCATTTTTTAAAGTAAATTTTTAGGGTATCATTAACCAAAATCATTTCTTTTTTACTTAATTTTTCTAGAGTATAAATTCCTTCACCACCATATCTCTTCTTAGAATCTATAATTAATTTATTATGTATTGAATCATATACCCAAATTCCTTTTTTAATTTCAGATTCTCCTTTTTTCCCACCAATTAGTGTTCCATTTGAATAGAATTCTATCCATTTATTGATTGATTTTTTTAATGTACCTTTTTCACTTTGAGATTGAACAACATACCATTTGCCTTCAATTTTTATCTCATTTTCGCAAGAAATGAAAAGTAATGCTGTAATTAGTGTAGCCAGTAACTTTTTATGAATCATTTCTTATTATTTAAATTGGGTATAAAATTGAGAAAATTAAGCTTGCCAAACAATCCCCATATATAGTAAAATAAAGGCCTCCCAATTTTAGGGGAGACTTTGGCTTATTCAATGAAAACAGTTCCTAAATTCTTTTTTTTGTAAAATTATTGAGTACATTTAAAGAAAAAATGCTAGAAAAAGTATATGGCTCTGCCGTCTTTGGCATAGAAGCTACCACCATAACTGTAGAAGTAAATATAGACAAAGGAATTGGCTATCATTTGGTGGGTTTACCAGACAATGCAGTACGTGAAAGCAGTTACCGTATTTCTGCAGCCCTTAACAACAATAATTTTAGATTACCCGGAAAGAAAATAACCATTAACATGGCACCTGCTGATCTTCGCAAAGAAGGTGCAGCCTATGATTTAACCTTAGCCATGGGTATTTTGGCAGCCTCTAAACAAATAGCTTATACAGATTTATCACAGTATATGATGATGGGAGAATTGTCTTTAGATGGTAGTGTACAACCTATAAAAGGAGCCTTACCTATTGCTATTAAAGCCAAAGAAGAGGGATTTACCTCCTTTATTCTTCCTCAAAAAAATGCCAGAGAAGCAGCTATCGTTGAAGGTATAGAGGTGTTGGGGGTAGACAACATCATGGAAGTTATTGAGCATTTTAATGACAAAAAAAAGATAACACCCACCAAGGTAGATACCAAAGCTGAATTTTATAAAAATATGGAATTCCCTGAATTTGACTTTTCTGACGTAAAAGGGCAAGAATCTATTAAGCGGTGCATGGAAATTGCCGCTGCTGGAGGGCATAATATTATTCTCATTGGCCCCCCAGGATCTGGTAAAACCATGTTGGCAAAAAGATTGCCTTCTATTTTACCACCCATGTCTCTAGAGGAAGCTTTAGAAACTACTAAAATTCATTCTGTAGTGGGAAAAACAAAAGATCATGGCTTGCTATATGAACGACCATTTAGAGCCCCACATCATACCATATCTGATGTAGCTTTGGTTGGTGGCGGACAATACCCACAACCTGGAGAGATTTCATTATCTCATAATGGCGTGTTGTTTTTAGATGAACTCCCAGAATTTAAAAGAACGGTTTTAGAAGTAATGAGGCAACCCCTTGAAGACAGAGAGGTAACCATCTCTAGGGCACGATTTACGGTTACCTACCCTAGTAGTTTTATGTTGGTGGCCAGTATGAATCCTAGCCCTTCTGGTTTTTTTAATGATGGAAACAACCCCTTGGCAAGTTCACCTCAAGAAATGCAGCGCTATTTGGGAAGAATTTCAGGGCCATTATTGGATAGAATAGACATTCATATAGAAGTAACCCCGGTTCCTTTTGAGAAACTCTCAGAAGAGCGTAAAGGAGAATCTTCGGTAGCCATTAGAAAACGAGTTACTGCGGCAAGAGAGTTACAAACACTGCGTTTTAAAGGGTTTAAAAATGTACACTATAATGCACAAATGAACGTAAAACACATCCGTGAATTTTGCAAGCTATCTGCAGATAGTTTGTCTTTATTAAAAACTGCCATGGAAAAATTAAATCTTTCAGCGAGAGCCTACGATAGAATATTAAAAGTATCTAGAACCATTGCAGATTTAGATACTTCAAAAGACATTACGCCATCTCACATAGCAGAAGCTATACAATACAGAAGTTTAGACAGAGAGGGTTGGTTGGGTTAAAAAATAAACGGAATTACAAATATGTAATACAAAATAAGTAAGCCTACAGCTAAGAGATTTAGAAGCACTCCAGCACGTACCATTTCACTCACTTTTACATAGCCGCTGGCAAATACAATGGCATTTGGCGGAGTGGCCATAGGCAGCATAAAGGCACAACTACTTGCCATGGTTACAGGAATCAATACATTTAATATTGGAATGTTTAAACCAATAGCGATACCAGCAACCACTGGAGCCAGCACGGCAACCAGGGCAACATTACTCATAAGTTCTGTCATAAAGAGCATTAAAACAATAAGCAAACTCACCACAATTAAGGGGCTAAAACCACCGTTTTGAATACTTTCTGTAATCATAGCTACCAAACCACTGGTAGCCATTCCTTTGGCTAAGGCTAAGCCTCCTCCAAAAAGTAATAAAATACCCCAAGCCAGCTTACTAGTATCATTCCAATGCAATATAAAATTTCCTTTTGTAAAGCTTAACGGAATGGCAAATAAGGAAACTGCCCCTACCAAACTAATAATGGTATCTGATAGTTGAAGCCCTGGAAAAATATAATTTATAAGGGTTCTAGAGATCCATAAAAAAACAGTGACTGCAAAAACAGTAAGCACTCTTTTCTCTTCTTTAGAAATAGCTCCTAAGTTTTTTAATTCGCTAGAAATTACATTTGCTGAAGCCGAAAACTGAATATCATTGCAAGGAAACATGAATTTTACAAGGACCACATAACACAAGCTCACCATAATCATAGAAAATGGTAATCCCATGGTCATCCATTTTAAAAAAGAAATTTGTGTATTGTATTCACTTTCTAACAAGCCAATTAATACAGAATTTGGTGGCGTTCCAATTACCGTAGCAATACCTCCAGCATTGGCAGAAAAAGCAATACCAAGCATCACACTTAAGGCAAAATTTTTATCTCCTTTTGTAAACCCATCTTGGTCATCTATAAGTAATTTAATCACAGAAATGGCTATGGGTAACATCACAACAGTACTTGCGGTATTGCTAATCCACATACTCATAAAGGCAGTAGCAATCATAAATCCAAGAACAACTTTATTGGGTGTGGTACCCGTCATTTTTATAATGGTAAGTGCAATTCTTTTGTGAAGGTTTACTTTTTCTAGGGCAAGAGCTAATACAAAACCTCCAAAAAATAGAAAGATAATAGGACTTCCATAATTGGCCCCTACATCTGCAATGGGCATTACTTTTAATAATGGAAATAAAATAAGAGGTAACAAAGCAGTTACAGCAATATGAACTGCCTCAGTGATCCACCAAATCACCATCCAAATGGCCACAGCTATTACAGCATCTCCAGTTTTAGAAACCAACTGAAAGGGAAGGTTTAGAACTATAAAAAATAGTATAGGAGCTAAGAGTAAGCCTATCTTTTTAGAAAATGCCATGAATTTGTATTAAATGCTAAAGATAAAAAACCTCTCCATATTGAGAGGTTTTTTTTATGTAAAAGAATACATTTTTTAGTATCTATAGTACTCAGGTTTAAAAGGACCCTCTTGTTTTACGCCAATATAATCTGCTTGATCTGATCGTAGCTCTGTAAGTTCTACACCAATTTTTGCTAGGTGTAATTTAGCTACTTTTTCGTCTAAATGTTTTGGCAACATATATACTTCATTCTTGTAAGCTGCGATATTTGTCCAAAGTTCTATCTGAGCCAATGTTTGATTGGTAAATGAATTACTCATTACAAAACTAGGGTGCCCAGTTGCACAACCTAAATTTACCAAACGCCCTTCAGCTAAAATAATAACGTCTTTTCCATTGATGGTGTATTTATCTACCTGAGGCTTAATCTCAACCTTGGTATCACCATAATTTTCATTTAACCAAGCCATGTCTAGTTCATTGTCAAAATGACCAATATTACAAACTATGGTTTTATCTTTTAGGGATGAAAAATGAGTTCCTGTAACAATATCTTTATTTCCTGTGGTTGTAATGATGATGTCTGCATTTCCCATCACAGTTTCTAAACGTTTTACTTCAAAACCATCCATAGCTGCCTGTAAAGCACAAATAGGATCTATTTCTGTAACCGTTACAATAGAACCTGCTCCTTTAAAAGAGGCCGCAGTTCCTTTTCCTACATCTCCATACCCACATACCACAACTCTTTTACCCGCTAACATAATATCTGTAGCTCTTCTTATGGCATCTACTGCAGATTCTTTACATCCGTATTTGTTGTCAAATTTAGACTTGGTTACAGAATCATTAATATTAATGGCAGGAATTGGCAACGTCCCTGCATGCATTCTTTCGTACAATCTATGAACTCCTGTTGTAGTTTCTTCAGACAATCCATTTATACCAGAAACCAATTCTGGATAACGATCTAACACCATATTAGTTAAATCTCCACCATCATCTAAAATCATATTTAATGGTTTTTTATCTTCTCCAAAAAATAAAGTTTGTTCTATACACCAGTCAAATTCTTCTTCATTCATTCCTTTCCAGGCATAGACTTCAATTCCTGCATCTGCAATTGCTGCTGCCGCCTGGTCTTGAGTAGAAAAAATATTACAAGAACTCCAAGTAACTTCAGCACCTAAAGCGATTAAGGTTTCAATTAGGACTGCTGTTTGAATGGTCATGTGTAAACAACCAGCAATTCTTGCTCCTTTTAAGGGTTGTTCGTCTTTATATTCTTCTCGTAAAGACATTAACCCAGGCATTTCTGCCTCTGCTAATTCTATTTCTTTTCTTCCCCATGCTGCTAAAGAAATATCTTTAACTTTGTAGGGTACGTAAGTAGCTTTATTAGTGCTCATTATTATGGTTATATTTATCTAATTTAAGACTGCAAAGTTACGTAATAACTTTTAAAACATGCCATTATATAAGACCATCCGTGTGAATGATTTCACAAAAGTTCTTGTCTGGAAGATTGAAGAGTCTTTAGAAGATTTAACTGTGGGTATAGAACTCACCGAACTTAGTAAAAAAAGAGTAGAGACTATGAAATCTGTTCTGCATCAACAGGGATTTATGAGCATTAGACAGTTATTAAAACAAGCAGGATATATAGATGCTGATGTATATTATGATGCGTTTGGAAAACCTCACTTAAAAGATAACAACTATCTCTCTATTACTCACTCTTTTACCTTTACAGCCATTATTATCTCTGAAAAAACACCTGTAGGAATAGACATTGAAAAACAACGAGATAAAATTGTAAAAATTGCTCATAAATTTACACCCATAGAAGAATACAATACCATTGCCAATCATGAGGGATTGGTAAGTAAATTAACAATTGTCTGGGGGGCTAAAGAATCTTTGTATAAAATATATGGGAAGAAAAAATTACGATTCTTACATCATATTTATATTGAAGATTTTTCATTTACAGATACCAAAACAACAGGAGTTATTAAGTATGAAGGACATGTATCTACTCATAGCATACATTTTCTAGAATTTGAAGGATTTACCTGTGTATATGCTTTTTAAAAGGATTGATCTAAAAGTCTGTTATTCAAATTTCTTCCATAAGTAGATAAATGTTTACGGTTCTTCTTATTTTCGCTTCTAGAAATTTTTATTTATACTACAAAATAAAACATAAAATAGCCCATGAAAATATCTGTGGAACTTACCTTAATGCCTCTTCAACATAATTTTGAAGCTCCCATAAGTAGGTTTATTAAAAGACTAAGAGATTCTAAGTTTACGGTACTAGAAAACCCATTAAGCACACAAATTTATGGTGACTATGACGAATTAATGCCCTACTTAACTAAAGAAATAAAAGCATCACTAGCACAGCAAGAAAATGCCGTTTTAAATTTAAAAATAGTAACCTCTGACCGCAGCACTTATGAACCAACTTTTTGATTTTTTTTTCAGTCAATACTCAGATTATTCCTCTGCTGATACGCTATTGGAAATTAATGCTGTAATCTTTGGTTTTATGTCTGTTTGGTATTCAAAACAAAATAATATTTGGGTATTCCCTACAGGTATGATTAGTACGTCCATTTTTGTGTATTTACTCTTAAAATGGGGTTTGTTGGGAGATATGATGATTAATGGGTATTATTTTATGATGAGTATATATGGCTGGTATGTATGGACAAGAAAAGTAGACGACTCTCAAACTACACCCATATCGCTAACTTCTAAACAAGATAAAAGGAATGGAATTCTTATCTTTATCGCTACCTTATTCTTTGTTTATTTTATTTATAAAATATTTGATAAATGGACAAGTTGGGTTGCTTATGTAGATACCGTCACAACAGCAATTTTCTTTGTAGGAATGTGGTTAATGGCAAAAAGAAAAATAGAAAATTGGATCTTTTGGATTATTGGAGATATTATTTCTATCCCTTTATATTTTTACAAAGGACTTACGTTTACTAGCTTTCAATATTTAGGATTTACATTTATAGCAATAGCAGGATATTTCGCATGGAAAAAGACCTTAAACAAGAAGACATTAATCTCGTAAAAATAGTACTATTCGGTCCAGAAAGTACAGGCAAAACAACATTATCTATTCAACTCGCTAAGCATTATAATACGGTTTGGGTACAAGAATATGCTAGACCCTATCTTCAAAAAGTATGGAATCAAGAAAGAAGAACCTGTGAGGCTAAAGACATCTTACCCATTGCTTTTGGTCAGATGGCTTTAGAAAATAGATTGTCAAAACGAGCGGATAAAGTTCTCATATGTGATACCGATTTATTAGAAACTAAAGTATATTCTGAGGAATATTATGGAGGATATGTAGATCCATTATTGGAAAAAGGAGCTAAAGAAAGTAGTTATGATTTATATTTTCTTACCTATATAGATACCCCATGGGTCGCTGATGACTTAAGAGATAGACCAGATCAAAGAGAAGAAATGTTTCTTGCTTTTAAAAATGCTCTTGAGGAAAATCAAAGGCCATACATTTTATTAAAAGGAAATAAAGAAGAGAGATTAAAAAAAGCAATAACGGCTATCGATAAAATTATTAAAAATAAAAACAACTTATATTCGTATTCAGAGACCTTGAAAAATGAATAAAGAAATTATTTATAAAGAACTACTCTTCAAAGCTGTTAAAAGCTCTGGAGCTGGAGGGCAACATGTAAATAAAGTTTCTTCAAAAGTTGAGTTATATTTTCATGTTTTTTCATCAGAAGCATTCTCTGAAAAAGAAAAAGAAATACTTCTCAGTAATCTCTCCAACAAAATGACCAAAGAGGGCGTGTTAAAATTATATTCAAGCGAAAGTAGAAGCCAACATACCAACAAAGAAAAAGTAATAAAAAGACTATTTAAAATTATTGAAAAAGGGCTTATCGTTCCAAAAAAAAGAAAGCCAACAACGATAAGCAGAACTCAAAATATTAAGAGATTAGACAACAAAGCCAAACACGCCTCAAAAAAAAATCTTCGTAAAAAACCTAATTTCGAATAAATTATCTTAAAAGAAGAAAGGTGAAGAATACATTCTATTTCTTCACCTTTTAGTACCAAAAGAGTATTATATTTTCCCCTCAAAAAATGAATAATCTATATTTTGGTTCTTAATAATTTTAACAATTAAAATACTTTACAAATGTAGGGAGTAATAGAAGTTTTAAATTAAAAAAAAGCTCAAAAATAATAGCTAAATAAGCTAACTTCATATGATAATTTGAAAAAGCTATAAGCCTCCCCATAAATGGGGATTGCCATTCCATTTTCTTTTTTTTATTTTTACAACATATTATAGCTGACCCCCTACTGCCATATATATGAAAACGTCAAAACTACTAGTTGAAGGAATTAGAGAACGAATTAAAATAATACGAATAGAAAAAGGATATTCCCAAGACTATATGGCTGACATGTTAAACATCAGTCAAAATGCTTATCATAAACTAGAAAAAGGGCATACTAGAATTCATCTCGAAAAATTTATCGACATTGCAAAAATTCTTGAAGTTGATTTTTCAGAATTATTTAAAGGACCTGATTATGTTTATGTTTTTTCTGGTCAATACAAGAAGAAACATCTTAAAAATTAATCTTTAAGAGGGCATTCTAAGATTAAAAAAAAATCTTTTTTTACTTACAAACCCGAAATTCTATTATACCTTTGTAAAGTTCTCATAAAGGGGTGCTTTATTTTAAGGCTGAGATCATACCCATTGAACCTAGAACAGGTAATGCTGTTTAGGAAATCTAGTTAAAAAAATATTGTGTGTTTTTTTAGCAAGTGTAGAAGTAGAATACTTCACAAACTAATTATTCATTAATAATACAAGAATAATTACCTCTTTTTATTCGTTTTAAAAAATCATTTAAAATGAAAAAAATTATCATTTTTTTATTCTTGTTTGTAAGTGTACTTACAAACGCGCAAAAAGTAACGGTTTCAGGTAAAATCGTTGACAAAAATCAAAAAAATTTAACTGGAGCCACTGTTCTTGTTAAAGAAACAAACCAAGGAATTTCATCAGATTTTGATGGAAATTTCTCATTTAAATTGAACAAAGGGACCTTCACCTTAAGCGTCTCTTTCATTGGATTCAAAACCATTGAAAAAAGTATTTTTTTAGACGAAGACAAAGTAGTAACCATCGTACTTGAGGAAGATGATAACATCTTAGATGAAGTATTGGTCTCGGCAGTAAGAGCTACCTCCAGTATTCCTGTCACCTACTCCAACCTGAGTAAAAAGGAACTTGCCAAACGTAATTTAGGACAAGATATTCCCATCTTATTAAACTACCTACCATCAGTAATTTCTTCCTCAGATGCAGGGGCTGGAATTGGATATACGTACTTAAACGTTAGAGGATCTAATAGTGAGCGTATTAATGTAACTATTAATGGTATTCCTTACAACGACCCTGAAAGTCATGGTACTTTTTGGGTAAACCTTGGTGATTTTGCATCATCAACAGAAAATCTACAACTGCAACGAGGAGTTGGAACCTCTACCAACGGATCAGGTGCTTTTGGAGCTAGTTTAAACATACTAACAGATGCTGTCTCAGAAAATGCCGGTGGAGAAATCTCAAACTCCTTTGGTTCCTATGGTACAAGAAAACATACTGTAAAATTTACCACTGGAAAAATAAATGAGCATCTTGAAGTTTCCGGAAGGCTTTCTAATATCCATTCAGACGGATATGTAGACAGAGCTTTTACAGACTTAAAATCATATTTCCTACAAGGTTCTTATAATGATGAAAATACACTTATCAAAGCAATTTCATTTGGAGGAGCTGAAAGAACTTATCAATCTTGGTATGGATTAGACCCACAACAATTAAAGGAAGATAGGAGACAAAACCCGTATACCTATGAAAACGAAGTTGATGACTACAAACAAAACCATTATCAATTGCACTGGAATGAACAAATAAATAGCCGTTGGTCTACGAACTTAGGCTTAAATTACACTAAAGGTGCCGGTTTTTTTGAACAATTTAAAGCAGATGAAAATGCTACTGATTTTAACAATCTGATTGAAGATGGTAGCGATGTAATTGTGAGAAGATGGTTAGACAATGATTTTTATGTTCTAAATTTCAACACCAATTATAAAGATGAAAAAATAAATTTAATCTCTGGAATTTCATATAGCAATTATACTGGTGATCATTTTGGAGAAGTAATTTGGGGAAGTAATTTGGCTTCTGGAGCATCTTTTGGTGATCACTATTATTTTAGTGATGCTAAAAAAACAGACATGAGTATTTTTTCTAAAGCAACTTATGAAATAAATGAAAAAGTGTCTGCGTATTTAGACTTACAAGGTCGTTTCGTCAACTATCAAACCAAAGGGCTTACCTCAGATAGAAATCCAATAGATGTAAATGCTAAATTTAACTTCTTTAACCCCAAAGCTGGTTTAATTTATAAAATAGCAACTCAAAATAGCCTTTATCTCTCGTATGCTAGAGCTAATAAAGAGGCTAATAGAAATGATTTTGAAAATGGTATTTCTTCTCCAGAAATTTTAGATGACATAGAGTTAGGATGGCGCTATAAGAGTGAACAAGTTCAGTTAAATACCAATATATATTATATGATTTATAAAAACCAATTGGTATTAACAGGGGCTATAGATGATGTTGGTGCACCCATTAGAGCGACTAGCGGAAAAAGTTATCGTTTAGGGCTAGAGATAGATGCTGATATTAAATTAAATGAACAATTTTCTTTGAAATCTAATGCAGCATTCAGTTCGAATAAAAATCAAGATTTTACAGCACCTATTAATGGTAATTTGGTAAGCTTAGGGGATACACCTCTGTCATTTTCTCCAAACGTAATACTTGGGAATATGGTTGTATACCAACCTAGTAAAAACCTTCAAATTTCATTCTTATCTAAATATGTAGGTGAACAATTTATGAGTAATTTGAATAGTAGTGTTTCTAAATTGGATGTTTTAGACATTTACTTTACAAGCGATTTAAATTTTGTGTATGAGATTGCAACTAAAAAGGTTTTTGATGCCATTATCATTTCTGGTATAATCAACAATATCTTTAATACAGAATATGTAGATAGAGGGTACTATTACACCTATGATGACACTTGGAGTTCTCCAGATACTGTAACTACCATAGATGGAGCTGGGTATTACCCACAGGCTAAGCGGAATTTTTTAGTTGGTATAACCTTAAAATTTTAATTTAAAAATAAAAAACCGAGACAATTGTCTCGGTTTTTTATTTAAAATTTTTCCATTTATTGAAGCCTCCTTTTAAATCATATACTAATTCAAATCCTACAGAAATTAATTTTTTTGCGGCCCTATTACTTCTTCCTCCTACAGCACAATAGATGTATAAAGGTTTATTTTTATTGAATCTAGAATTAACTTTGGTTACAAAATCAGAATCAAAAAAGTTAATTAAAACAGCACCTTCTATATATCCTTGTTGATATTCTTGTGGAGTTCTAACATCCAATAATTGTATTTCCTTTGTGGAAATTTTAGAAAATTTTTCTTGAGAAATCAATTGATGTTGTTTAGTTTCTTGAGCACATGAACTAAAAGAATACAAGACGAAAAAAATCAAAAATAAATTTTTCATATATTATTTTGAACTAGAACAAGTTGTAGCTTGTGTTCTCTTTATTTTAGTTTTCTTGATAGCTCCATAACCACCTGCCACATCAATTACTTTAGTATATCCTCTAGCTTTTAGAATTGAAGCTGCTATTACAGATCGATAACCTCCTGCACAATGCACATAAAAATCTTTATTTGTTGGAAATTCTGAAATATGATCATTTAAGAAATCTAATGGAGTACTAGGAACATTTTCAATGTGTTCAGCCTGATATTCTCCTGGTCTACGAACATCAAACACAAGAGCCTCTTTGTTTAGTTGTTGCTCTAAAACCTCTGCAGAAACAGAGGGTAATGTATCTATTTCTTTACCAGATATTTTCCATGCTTCAAAACCACCATTTAAATACCCTAATACATTATCGAATCCAACACGAGATAATCTTGTAATTGTTTCTTTTTCCATATGGTCTGGAACTACAAGTAGAATAGGTTGATGGATATCTTTAATTAAAGCCCCTACCCAAGGTGCAAAAGTACCACCTAATCCAATAAATATAGATTGAGGAATAAAGCCTTTCACGAATTCGAACTGATGTCGTACATCAATTATAACAGCATCTGTCTCATTAGCTACTAACTCAAAATCAGCAACAGACAAAGCTTTTGCTCCAGTTTTTATTACTTCATCAATAGATTTATACCCTTCTTTATTTAAAGCAACATTTAATGGAAAGTATGCTGGCGGAGGAAGTAAGCCTTCTGTTACCTCTTTAATAAATTCATCTTTAGTCATGTCTTTTCTCAAAGCATAGTTGTGCTGTTTCTGATCTCCCAAAGTTCCAACGGTTTCCTTACTTAAATTTTTACCGCAAGCTGAACCTGCTCCATGGGCTGGATACACCGTAATATCATCTGCCAAAGGCATAATTTTAGTACGCAAACTATCAAATAATGTTGCAGCCAAATCTTCTTGACTCATATTACTTTTTTGAGCTAAATCTGGTCTTCCAACATCTCCCAGAAACAAGGTGTCTCCTGTAAAAATGGCAATATCTTTTCCATTTTTATCTTTTAATAAATAGGTAGTACTCTCCATGGTATGACCTGGGGTATGAATTGCTGTAATCGTAATATCTCCAACTTTAAAAACTTCTCCATCAATGGCGATATGAGAATCAAACTTAGTCTTAGCATTAGGTCCAAAAACAATTGTTCCTCCTGTTTTTTCTGCTAATGTAAGATGTCCACTAACAAAATCTGCATGAAAGTGTGTTTCAAAAATATAACGGATTTTTGCCTTATTTTTATTGGCTCTATCTATATAATCTTGTACCTCCCTTAGAGGATCTATAATGGCAACTTCACCATTACTTTCAATATAATAAGCTCCTTGAGCTAGACAACCAGTATAAATCTGTTCTATAATCATTATTTTAATTTTCTATCTATCGTAGGATTGATGTATATAATTTGCATATTTATTTTGATACTCTTTTTCTCCAGTTTTATAATAATTAACGGCACCGTTAACCCTCATATAAAAATGATCAAGAGTAATAATGTCTAAAATTTTTCCTCTAAACAAATGGTCTCTAACAGGGCCTTTCACCCCTGCAAAGTAAAATAGTATATTTTTTTTACGGTAAAATCTAATTCTCTCTTTTAACATTTCCACCCCTGTACTATCTACTCTATTAATGCTTTCTGCATCTAAAACAATAAGTTTTAAGTGAGGGCCTTTTTCCTCAACCATAAGTTCTAAAGTCTCAATAAAATAACTAGCATTCGCATAAAATAATTGAGCATCGAATCTAAAAACCAATACCTCCTCATCTAAAATTACTTCATTAAAACGTTCTCTATTTCGATAAAAATCTGAGTCTGGAACTTTACCTAACTCAGCAACATAGGGCCTAGAAGTTCTGAAAATTAAAATTATCAATGACAATCCTACCCCAATCATAATTCCGTATTCAATCCCAAAGAAAAGTGTTGAAAAAAAAGTAATAATAAGGAGCCAAAAATCTAGATTGTTAGATTTCCATAGAAATATTGCTTCTTTGATATTTACCAGTCCAAAAACAGCAACAATGATTATTGCCGCAAGAACAGTTTTAGGTAAATGATAAAATAATGGCGTAAGAAATAATAAGGTTAAAAGAACCATTACTACAGAAATTAATGAGGCCATTCCGGTTGTTGCTCCTGACTCTTGGTTAATGGCTGATCGCGAAAAACTCGATGTAGAAGGATAGGCTTTAAACCAAGACCCAATGATATTACTTAAGCCTAAAGCAATCAATTCTTGATTTGGTCTAAGTTTATATTCATCTTGCTTAGCCTCTAAAGATTTTCCTATAGATATAGTTTCTAAATATCCAACCATAACTAATGTTAATGCAATTGGTAATAATTCTTTCATTTGACTAATATCAATCTCAGGAAAAGAAAATGAGGGTAAACCCGATGGAATATCTTTTACAATAGCTACATCAAAAAAATAATCTTCAAAATAACGTATTGTTAAAATTCCAACCACTACAACCAGTAATGCGTTTGGTATTTTTTTATTTATTTTTCTTAATAAAACAATCACTCCTACAGAAATCAATCCAATCAAGGTAGTATTAAGGTTAAAGTCTATAATATTAAACCATATATCTTCTAGCACATATTGTATTTGATCACTTTGAACAAAATCTACACCAAATAAATTTCTAAATTGATTTATACCTATAGTTAATGCAACTGCAGAAGTAAACCCAGAAATTACAGGTTTTGACAAAAAGTTAACAATGAAACCGAGTCTAAATATTCCTAGTAAAAACTGAATGGAACCAACCATAAAAGCTAATAAAATAGCAATGGCTATATAGCTATCTGAACCCGCTAAAGCCAGTGTAGAAACTCCAGTAGCTACAATTAATGAATCCATAGCTACGGGGCCTATAGCTACTTGTCTAGAGGAACCAAATATCGCATATACCAATTGGGGAACCAATGCACAATATAAACCATAAATAGGTGGTAGGCCTGCAATTAATGCATAGGCTATTCCTTGTGGTATTAGAATGATAGAAACTGTTAGCCCAGCTATAAAATCTCCTTTAAATCTGGAACTATTGTAATTGGGTAACCACTCTAAAATTGGTATGAGTTCTTTTAATTTTTTCATGTATATGTAATCAAAGATTTTTTATCATCTTAAATAGAATTAAAATAATTCTCCTTGATTATTCCCTTTTATTCGATTTAAATGTGTGTACGCCAATTCAGTAACTTCTCTTCCTCTTGGAGTTCTCATAATAAAACCTTCTTGAATTAAAAAGGGCTCATAGACCTCTTCTATGGTTTCTCCATTTTCACCAACTGCAGTAGCAAGTGTACTAATCCCGACTGGCCCTCCTTTGAACTTATCTATAATTGTAGTTAAAATTTTATTATCCATTTCATCTAAACCATAGGCATCAACATTCAAAGCTTTTAGAGCGTATTTTGCAATTTCTATGGTAATCTTTCCATTACCTTTTATTTGAGCAAAGTCTCTAACCCTTCTAAGTAAAGCATTTGCTATTCTTGGAGTTCCTCTACTTCTTCCTGCTATTTCAATGGCAGATTCCATAGAAATAGGAACATTTAAAATTGCAGCACTTCGTTGTATAATTGTAGTTAATAATTCTTTTTTGTAATAATTTAATCGACTACTAATTCCAAATCGAGCTCGCATAGGAGCTGTTAGTAATCCAGATCGAGTCGTTGCTCCAATTAAAGTAAAGGGTTCTAAATTGATTTGAACTGTTCTGGCATTGGGTCCAGATTCTATCATTATATCAATTTTATAGTCTTCCATGGCAGAATATAAATATTCCTCTACGATAGGACTTAATCTGTGAATTTCATCAATAAATAAGACATCCCTTTCATCTAGATTGGTTAATAAACCCGCAAGATCTCCTGGTTTGTCTAAAACAGGACCTGAAGTAACCTTAATCCCTACTTGTAATTCGTTAGCTAATATATGCGCTAGTGTTGTTTTTCCTAAACCGGGAGGTCCATGAAATAAAGTATGATCTAAAGCCTCTTCTCTTTGATTGGCCGCTTCAACAAAAATCTTCAAATTTTCAATGGCTTGTTCTTGACCTGTGAAGTCTTCAAACGAAAGCGGTCTCAATTTTTTTTCTACGTCCAACTCCTCATTTGAGTAGTTTTCATTTTCAGGATTTAGATGTTCATTCATATTACAAATATACTAGAAATTGAAGATTGAATTACTTCGTCTAAAAAAACAAAAAAACCTTTCCAATAAAGAAAGGTTTTTTGTTTTAATATATTTTTAAATCTTTAGGATTGCTCTTCTCCAGGAAGTAAGGGAACTGTTTGAGATACCCAGTCTTTACCATGTAAGTAGTCGCTATTATCATCTTCTGGATCTACTTTTTTACTGTAGTCATAAGCCCATCTATGAACTTCAGGAATTTTACCTGGCCAATTCCCGTGTATGTGTTCTACTGGAGTGGTCCACTCTAAAGTATTTGAATTCCATGGATTTTGACTTGATTTTTCTCCTCTGTATATAGAAATAAAGAAATTTGCTAGGAAAATAAGCTGACCAATTCCACCAATTAGAGCAAAATAAGTAATCACTACGTTGGTGTCAGCTACATCATCAAACATTGGGAATGCAGTATTTGAATAATATCTTCTTGGAAGACCTGCTAATCCAATAAAGTGCATCGGGAAAAATACTCCATAAGCACAAATGATGGTAATCCAAAAATGCCAGTATCCCATAGCTTTATTCATTAATCTACCGTACATCTTTGGGAACCAATGATAGATTCCTGCATACATTCCAAAAATAGCAGAAACTCCCATCACTAAATGAAAGTGTGCCACTACAAAGTATGTATCGTGAATATTGATGTCTAGAGCAGAATCACCCAAGACTAACCCTGTTAAACCTCCTGTAACAAAAGTAGAAACTAATCCAATTGAAAATAGCATCGCTGGATTCAACTGTAAATTTCCTTTCCAAAGTGTTGTTATATAATTAAATGCTTTTACCGCTGATGGTATTGCAATTAATACCGTTGTAAAGGTAAATACAGAACCTAAAAATGGATTCATCCCTGAAATAAACATATGGTGCCCCCAAACAATGGTTGATAAAAAGGCGATAGCCATAATAGATCCAATCATGGCTCTATACCCAAAAATTGGTTTTCTTGAATGTGTTGAAATAATTTCAGAAGTAATCCCTAAAGCAGGTAATAATACAATATAAACTTCTGGGTGACCCAAGAACCAAAATAGGTGCTCAAATAATACTGGTGATCCTCCTTGGTAATGCAATACTTCACCACTAATAAATATATCTGAAAGGAAAAATGATGTTCCAAAACTTCTATCAAATATCAATAATAATGCTGCAGATAAAAGAACAGGGAAGGAAACTACACCAATGATAGCTGTGATAAAGAAAGCCCACATCGTTAGTGGTAATCTAGTCATTTTCATCCCTTTGGTACGAAGATTTAGTACGGTTACGATATAGTTTAATGATCCAATTAATGAAGAAGCAATAAAAATTGCCATTGAACTTAACCATAGAGTCATTCCTAATCCAGAACCTGGAATTGCCTGAGGTAATGCACTTAAAGGTGGATATATGGTCCAACCTGCAGAAGCTGGCCCAGCTTCTACAAACAAAGAAACAACCATAACAACACTAGAAATGAAAAACAACCAGTAAGAAATCATGTTTAAAAAACCAGATGCCATATCTCGTGCTCCAATCTGTAATGGAATTAATAAATTTGAAAAAGTACCACTTAAACCGGCTGTTAATACAAAGAAAACCATAATGGTTCCGTGAATGGTAACTAATGCCAGATAAATATCTGGACTCATGATACCGTCAGTTTGATGAGGGCCTAAAAAAGCTTCTATAATCGTAAAAGACTTTTCTGGCCACGCAAGTTGTAAACGAAATAGCATAGACATAAAAATACCTATGACACCCATAATCATTCCTGTGATTAGGAATTGTTTTGAGATCATTTTATGATCATGACTAAAAATGTATTTTGTTACAAATGTTTCTTTATGATGATGTTCTGACATAATCTAACTTTTTTTGTATTCTATAATTATTTTATAACTTTTCTGCATAAGTAGCTTGTTCTGCTAACCATCTTTTATAATCTTCTTCTTCTTCAACAATAATTTTCATTTGCATACTGTAATGGGATGCACCACAAATCTTATTACAAAGAAGAACGTAATCAAATTCATATAAATCTTCTCCTTTTTTCGAACGAATCTTATTAATTCCTCTTGTTTTATCCATTACTTCAGACTGTTCTCTCATTTCTTCAGTCGTATACTTAGGTGTAAACGCAAATTGAGTAACCATACCTGGAACACAATTCATCTGTGCTCTAAAGTGAGGCATATAAGCTGAATGTAATACATCTTGAGATCTAAACTTGAACAATACTTTTTTTCCTTTTGGTAAATGCAATTCGGTCACAGGCTTATCATCTAGTGATGCTGGATCTGACATATCTACACCTATTGGATTATTGGTCTCATCAATAAAATTTACATTTCCTAAACCTAAAGTATTATCAGCACCTGCATATCGTGCTTGCCAAGCAAACTGCTTTGCATAAACTTCTATTAGAATTGGATCTTCATCTTCATCAACATACATCACTTCTGTCCATTGAAAGATTCCAAACCCAATAAGCACAATAATTACCACACCTGGAATTATCGTCCAAATCATTTCTAACATATGATTGTCTGCATAGAATTTGGCTTTGTTTGTTTTTTTACCTCTGTATTTATAGGTAAAGAAGAAGATGATAAATTGCATGATAAATTGAACAATTCCAATCATCCAAAAAGAAATATCAAATAATAAATCGTCATTCTCTCCTTCATAAGATGCAGATTCAGGAAGCATTAAAACGTTCATTCCAATTAAGCAATAAATCATTAATGCATAAATAAAAATTCCGAAAAGGATAAAATATTTTCCTTGTCTGTCATTGTCTTTGTCTGTAGCAATTACACCTCTTAAATTTAAGATTCTTGTAATCTGCCAGAAACTTACTCCGATTGCAACACCTATAAAAATATAAAATAGAGCTAGCATAATTTTTTGTCTTTGTTAATTATATTGATTAATGTTGATTGTCTTCTTCCGAGTGATGCTCGATATTAAAATAATGAAAATGTTCACTTTCATGCAGGAAAGGATTTCCTTTAGGAACAGGGTCTGCTTTAGCAAAAGCACTGAAAACTGTGTAAATAAATATTCCTAAGAAGAAAAAAGTAGCACTTATTTCTGGAATTCCAAAACTCCAACTTCCTCCTACTGTCCCCGGCATAATCATGATAAATAAATCTACATAATGACCTGCTAAAATTACAATACCACCAATGACTACAAACCAAGGTCTGCTTTTAAAATCACTATTAATTAAAAGAAGTACTGGAAAAACAAAGTTCATCACTAACATCGATAAAAATAATGTCTTGTACTCTGTAAATCTCAATACAAAGTAGGTAGTTTCTTCAGGGATATCAGCATACCATATCAGCATAAACTGAGCAAACCATAAATAGGTCCAGAAAACTGAAAAACCAAACATAAACTTTGCTAAATCATGAATATGACTGTCATTTACTTTTGGAAGATATCCTTTTGAACGCAAATAAATAGTTACAAATGCAATCATTGTAATTGCACTTACCAATAGAGTAGCTAATACATACCATCCAAACAATGTAGAGAACCAGTGAGGATCTAATCCCATAATCCAATCCCATACAGCCATAGATTCTGTAATCATAAATAAAAATAAAAACACTACAGACATATTATAATTTTTCTTGTAGGTTTTGTATCCATCATTAGCAGTATCTTCTTTAATAGAGTTTTTTCTAATAAGAAATCTGTAAGCGTTCCAAATTAAAAGATAAATTACACTTCTTATGACCCACCATGGTACATTTAACCATCCTCTTTTACCATAAACTATTGGATCGAAATTCTCACTTGTTTTATCAAAAACACCCTCTCCCATCCAAGTAAACAAATGATTTGAATGTAAGGCTGATGAAATAATGATCAAAAGCATGATAATTGATACAGGAAGTAGGTTAGCACTAATGGCTTCCATAACTCTAAAAAGAACAATCGACCAACCTGCTTGAGCAACTCTTTGAGATGCGTAAAAAGCTAGTACTAATAATGATACTCCTAGAAAGAATAATAATGCTACATATACTGCAGACCAAGGCCTATTTTGTAATTGATGAAAAACGTGTTCGGCATGAGCATCGTCATGTGTATCACCATGAGCAGTTTCATCTGCATGACTCCCTTTTGCATGAGTATCTTTAGATACCTCGTGGTGACTTTCTGAATGATTTTTATTTGTATGTGTTTGTGATGAATGCTCTTCTTTTGAAGCAGTTCCATGCGAAGCTTCCGCTCCGTGACCATCTCCGTGATCAGAACTAGCAACCATTTCCATAGCTTCTTCTACAGTAGATGGAGCATTATAAAAACCTAAACCTATACCCAACGCTCCTAAAATAATTAGAGCTATTGAGAACATTTTTAATTTACCTGAGAATTGATACATATCTTTCGTATTCTTCTTTTGTACTTATTTCAATAAATCGTTACGCAGTTTTCCAACATACTGCACTATCTGCCAGCGCTCATCATGAGTAATTTGTGATGCATGTGAACCCATTAAGTTTTTTCCATGCATAATTACATGATAAATACTGCCTTCTGTAATATCTCTGTCTTTATAACTTGGTATTCCAATAAACTTTTCAGCTTGAGACAAATATCCGTTACCATCTCCTTTTTTTCCATGACAAGAAACACAGTAAATCGTATACATTTTTTTACCTTTTTCTAAAGAAATTTCATCCTGAACCAACGGTGATGTTAATTCAGATTTAGCTTTCTCATAACCTTCATTAGTGTCTGAGTATTCGTAAGGAACATGTCCTCTAGCTATGGTTCCATTCACAGGTTTTAGGTTAGAAGAATATCCGGTAGTTCCTTTTTCAGCATCTGCCTCGTAAGGAACAGCCACATACATATCAGGCATGTATTGATATTGTCTTTCTCGTTTATCTGAACAAGAAACGATGGTTACTAAGACTAAAAGTGCGATATTTAATTTGATATACTTTTTCATGAATTAGTGCTTATCTACTACGTTAATTTCTACAGCTCCAGTTTCATTTAATAATTTCATTAACTCTTCTTCATTATCATGAAGTTCAATTTCCATTAAAAAATGATCGTCTGTTGTTCTTGGATCTGGATTTTCAGCTGCTTTAAAAGGCCAGATTCTACTTCTCATATAAAATGTGATAACCATTAAGTGAGCAGCAAAAAAGACGGTTAACTCAAACATGATTGGAACAAATGCTGGCATATTTTCTGCCCAACTAAAACTTGGTTTTCCTCCAATATCTTGAGGCCAATCTGCAATCATTGTATAATACGTTAACCATATTGCTATGCTTAATCCTGTAATACCATACATAAAAGATGTAATGGCGATTCTAGTTGGTGCCAAGCCCATAGCTTTGTCTAATCCGTGAACGGGAAAAGGACAAAATACTTCTTCTATATGATGATTTGCAGCTTTTACTTTTTTAACAGCATCAAGAACCACTTCATCATCATTATAAAATGCGTGAATTACTTTACTACTACTCATGATTATCGTCTCTTAATTTTTTATAACTCTCACCTGAAGATTTCAAAATTGTTTTTACTTCTGCCTGAGCAATCACAGGAAATGTTCTTGCATACAATAAGAATAAAACAAAAAAGAATCCAATAGTTCCTATAAATATTCCTACATCAACAAATGTGGGTTCAAAGCGCCACCATGTTGATGGTAAATGTCCTTTACTTAATACAATAGCAATAATATCAAAACGCTCAAACCACATCCCAATGTTTATGGCAATTGATATTAAAAAAGACCAAATAAAACTTCTTCTTATTTTTTTAATCCATAATAATTGTGGTGTCAAAATATTAAAAATAATTAACGACCAGAATGCCCACGCATAAGGACCTGTTGCAGATCCTACAGATAAATAGGTGTAGTCTTCATATTGAGAACCAGTATACCATGCAATAAAGAACTCTGTTGCATAGGCTACTGCTACTATACCACCTGTTAGAATAATAACAATATTCATATATTCTACATGCAATCGTGTAATGTAGGCTTCAAGATTAGTTACTTTACGCATAATCCCTAATAGCGTTTGTACCATAGCGAATCCTGAAAAGATTGCACCAGCAACAAAATAAGGAGGGAATATTGTTGAGTGCCATCCTGGATTAATAGAGGTCGCAAAGTCCATTGATACGATAGTATGAACAGAAAGTACAAGTGGAGTTGCTAAACCTGCTAAAACAAGAGATACTTCTTCAAAACGTTGCCAATCTTTTGCTCTACCAGACCATCCAAAAGATAATAAAGAATATATTTTCTTTTGAAAAGGCTTTACTGCTCTATCTCGAATCATAGCGAAATCTGGTAATAATCCTGTCCACCAGAAAACTAAGGATACAGATAGATAGGTTGAAATCGCAAATACATCCCATAATAATGGAGAGTTGAAGTTTACCCACAATGATCCAAATTGATTAGGTATAGGCAAAACCCAATATCCATTCCATGGTCTACCCATGTGGATGATTGGAAATAATCCTGCCTGAAAAACAGCAAAAATTGTCATTGCTTCAGCAGAACGGTTAATGGCCATTCTCCATTTTTGACGGAATAATAATAATACTGCTGAGATTAGTGTACCGGCATGACCTATACCAACCCACCAAACAAAGTTGGTGATATCCCAAGCCCATCCAATGTTCTTGCTTAATCCCCAAACTCCAATTCCTGTTCCAACGGTATAAAAAATACAACCAAATCCCCATAGCATAGCGGATAAGGAAATATAAAATGCTATATACCAATTCTTGTTTGCTTTACCTTCAATAGGTTTCGCTATATCTTCAGTAATATCATGGTAACTTTTGTGACCTAATATTAAAGGTTCTCTAATGGGTGCTTCGTAATGAGACATATGATATATCTTAAATTTTAATTACGCTTCGTTTGTATTTCTTACTTTCACTTGATATACTACATTCGGTTTAGTTTGTAGATAATCTAATACGTGATACGCTCTTTTATCTGCTGCTAATTTTACAACTTCTTCTTCTTCATTATTTACATCTCCAAATGCTAATGCTCCTGTTGTACATGCATCTGAACACGCTGTAGAAAATTCTCCTGTAGCTACTTTTCGTCCTTCTTTCTTAGCTTTTAGAATAGTTGCCTGTGTCATTTGTATACACATAGAACATTTTTCCATGACTCCTCTAGAACGAACTACTACATCAGGATTTAAAACCATTTTTCCATAATCGTTGTTCATATTAAAGTCAAACTCATTATTATTTGAGTAGTTAAACCAATTAAAACGACGAACTCTATAAGGACAGTTGTTTGCACAATATCTAGTTCCTACACATCTATTGTAGGTCATTTGATTTTGTCCCTGACGACCATGAGTAGTTGCAGCAACCGGACAAACCGTCTCACATGGTGCATGATTACAGTGTTGACACATCATCGGTTGAAAAGCAACTTGTGGATTCTCTGCTTCAGTTTCAAGAGCGGCATACATATCGCCATCTCCTAAACCTAAACTATCTTTTGCAAACTCTCTAATAGATTGTGAATTTGGTTCTTTATTATATACTTCATTGAACTTTTCTTCTACACCAGAAGAATAGTAACGATCTATACGTAACCAATGCATATCTCTACCAACTCTAACTTCTCTTTTCCCAACTACAGGAACATTGTTTTCTGCATGACAAGCTACTACACAAGATCCACAACCTGTACATGAAGTTAAATCAATAGATAAATTGAAATGATGTCCAATTTCTCTATTGTGCTCTTCCCACAAGTCTATGGACTTTGCTTCAACCTCTTGATGATCATAAGAAACCATTGCTGGCACATTCCAACCGTTTTTATGGTCTTTAGGATCTATTGTTTTATAGTCTTTAAGAGTAGTTTCTTTTAAAATATCATGCCTTCCAGCTATTGTTTTTTGTACTTGAGTACAAGCAAATTCATGAACAGCTCCAGATGTTTTTTCAATAGAAACACCATATTGTACATTGTTTGCATTAGCATATAATTTATAGGCATTAACACCAACCTGCATTTCTTCTTTCAAATTGGTTTTTCTCCCATATCCTAATGCTAGCCCTATTGATCCAGGAGCTTGTCCTGGTTGAATCATTACTGGTATATTTTCTAAAGAAACACCATTAACAGCTACTGTTGCATAATTTCCATTGATAGCTCCGTTATCTTTTACAGGATTTGAAAATCCTAACTCTCTAGCATCCGCCATAGAAACGGTTACATAGTTATCCCAAGCAGCTCTAGTAATTGGATCTGGAAATTCTTGCAACCAAGGATTGTTTGCTTGTTTTCCATCTCCAAGAGCTGTTGATGAATATAAAGTTAATTCAAAAGCAGATGCTTTTGTTGTTTTAACTAAAGCACTAGCTACTGAATCTATAGAAATTGAATTCTTTGAAACTTTATTTGAAACTTCTTTTTTGAAGAATCCATCATGCAATGCTTGATTCCAAGAGCTTCCTCCTAAAATATTTGAAGACCAATATTCTTTTAAATAATCATGATAAGAAACTGAATTTCCTGTCCATTTTAATAATACTTCTTGAAATTGAGCTGTATTAAATAGTTTTTGAATGGTAGGCTGTACTAATCCATAATTTCCTTTGGTCATCATAACATCACCCCATGACTCAAGGAAATGAGTTATTGGTAATGTATATTGAGTGCTGTTTGCAGTAGCGTCATTTTGTATTGACATCGCTACTGAAAGCTCTAATTTATTTAACGACTCAGCAAATTCTGAACCTACAGATAAATTGTATACAGGATCTACATTATAGGTAAGCAATCCTTTTATTTTACCTGCTTTCATGTCGGCTACAACTTGGGCTAGTTCAGTTTCATTTCCTTTTCTAATATGTAATGGGTTTGCTGCATCAAATACTATACTTTTTAGAGCATCATTGATAGCAAATGCAATGAGTTGTGCATTTTTATCTGAAGAACCTGATACCACAACTCCGTGAGAGCCAGACTTCTTTAAAGCTTTAGCTACATCTTTAATATGTGCATCTACTGGAGTTGCTTTAGAAGGTAAACTAGCTCCAGTAATTGTGTTGTATAGATTAATTAAAGCAAAAACTTGATCAGATGGTTTTGTAACCACACGCTTATCTGCATTTGCACCAGTTAAAGACATGTTAGCCTCAAACTGAACTAAGTAAGACATATGACCTGAATCTGGATTTCTACCAGCAGCATATCCTTTTTCAAATCCTCCTTGCCAATCACCTATAAAATCTGCTCCAAAAGAAACTATGGTATGTGCTTTTTCAAAATGATAATTTGGAATAGCTCTTTCGCCATACATTGCTTCAAAAGCATCTGCAGTTCCACTTTCTGAAATAGCATCATAAGTTACATGCTTAATATTTGGATACGCAGTAGTAAATTCTGAAATAAGTTTTTCTGTCGAGGGACTAGCCAAAGTTCCCGTTAGTAAAACAACAGGTTGATTTGCATCTTTTAACTGAGTTAAAGCTGCTCCAATTTCGTTATGCGCTGTATTCCATGAAATACCATTTCCATCTTTGGTAGGCTCTTTCAATCTCAATTGTTCATCATATAAAGAAAGAACTGCTGCTTGAACTCTAGCATTTGTAGTTCCATTAGCATCTTTGTTTGGCATGATTAAGATGGGTCGACCTTCACGTGTTTTTACTAAAACATTCGCAAAATCGAAACCGTCTGCTATTGTACTTGCGTACCAATCAGCAACACCTAAGATCGTATCGTTTGGCTTTACAACATAAGGAATTGATTTTTTAACCGGACCTTCACAGGCTGCTATTGTTGCAGCTGCAGTTGTAAACCCAACATACTTTAAGAAATCTCTTCTTGATGTAGATGAGCTTTCTAATGTTTTCTTATCTCCTAAAAATTCATCTGTAGGAATTTCTTCTACAAATTCGTTTTTATTTAGCGTTTCAACAATAGAACTATCTTTGAGTTCCTCAACACTTTGCCAGTATTTTTTGTTTGAAGCCATTTATATAGAATTTATCTTCTTAATTTATTTAATGATGACACTTACCACATTCTAATCCTCCTAGCTGAGCAATGGTAACTTCTTTAGTACCATATTTCTCTGCTAATTGTTTATGAATTTCCTCGTAGTAAGGATTGCCTTTTAAATCTACGTTTGTTTCTCTATGACAGTCTATACACCAACCCATTGTAAGCGGTGAGTACTGATACATTTCATCCATTTCTTCAACAGGGCCATGACATTGCTTACAATCTACACCAGCAACTGTTACGTGTTGTGCATGGACAAAATTTACGTGATCAGGTAAATTGTGAATTCGAACCCATTTAACTGGTTTAGTTTCACCTGTGTATTCTAAATTTTCAGCATCCCATCCTGCAGCGTCATATATTTTTTGAATCTCCTTATCTAATTCATTTTTTCTTAAAATCACTCCATTATATTCAACCTCTGTTCCTTCTGCAACTTCAGCGATATTTTTGTGACAATTCATACATACATTAACAGAGGGGATTCCAGAGTGTTTACTATGCTTTGCTGAAGAGTGACAATATTGACAGTCGACTTTATTTTCTCCTGCATGAATTTTATGAGAGAATGCTATCGGCTGTACTGGTTGATATCCTTGATCTACTCCAACACTAAACAAAGTACCAAAGCCTATATATGCGGTTGTTAACAATAAGAAAATTACTCCTACTACATGTAAAAATGTATTTTGTTGAATTCCTGCCCAAACTTCTTTCAAAGAACCTAAAGAGTTTGGAGTTTTTGGAGCTCCTTTTAACTCACTAATCGTTTTTAGTAGGGCTGCAATGATTAGAAAAGCAGAAACAATGATTGCTGCTAAAATATATATCAACCATTCTGGAGATTGTTTTTGATTACCAGGAGCTGAATCTGGACCTGAAGCAACAACAGGTTTTGGATCACCTACTTCGGTATAATAAAGAATGTCGTCTATCTGTTCATCTGAGAGCTGTGGAAAAGCAGACATAACACTACCATTGTATTCATTAAAAATTGCAATAGCATCTTTATCTCCTGAAGCCCTCAAGGCTGCATTGTTTTTAATCCAAGATTTTAACCAGTCATTCTCTCTCCTTTCTGTAACTCCTGCAAGAGCAGGACCAATAAGTTTTCTATCTAACTTATGACAAGAAGCACAAAGGTTATTATACAATTTTCTACCCTCTTTTTGACGAGCAGCATCTACTGCATCTTGTGCCGTAGCTGTAAAACTTAAAGAAAATAATAATAGAAATGTAAAACTCTTAAGAAGTAGGGAGGTTAGTCTTTTGTGCAGATATACACTTTTCATATTCACAAACTATTTATTTAGTATCATATTACTGTAATTCTAACCAAAATTCGACTCAAAAAACCGCTCTTAATTAGATGCACAAAAGTACTACATATAAGTAAATTTTTAAATGCCATTGAGCTGTTAAATTTTAATTTATATTTGTTCTAAATAAGGAAGTTTTACAATATATTTATGTTGAAGTTATTAACTTTGTTTGAGCTAATTTTTTATGAATAATTCAATACTAACAATTTGTTTTTTTTTGGTGGTTTTTTTAACTATAAAACCCACTTATTCTCAATCAGAAAAACCTGACAACATACTTATCAATGAACTTATTGCTAAGAAAAGAAATTTCAATAAAGAGTATAGTTACGGCTTCAGAATACAGCTATATAACGGGATTGAAGCGGTTGCAAGAAAAACAATGACGAAGTTTAAGTATGATTTCCCTGAGATTAAAACCTACCTAGTATACAAACAGCCCGAATGGAAAATACAGGTTGGGTTTTACAAAACTAAGTTAGACGCAGATAGGGCTTTATTGAAATTTAAAAGAAAATATCAAAGTGCAATTGTAATCCCTTTGGGTAAATAATAGTATTTATAACCATAAAAAAAAGCCTTGTTTAACAAGGCTTTTTTTATTGAAATTTATTTTAGTTTTTTCTTGACTGCAACTTCTTGATAAGCCTCTATAGAGTCTCCTTGAGCTATATCATTGTAATTTTTGATTTGAAGACCACAATCATAACCTTTTGCCACTTCTTTTACATCATCTTTAAATCTTTTCAAAGAGGTTAACTCTCCATCATGAACCACAATTCCATCACGAATAATTCTAATTTTAGAATTTCTAAAGATTTTTCCATTCATTACCATACAACCGGCTATGTTACCAACTTTAGAAATCTTGTAGACTTCTCTAATCTCAACACTTCCTGTTACTTCCTCTTTCATTTCTGGAGATAACATTCCTTCCATAGCGTCTTTAAGATCGTTTATAGCATCGTAAATGATGGAATACGTTCTAATGTCTACTTCTTCTCTATCTGCAATAACTCTAGCATTAGATTGTGGACGAACATTAAACCCTACAATAATAGCATCAGAGGCTGTAGCTAATAAAACATCTGATTCTGTTATTGCCCCTACACCTTTGTGTAAAATATTAACTTGTATTTCTTCTGTTGATAATTTCTGGAAAGAATCGGTTAGTGCCTCTACAGAACCATCTACATCTCCTTTTAAAATAATGTTTAGTTCTTTAAAATCACCCAATGCAATTCTTCTTCCAATTTCAGCTAATGTTAATGTTTTCTGGGTTCTTACAGATTGCTCACGTTGAAGTTGAGATCTTTTCGATGCAATTTGCTTAGCTTCTCTTTCATCATCAAACACATTAAATTTATCTCCTGCTTGAGGAGCTCCGTCTAATCCTAAAATGGAAACAGGAGTTGATGGGCCTGCCTGAGCAACATTATTACCTTTGTCATCAAACATAGCTTTTACCTTACCACTATTTTTACCAGCCAAAATATAGTCTCCAATTTTCAAAGTTCCAGCCTGAACTAAAATAGTAGTTACATAACCCCTACCTTTATCTAGCTGAGCCTCGACAACAGCTCCTATGGCATTCTTGTTTGGATTTGCCTTTAATTCTAAAATTTCAGCCTCCAACAAGACTTTTTCTAATAATTCTGGAATTCCTTCACCAGTTTTAGCAGAAATATCTTGAGATTGAATACTTCCTCCCCATTCTTCAATTAATAAATTCATTGAAGATAATTGAGTTTTAACATTATCTGGATTGGCATTTGGCTTATCAATCTTATTGATAGCAAATATAATTGGAACACCTGCAGCTTGAGCATGAGATATTGCTTCTTTTGTTTGAGGCATCACATCGTCATCTGCTGCAGCAACTATAATAACTAAATCTGTAACTTGAGCACCACGCGCACGCATGGCAGTAAAAGCCTCGTGCCCAGGTGTATCTAAGAATGCTATTTTCTGGTCTCCTACATTAACTGAGTAAGCTCCAATGTGCTGTGTAATTCCTCCCGATTCACCTTCAATAACATTTGCTTTTCTAATATAATCTAATAATGAAGTTTTTCCGTGATCTACGTGACCCATAACAGTGATGATGGGTGCTCTACCAACCAAATCTTCAGGATTGTCTATCACTTCTTCAATTGATTCTTCAACTTCTGCACCAACAAACTCAACAGTATGCTCAAATTCTTCTGCTACAATTTTTAGGGTCTCGGCATCTAAGCGCTGATTCATTGTAACCATCATTCCTAACATCATACATGCGGAAATAATTTCTGTAACAGCAACGTCCATCATAGTAGCCACCTCACTCACAGTAACAAATTCAGTAACTTTCAATACTTTTCCACTTAATACCTGTGCTTCATTTTCAGCATCTGATAATTCTTTGTGAGCCTCTCTTTTATTTCTTCTATACTTAGCTCCTTTACCTTTAGATGATTTACCCTGCAGTTTTTCGAGGGTCTCTCTTACTTGTTTTTGAACCTCAGCTTCAGTCAGTTCTCTTTTAACAGGCGCTGGTCTTCTTTGAGCATTACCACCTCTAGATCCTCCCGGTCTACTAGACCCAGATCTTGACCCTCCGGCACCAGAAGCTCTATTTTGATTTCCTTGTCCTGAGATTCCAGGCTTACTAATTCTCTTTCTTTTTCTTTTTGAAGCTTCGTTTTTGTTTGGTGTTTTAGGTTTATCTTCAGGTTTTTTCTTAGCCTTTTCAAATTGCTTAAGGTCAATTTTCTTACCTGTTAATTTTGGCCCATTTAACTTTTTATATTGTGTCTTTATGGTCTCTGACTGTTCATCTGAATCAGCTGATTCACCTTGATCAGTAGTTGGAGTATTCTTTGTATTTGAATCTGAATCTTGTGAGCTCTCAGTGGTCTTTTCATTTTCTGCAGATGATTCAGTTATCTGGTCTTGAGGTATTTGAGAGGCATCTTGATTATTATGATCTGCATTAACTTGGCTTTCAGTTAAATTTGATTCACTTTCTTTTCCTTTACTCTCAGTACTTTGATTAACATCAGAATCATTTGAACTTTCAGCTTTTTTGGCATCAATATTAATCTTACCAACAGTCTTAATTTGTAGTTTCTCTGCTTTGGCTCTTAGTACTTCTTCTTTCTTTTCTTCTTCTAATCTTTTTCTCTCAATCTTTGCCTCTAACTCAAGCCTAATCGCTTCTTTCTCTTTTCGTTTTTCCTCACCAACTTCCTTAGATGCAGCTTTTTTGTTTGCATCTGTCTCAAAACCGTCTTGAAGTATCTGATAAATTTCACTTGATATTTTTGTAGTGGGTCTTGCTTCGATCTGATGACCTTTTTTTGCAAGATATTCTACAGCCCTATCAAGAGAAATATTTAATTCTCTCAGCACCTTATTAAGCCTCACTGTTCTACTTTCCGACATATACTCTTGTTCCCTTTTATTTGTAAAAGTATTATTTTTTATTGATAATTAATCCTCGAATTCTTCTTTTAAAATTCTCTGAACATCTAGGATTGATTCTTCTTCTAAATCTGTTCTTTTTAACAACTCCTCAACAGAAGCATCCAATACACTTTTTGCAGTATCTAAACCAATATTTTTAAATTCTTGAATAATCCAAGCTTCAATCTCATCGCTAAATTCTGTTAATTCAACATCTTCCTCTTCTAACCCTTCTCTTTGAACATCAATATCGTATTTTGTTAATTCACTAGCTAGACGAATATTGACACCGCCTTTACCAATTGCCTTTGATACTTCTTCAGGTTTTAGAAAAACATTTACACGTCCTTTCTTGCCGTTTTTTTCTTCTTCATATTCTTCAATTTCCATCGAAACAACCTTTGCAGGACTGAGTGCTCTAGAGATTAATAACTGTTCGTTCTTAGTGTAATTAATAACATCAATATTCTCATTTCCTAATTCACGAACGATTCCGTGAATTCTTGAACCTTTCATCCCTACACAAGCACCAACAGGATCTATTCTGTCATCATAAGAATCTACGGCTACTTTCGCCTTTTCCCCAGGGATTCTGGCCACTCTTTCAACGGTAATTAGACCATCAAAAACTTCTGGAATTTCTTGTTCAAATAATTTTACTAAGAAATCTGGCGATGTTCTAGATAAAATGATTGCTGGTTTATTACCTCTCAATTCAACAGCTTTAATGACTCCTCTAACAGAATCTCCTTTTCTAAAAAAATCTGAACGTATTTGTTCACTTTTTGGCAATACAATTTCATTCCCTTCATCATCGAGTAAAATGATTGCATTATGACGAATATGATGAACCTCAGCACTATAAATGTCTCCTTCTAATTCTTTGAATTGTTTGAAAATATTTGTACTGTCATGTTCTTGAATTTTTGAAATTAAATTTTGACGAAGTGCCAATATTGCTCTTCTTCCTAAATCGTAGAGCTTTACTTCTTCAGAAACATCTTCACCAATCTCAAAATCAGGTTCAATTTTTCTGGCTACCGAAAGTTCAATTTCCTCATTATCGTCCTCAACTTCATCATCGGCTACAACAACTCTATTTCTCCATATTTCTAAATCTCCTTTATCTGGATTGATAATGATGTCAAAATTTTCATCTGAACCAAATTTACGATTTAGTGCTGCTCTAAAAACCTCCTCTAAAATAGACATGAGTGTTACTCTGTCTATACTTTTCATGTCTTTGAATTCTGAAAACGAATCTATTAATGCTATATTTTCCATTGCATGTTCTTCTTAAAATGTAATCTTCACTTTTGCTTCTTTTATACTATCAAATGCTATCAGCGCATTTTTCTCAACTGTTACTTTCCCTTTACCAATAGGCTTAGGCTCTCTTGCTTTCCAACGTAAAGAAATTTCTTTATCATTTGCACTTATTAGAGTTCCTTCTATCTCTTCTTTGTCAGTTTTTACTTTTAATATTCTATTAATATTTTTTACAAACTGTCTTCTGTCTGAAAGTGGATGAGATATGTCTGGTGATGTAACTTCCAGTCCGAAATCTTCCTCATCTCTATCAAGATTGTGCTCTACATGTCTACTAATTCGCATACATTCTTTAATAGAAATACCTTGATCACCATCAACAACAACTTTTATTTTGTTACCAACTAAAAAAGAGAGTTCAATTAGAAACAAAGAATCATTTTCAGATATTGCTTCGTTAACTAATTTTTTAACTAAATCTTGGTCCATCCCTAACGATATAAAAATAGGGGACTTATCGTCCCCTTCTTCTCCGTAATTGTTAATTTCAGTGCAAATATACTAACTAGTTACCTAATAACCAAATTGCTTTTTCTCATTTTTTTTGTATATTTAAATAGATAAATTTTATTCCAATTTAGCTATTCTTAGCCGCAATTAAACAACGATTATTATGTATAAAATTCTAGTTCCTGTAGACTTTTCAAAAAAATCTGAGTTTGCTGTGAAAATGTCTGCTCAAATTGGTAAAAAAATTAAATCTGAAATTCATCTCCTACATCTAGTTGAATTACCCTCAGGAATTGTAGACATGGGTGCTGGAAGCAATTTTAGTATTCCAGCAAGTATGATGTATTTGAGAAAAGTAAAAGATAAAATAATACACTTAAAAAATACTTTTTTTGATAGCGACCATATCATTAAATATTCAATAAAATTTGAAAACCCTTTTGAAGGAATCAGAAATTATACCCAAAAAAATGATATAAATTTGATTGTTATGGGGTCTAAAGGTGTTTCAGATTTTGAAGAAATGATTATTGGTTCCAATACAGAAAAAGTAGTAAGAACATCAAATATCCCTGTTGTGGTTGTTAAAACCGATAACGATAAATTTAAATTTAAAAAATTAGTTTTTGCCTCAAATTTTGATGATGAAAATAAAGCTGCTTTTGTTGATTTCTTGGCATTTGCTAAAAAATTTAATAGTCAAATTCATCTCTTAAAAATAAATACAATAAGTAATTTTGAAAGCTCATATACAACTCATAAAAAAATCAAAGATTTTGTCAAAGGTTTTAATTTAAAGAGAAAAACTATAACTATTTATAACGATGCCTCTGTTGTAAAAGGAATTATAAATTTTGCAAAAGAAATTGATGCTGATGTAATTGCTTTAACCACTCATGGAAGAAGTGGTCTGTCTAGTCTATTTAATGGAAGTATCGCTAAGAGTGTCTCAAAAAATGTTTTAAGACCTGTGATAACTTTTAAGATTTAACCACTATAACCATAAAATCCCGTTCAAAGAACGGGATTTATAATGTTGGCCTACAAGGACTCGAACCTTGAATGACGGTACCAAAAACCGGTGTGTTACCAATTACACCATAGGCCATTAGTTTTAATAATGGCTGCAAATTTAAATCAAAGTTTTTATCCTGCAAATGTTTTTAATACTTTTTTACTTTTAACAAAGTTTTACAATATTGAGATACTTTATGCCCCCCTATTAAACGTTTTATCTCTTATAAATTACTAAATTCGCCATTACATTTTACAGCTTATGATATTAGAAAACTTTAAAAAATGGAATCTCATTCTAGGATGGATTACTTTTACAATAGCGCTTATCACATATTCTTTGACTCTAGAACCAACAGTTAGTGCCTGGGATTGTGGAGAATACATATCTACATCTGTTAAATTAGAAGTTGGGCATCCTCCAGGAGCTCCACTTTTTCAAATGTTAGGCGCTTTCTTTGCCATGTTTACAAGTGAGCTTACTGAAATTGCAAAAATGGTAAATTTCATGTCTGCCTTAGCAAGTGCATTTACCATTCTTTTTATGTTTTGGACTATAACTAACTTAGGGAAAAAACTAATTACTATCTCAAGCAAAATAAATGAAGGTTCATCTATAGCAATACTTGGAAGTGCTCTAGTAGGTGCCCTAACCTATACTTTCTCGGATAGTTTTTGGTTCAGTGCTGTAGAGGGAGAAGTTTATGCAATGTCCTCATTTCTGATGGCTATTTTATTTTGGCTTGGATTAAAATGGGAAAGTGAAATTTATACTCCAAGAGGAAATAAATGGCTTGTGCTAATTAGTTTTGTAGTGGGATTGTCTTTTGGTGTTCATATTCTATCATTACTAGTAATTCCTGCTATATTTTTGTTATACTTTTTTAAAACTTATCCTACCATAAACATAAAAACTACGGCTTTTGCATCTATTATTTCAATCTTGGTATTGGCATTTGTTTTTAAATTTTTATTTCCTTTCACTTTAAAATTCTTTAGTGCTTCCGAATTATTTTTTGTTAACTCCATAGGTTTACCATACAATTCAGGATCAGTAATAGCCGGACTAATATTAATTACTGGGTTTTATTTTGGACTCAATTACACCAGAAAAAAGAATAAGATTATTACCAATACCTTACTGCTTTCAATTTTATTCATAATGATTGGTTTTTCATCGTGGTTGATGCTTCCCATTAGAGCCAATACAAATACAACAATAAATGAAAATAATCCTTCAAGTGCTAGAGAATTATTAGCGTATTACAACCGTGAACAATATGGTGATGCCAATGTGTTTTATGATACATACTATTCACATAACTACAACAGAGAGGTCAATAAAGACAAGCCTTTAAAGGATGACAAGCCTAAATATGAAAAAAGAAATGGTAAATATGAAATTGTAAATAAATACAAAGATGTATTACCGAATGCCTCAGACAAGCATAAAGGATTTATTCCAAGAATGACAAATCCAGCTTCAGAAAGCATGTATAAAAGTATTGCTGGCATTCCTCAAAATAGCACTAGAAGACCCACATTCGCAGAGAACATTAAATTTATGATTAGCTATCAATTTGGCTACATGTATGGTCGTTATTTTATGTGGAATTTTTCTGGTAGACAAAATGATGTTCAAGGACAATTAGACATCTACAATGGAAATTGGTTAAGTGGTATTAAATTTATAGATGAAGCACGATTGGGTCCACAAACGAATTTACCATCAGATGTAAAAGAAAACAAAGGGAGAAACATTTATTTTATGCTCCCCTTTTTATTAGGTTTGATAGGATTATTTTATCACATAAAGTGGGATAAGAGGAACTTTTTTGTGCTATTTATGTTTTTTGCTTTCACTGGCTTTGCTATTATCTTTTACACTAATCCAAAACCTTTTGAGCCCAGAGAACGTGATTATGCTATCGTAGGTTCATTCTATATATATGCCATATGGATAGGTTTTGGAGTGCTGGCACTTTATGAATATTTAAAAGATTTTGCAAATAAAAAAGTGGTTGCAGTAGCTGTTTCAATAATTTCGTTATTAGCTGTTCCTACTCTAATGGGGTTTGAAAACTGGGATGATCACGATAGGTCAAATCGATATACCACACATTTAAGTGCACAATCCTATTTAGAATCCTGTGACTCAAATGCTATAATGTTTACCATTGGAGATAATGATACATTTCCATTATGGTATATGCAAGAAGTTGAAGGTGTTAGAACTGATATTAAATTAGTAAATACAAGCCTTTTTGCGACCGATTGGTATATAGATCAAATGAAACGAGCTACCTATAATGCGCCACCAATTCCATCACAATTAAAACATGATGACTACAAGGTTGGTAGTTTAGAAGCTGCATACTATTTTGAGGAATTATTCCCTACATTAAAAGACTCTATACTTTCAATAAAAGAATATATGCAATGGATAGAAAGTAAAAATAAAGTAACTTTTTTTGATATTGATGGAGATGGAAATGAAGAAAAAGTCTTACCAACTAGAAAAATCAGAATTCCTGTAAACAAGAAAAATGTTTTAGATTATGGAATAGTTGATGCTAAAGATGCTGATAAAATTGTTGATTTCATTGATATTGAAATTGGAAGAGGTATTGCAAAAAATAGAATTTTAATGCTTGATATCCTAGCAAATTTTGACTGGAAAAGACCTATTTATTTTACTGGTGGAGCCTTTGCTGATGAAGAATATATTTGGTTAAAAGATTTTTTACAACTTGACGGTATGGCGTATAAATTGGTTCCTATTAAAACCCCTATGAATATCATAAACCCTGACGGAACAGTTTCTAAGAAAAGTCCTTTTGATATGGGTCGTATTGATCCAGATAAAATGTATGCCAATATTCAAAAGTTCAATTGGAGAAATATTAATGACGGAGAAATCTATTTAGATGAACAAACAAAAAAGAGCTCAATTTCATTACGCAATAACTTGATGCGCTTATCTGACGCTTTTCTAGCCAAAGGTGACACACTCAAAGCCACAGAAATATTGGATTTATCAATTGAAAAAATGCCTATACAAGATTTTAGTCATTTTAGTTTATCTGTTGGCTACCCAGAAATGTACTATTTATTGGGTGAAAATGAAAAAGCAAGGACTGCAGCTGAAACATTGATTAAAATTTTTAAAGAACAACTTGTTTGGCTTGCAGAGTTTCCTGCTGAAAACTCTGATTCGATTTTTGAAGAAATAGACAATAATCTCCTAATGTATCGAAATATTATTGCTACTCAGATAGATAGATTTGAAACTGATGAGCAATATAAATCTGCAAAACAAGACGAATTTATAGAAACAGTAAAATTGTTTAGTCATCTTATGCCTGAGGAATAATTTTATGAAATTTTATACCATAAAAACGCCAATGATAGTTCAGAAATTATTTTCTAATTATTGTTGGCGTTTTTCTTCATCTGTAAAAGAAATCTATCTTACTTTTGATGATGGTCCAACACCAGAAATAACTAATTACGTTTTAAATGAATTAAATAAATATAAAGCAAAGGCAACTTTTTTTTGCATTGGAAAAAACGTAAAAAAAAATCAAGCCATTTTCGAAAGGATTATAGAGGATGGACACTCTATTGGCAACCATACACATCATCATTTAAATGGGTTCAAAAGCAACAATTCATCCTACATAAAAAATATTTGTCAAGCAGCAGAGCTTATTGAATCTAAATTATTCAGACCCCCTTATGGGAGATTGAAATTATCTCAAGCAAAATCAATTATTAGTTTGGGATATAAAATAATTATGTGGGATGTGCTTAGTGCTGATTTTGATCCTAAGATAACTCCAGAGAAATGTCTAAAAAATGTCATTAGTAAAACAACAAATGGAAGTATTATAGTAATGCATGATAGTTATAAATCGAAGGATAAACTTTTCTATGCTCTTCCAAAAATTTTAAATCATTTTAGTGAGAGAGGATATGTATTTAAAGCAATATGTTAAAAGTATTGCTGAACTAAACCAATTAAAGTGTTAGCATCTTGTTCACCAGTTTGCCTCCATTTCATTTCTCCATCTTTGTAAATCATAAAAGTAGGATTTCCTTTAACACGAAGTGCCTCAGCTAATGGTTCATTCTTTTTGATATCAATCTTGATTACTTTAGCCTTGTCTCCAAGAGCAGCAGCTACGTCTCGAAGAGTATCTATGCTGTTATCAGCATCTTCCCAATCAAAATAAAAGTCTATTAAGACGGGTTCTTCAGCACTAATTAATTCACCAAACTTTGTCATTTTAAAAAATTTTTCTTAGCGTAGAACTGCAATTACATGCATTTTCTTTTCTACAAATATAACATTTCTATTGAATTGTACTGATTATCAACCTTTTTTCAGTTCAATTACAGTAATTTCTGGCCAAATACCTACCCTTCCTGGAAATGCATGATAACCAAAACCTCTATTTACATTAATAAATCTTCCTGACTCATTATATAACCCAGCCCATTGCTTGTAGACATATTTAGAGGGGCTCCATTTAAACCAACCTGGAATCTCAATCCCCATTTGCAATCCATGGGTATGGCCACTTAGTGTTAAATGATAATTTAAATCATCCCGTTTAACTTCAGCATCCCAATGAGATGGATCATGAGACATTAATATTTTAAAATCCTCTTTCTTAATGCCTTCTGATGCTTTTTTGAGATCTCCTGCTTGTTTGAAACTTTTACCCCAATTTTCTACTCCTATCAAGGAAATTTTTTGTCCATCTTTTTCTATGGAACGATTTTCATTACACAATAAATCAAACCCAATTTTTGGATGAATTTTTTTGATTTCCTGAAACTGTAACTCTTTTTCTTCTTTACTAATCCCTCTGATATATTCTGCATAATCATGATTCCCTAATACAGAATATTTACCATAAGGAGCTTTAAGGGTACTGAACATATCTATCCAATTATCCATTTCACTTGCCTTATTGTTCACGATATCACCCGTAAATAATAATAAATCTGAATTCTGATCATTAATTAAATTTACACCGTACTGAATTTTCTTCTTATTGGTGAAGCTTCCTGAATGTATATCTGAAATTTGAGTAATTGTAAATCCATCAAAAGTGTCAGGTAGATCTTTAAAGGAGACTTGATACTTTAATACCTTATAATTGTATCTTCCTTGAATAATTCCATATAAGAATGAAGTGAATGGAATAGCAGCGAGAACGAGAGCTAATTGAGATATAAATTTTCGTCTTCCAGGAATGGGTTGAGTTGAACCGGATCCTATCCAGGAGATGATTTTTTGAGCACATCGGATAACATCTTCACCCATCAATATCACCAAAATAAATAATTTAGGAATTAAAATGGTAATCATCATTCCAGTTGCCATTTGAAACTGACTGGTTTGACCCGTGTTACTCGGTGTTGTGAAAATAACAAACAATAAATTAAGATAAACTAAAATTCCAAAAGCCATCCAAACCCATCTAATAATTCTATTTCTTGTTACTGTTTTAACGGCTTGAAATGCATAATATTCAAGTATAAAAATAATTGCGGAAGCTATCAATAAAGGAATGATCCATCTTGGCATAATTATAATTTAAATAGGCCCTAAATATACTTCAAAATAAAAATCATAATTTTAAGACCATGTTAAAGTTTTCTTTACAATAACAAAATAAAATACAAACGGTAAGGATTTCCTATCTGAGGTTAAAAAAATAATTTTACAGGCATATCTTATTAGAATTTTAAAAAATTAATGACTGTAAAAAATTAATATTTTGTAGTTTTAACAAATCAATTATAACTTCATGGCAAATAAAAAACGTCTTTTTTTACTTGATGCTTTTGCTCTTATTTTTAGGGGGTATTATGCGTTCATCAAAAACCCTAGAATTAATTCAAAAGGGATGGATACTTCTGCTATTTTAGGTTTTACAAACTCTTTACTTGATGTTATAAAAAGAGAAAAACCTGATCTTTTAGCCGTGTGTTTTGATAGAGGTGGAAGTATTGCAAGAACTGAAGTATTTCCTGAATATAAAGCCAATCGTCAGGAAACTCCTGAGGCCATTAAAATTGCTGTTCCAATAATTGAAAATATCTTAAACGCTATGAAAATTCCGGCAGTCATTTTAGCGGGTTATGAAGCCGACGATATTATAGGAACGCTGGCTAAAAAAGCAGAAAAAAAAGGATATCAAACCTTCATGGTAACCCCTGACAAAGATTTTGCTCAATTGGTAACTGAAAATATTTTCATGTACAGACCTAGGTTTGGAGGAGGATATGAAACATGGGGAATACCAGAAGTTCAAGAGAAGTTTGGTGTAGATAGACCCGAACAAGTTATTGATTTTCTTGGAATGATGGGAGATTCTGTAGACAATATTCCTGGGTTACCTGGTGTTGGTGAGAAAACTGCCAAAAAATTCTTAGCCCAATATGGATCCATGGAAAATTTATTTGAAAATACCGCAGATCTTAAAGGAAAAATGAAAGAAAAAGTAGAGGCTTCCAAAGAATTAGGTATTCTTTCAAAAGAACTTGCTACTATTATGCTTGATGTTCCTGTAGACTTTCAAGAGGATCAATTTGAAATGTCTATGCCAGATATTGAGGCAACCAAAGAAATTTTTAATGAATTGGAATTTAGACGACTTACTGAAAATTTTATCAAAACATTTTCAGTGGCAATAAATTCTGGAGACGTTGTTAATTCAGAGAAACAAACAATTACAACCGTTAAAGAATCTGTTTCTAAACCAAAAGAAAATCAAAATGGTCAGTTTGATTTGTTTGCTACCCCAGGTTCTGGGAATATTTCAGTGGAAGAGAGTATTCTGGGCTATAAAACTATTGAAACTTCAGATCATTTTTATCAACATGTAAACACTGCATTATCTAGAAAATTATTACTTAAAAAACTACAAAATCAAACCTCAGTATGTTTTGATACAGAAACAACTGGATTGAAAGCTTTAGAGGTTGAACTTATTGGAATTTCTTTTTCGTGGGAAACTGGTAAAGGGTATTATGTATCATTCCCTAAAGATCAAACTGAAACCAAAACAATTTTGGAAGAATTTCGATGTTTTTTTGAGAATACATCCATTGAAAAAATAGGACATAATTTAAAATATGATATTAAAGTTTTATCAAATTACGGGATGCCTGTAAAAGGTCCCTTATTTGACACAATGATAGCTCATTATTTGATCAATCCTGACATGCGTCACGGAATGGATATTTTAGCTGAAACCTACCTGAATTATCAGCCAGTATCTATTACCAAATTGATTGGTAAAAAAGGAAAAAATCAGTTATCTATGAGAGATGTTCCTATCAAAGATCAAACAGAATATGCTGTTGAAGATGCAGACATTACACTTCAATTAAAAAAACATTTCATTGAAGAATTAAAAAAAGGAAATGTTATAAAATTATTTAACGAAATTGAACTGCCATTGGTTTCTGTATTAACAGCTATGGAAATTGAAGGAATTAATTTAAATACTGAATTCTTAAAAGCGCTATCTATACATTTAACAGATGACATCAACAGTTTAGAAAAGACCATATTTGAGGAAGCTGGTGAAGAATTTAATATTGCCTCACCGAAACAACTAGGTGTTGTATTATTTGAGAATATGAAATTGGTAGATAAACCAAAAAAAACAAAAACAGGTCAATATTCTACGGCAGAGGATGTTTTATCTAACCTATCTAAAGATCATACAATTATTGCCAATGTTTTAGAATACAGGCAATTTAAGAAGCTACAGAGCACCTATGTAGATGCACTACCAAATGAAATTAACTCTAGTACAGGCAGAGTTCATACTGCGTATGCACAAGCAGTTGCTGCAACGGGTAGGCTTAGCTCAACCAACCCTAACCTACAGAATATCCCTATTAGGACAGAAAGAGGGAAACAAGTAAGAAAGGCATTTATCCCTAGAGATGAAAATCACGTATTATTAGCAGCAGATTATTCACAGATAGAATTACGAATTATAGCCGCTTTGAGTGAAGAGGAAACCATGATTGAGGCATTTAAAAACGGAGAAGACATTCATGCCTCTACCGCAGCGAAAGTTTTTAATGTACCAATAAATGAGGTAACAAGAGAACAAAGGAGTAATGCGAAAACCGTAAACTTTGGAATCATATACGGGGTTTCTGCATTTGGATTGAGTAACCAAACAGATTTAACGAGAAAAGAATCAAAAGAATTAATTGATTTATATTATCAAACTTACCCAAAACTGAGAAATTATATGTCTGCTCAAGTAGATTTTGCCAGAGAGAATGGCTATGTAGAAACCGTATTACAACGTCGAAGATACTTGAAAGATATTAATTCCAGAAACGCCATTGTGAGAGGAGCTGCAGAACGAAACGCTGTAAATGCCCCTATTCAAGGATCTGCAGCAGATATCATAAAAATAGCTATGATAAATATATTCAAACGATTTGAAAAGGAAGGTTTTAAATCAAAAATGTTATTACAAGTGCATGATGAATTGGTATTTGATGCACATAAAGATGAGCTAGAAATCATTAAACCTATTATTAAATATGAGATGGAACATGCTTTTGAGATGATTGTGCCCTTAGACGTTGAAATAGGAGTTGGTGAAAATTGGCTAGAAGCACATTAACTAAATTTTTCGTTAGAACATTTTCAATATTTTGCTTCATTTTCAACATTTTAAAAAAGATATTTCTGGAATTCAAGTCCCAGACAAGTTTACATTTCCATTTTACTATGAGCCAAATTTATTGGCTAAAATAGCTTCAAAAGAACTTCAAGACTATCTCCTTAAACAAACGGATTTCAAACACAGTTTTGGGCTTAAAAATCCATCAGCAAAAGATGCTATTGGAAAAATGTTTGGAGTTTTGGTTGTAAAAAAAACTGACAATACCCTTGGATACTTAGCCTCCTTTTCAGGGAAACTAGCTGATGAAAGTTTACCCAATAAATTTGTGCCCCCAATATTTAATATGAGAACACATGGTAGTTTTTATATTAAAACAGAGAAAAAAATTGAAGAAATTGGTGAAAAAATTCAATACATCAAAGAAGATAAGAACTATTTATCATCAAAAAAATTACTTGAAAAATACACTAAACATGTAGAGGAGGATTTGGTAATTGTAAGGAAAAAATTGAGAAAGTCGAAACTCATACGTAGACATCAAAAAAAAGAAGCTCGTGTAAAATTAGATGAAAATAGTTTTGAAATTTTTTCTAAAAAATTGATGCAAGAAAGTTTTAATGACCAGTTTTATTTCCGAGAACTCCAAGAATACTATGATCAAAAAATAAAAAAAATAAAAACCACTCTTTTATCCTTTGAAAAAAAAATAGAGGAGCTGACTCAAAATAGAAAGGAAATTTCAAAAAATCTTCAAAATACCTTATTTGAGAAATATCAATTTTTAAATCAACAAAAAGAACAAAAAGGACTATTAGATATCTTTGACAGCACTTCTTCAAAACCTCCAGCAGGGTCTGGCGAATGCTGTGCTCCAAAATTATTACAATATGCTTTTCAGCACAATTTAACTCCAGTTGTAATGGCAGAGTTTTGGTGGGGGATTTCGCCAAATTCAGAAATTAGAAAACATAAAAACTTTTACCCATCATGTCAAAGTAGATGTAAGCCTATTTTAAAACACATGTTAGAAGGCATAAAGATGGATGAAAATTTATTGCATAAAAACCTTTCTGAAAATCAAGAATTAAAGATCATTTTTGAGGATGACGATATTATTGTTGTCAATAAACCACCAGAATTTTTATCTGTGCCAGGAAAAGAAATAAAAGATTCTGTATATACTAGAATAAAACAAAAATACCCCTCTGCCACTGGACCCTTAATTGTTCATAGATTAGATATGTCTACTTCCGGAATTTTGCTACTTTCAAAAACAAAAGAAGCTAATAAAATCCTTCAGAATCAGTTTATTAAACGAACTATTAAAAAGAGATATGTTGCACTTCTTAGTGGCAAGCTATCTAAAAAACAAGGTGTAATTAAACTTCCTTTACGACTTGATTTAGATGACAGACCTAGACAGCTAGTAGACTTTAAAAACGGAAAAAAAGCTAAAACCAATTGGAGTGTTATAGCTCAAGATGATCTGCATACCCGTATTCATTTATACCCAATTACAGGAAGAACACATCAACTAAGAGTTCATGCTGCACATAAAGAGGGGTTAAACTTACCCATTGTGGGAGATGATTTGTATGGAACTAAACAAGATAGGTTGTATTTACATGCAGATTTTATTGAGTTTACTCACCCTACTTCAAAGAAAAAAATAAGTTTTAGTGTACCACCTGATTTTTAAAGTCCCCTTTTTAAAATTAACTTTAATAAAAAAAGAAAAATCTACTATTAAAACTATAGGTTTACTGTTTGTCAATCAAATAATTAATAGTACATTTGCACTCCTTTTTTAAGGAAAAATTAAATTTATTAATAGAACAAAAACTAAAAGTGTAATTATGAACACATTGAGTTACAAAACAGTATCGGCTAATAAAGCTACCGTTTCTAAGGAATGGGTATTGGTTGATGCGGACGGGCAAACGTTGGGTCGTCTAGCTTCTAAAATAGCAAAGCTAATTAGAGGTAAGTACAAACCAAACTTTACTCCTCATGTAGATTGTGGAGACAACGTGGTTGTTATCAACGCAGAAAAAATTAATCTAACTGGAAAAAAATGGACTGACAAGAGTTACATTCGCCACACAGGCTATCCAGGAGGACAACGATCGTTAACTGCAACAGAAATGTTTGAAAAAGATCCTACTAGATTAGTAGAGAAAGCAGTAAAAGGAATGTTACCAAAAAACACTTTAGGTAGTGCTCTTTTCAGAAATTTATATGTATATGCTGGCTCAGAGCACAATCATGAGGCTCAAAGCCCAAAGGCTATTAACTTAAACGATCTTAAATAATGGATATAGTTCACAAAATAGGTAGAAGAAAAACTGCCGTAGCACGTGTTTATGTTTCTGAGGGAAAAGGGAACATTACAGTAAATAAAAAAGATTTTAAAGACTATTTTACTACTGCCACTCTTCAATACAAAGTACAACAAGCTCTAATGTTAACAGACAACTTAAACTCTTATGACATTAAAGTAAACGTTTATGGAGGTGGAGTAACAGGTCAAGCTGAAGCGATTCGATTAGCAATAACTAGAGCTCTAGTTGCAATAAATGAAGAATACAGACTTATTCTTAAGCCTGAAGGATTACTAACTCGTGATCCAAGAATGGTAGAACGTAAGAAATTTGGTCAGAAAAAAGCACGTAAAAAATTCCAGTTCTCTAAACGTTAATAAATGGTTTAGATTACTGTTATCAATAATTAATAACAGTTTAGTATCTAAATATATAAGACTCCAAATTTAAGACTACTTATATATTGATTTAAAAAAACAGAACGTAAACACATTTAATAAAATGGCAAAAGCAAACATTCAAGAATTATTAGACAATGGAGTTCATTTTGGTCACCTTACCAGAAAATGGAATCCAAACATGGCACCTTACATCTATACAGAACGTAATGGAGTTCATATTATAGATTTATATAAAACAGCAGCTAAAATTGATGAAGCCTCACTAGCATTGCAAAAAATTGCAAACTCTGGGAGGAAAATTTTATTTGTTGCTACCAAAAAACAAGCTAAGGACATCGTTTCAGAAAAAGCTGGTTCAGTTAACATGCCTTTCATCACAGAAAGATGGCCAGGAGGAATGCTAACAAATTTTATCACCATTAGAAAAGCAGTTAAAAAAATGACTTCTATAGATAGAATGAAGCAAGATGGATCATTTGATGCTTTGTCTAAGAGAGAGAAGTTACAAATCAATCGTCAGAGAGAGAAATTAGACAAAAATTTAGGTTCAATAGTGGATATGACTCGTTTACCTGGGGCAATTTTTGTTGTCGATGTTAAAAAAGAGCACATTGCTATTGCTGAAGCTCAAAAATTAAACATCCCAATTTTTGCCATGGTAGATACGAACTCTGATCCTAGACCTGTAGATTATGTAATCCCATCTAATGATGATGCTTCAAAATCTATTGAAAAGGTATTATCCTTCATTACTGAAGGAATTGCTGAAGGTTTAGCTGAAAGAAAGGCAGAGAAAGAAAAAGCGAAACCAGTTGCTAAAGAAGCTAAAAAGGAAGTTGAAAAACCAGCTGCCAAAGAAGCAAAAAAAACAGCAAAAAAAGAAGTTGCTAAAGAAGAGGTAAAAAAAGAGGCTGCTCCTGCAGTTGAAGCTCCAAAAGAAGCAACTACTGAAAAGAAATAAATTGTAAATATTTTAAAGATTAAGAAAATGGTTAAAGTAACCGCTGCAGAGGTAAATAAATTAAGGAAAACAACAGGTGCAGGAATGATGGACTGCAAGAAGGCTTTAGTTGAAGCAGAAGGAAATTTTGAAGAAGCTATTGACATCCTAAGAAAGAAAGGACAAAAAGTGGCTGCAAAAAGAGCAGACAGAGAATCTACTGAAGGTGCTGCTATTGCAAAAGTTAATGATCAGAAAACAGTTGGAGTTTCTATTGTTTTAGGATGTGAAACTGATTTTGTTGGTAAAAATGAAAGTTTTGTAAGTCTTGCACATGAATTTGCTGCGTTAGCATTAAATTGTTCTTCTAAAGAAGAATTACTATCTGCTGACTTCAACGGAATGACTGTTGCTGAAAAATTAATTGAACAAACCGGAGTTATCGGAGAAAAACTTCAAATTAATGCTTTTGAAAAATTAGAAGCTCCATTTGTTGGATCTTATATTCATGCAGGTAATAAAATAGCTACAATAGTAGGATTATCATCTGCTACAGAAGGAGCAGGCGTTGTAGCAAAAGATGTTGCCATGCAAGCAGCCGCAATGAATCCTATTGCTTTAAACGAAAACGAAGTTGACGCTTCTGTAATCGAAAAAGAAATAGAAATTGCTAAGGATCAATTAAGAGCTGAAGGTAAGCCAGAAGCAATGTTAGAGAATATTGCTAAAGGAAAAATAAAACGTTTTTTCAAAGACAATACATTAGTAAACCAAGCTTTTATTAAGGACAGTAAACAAAGTGTTGCTGCTTATGTAAAAACAATTGGAGATGTTCATATAACAGGTTTTAAACGTGTTGCTCTAGGGTAAGTTACTTCTTATCAAGAGACTATACTCACAGTATCGTTTATAATTTTAGTTTAAACCTTGTAAGTTCACTGAAATAAATTCAGAGATCTTACAAGGTTTTTTCATGTAAACTAGCATTTAAGAAAAGAAAAAAATGCTTAATTTTGTGCAACTTTCAGAATTATGCACTACAAACGAGTACTTTTAAAATTGAGTGGCGAGGCACTTATGGGTGATCGACAATATGGAATTGATCCAAACCGCTTAAAAGAATACGCTAAAGAAATTAAAGAAGTAACTGAAAAAGGCATAGAGCTTGCCATTGTTATTGGCGGAGGAAATATCTTTAGAGGCGTATCTGGTGCAAGTAATGGAATGGATCGAGTTCAAGGTGATCATATGGGAATGTTGGCAACCTGTATAAATGGTTTAGCGCTTCAAAGTGCTCTAGAAGACGAAGGGATTTACACCAGACTCCAAACTGCTATCCAGATAAAAGAAATTGCAGAACCTTATATAAAAAGAAAAGCAATTCGTCATTTAGAAAAAGGTAGAGTTGTTATTTTTGGAGCAGGAACAGGTAACCCCTATTTTACCACAGATACAGCAGCTGTATTAAGAGCGATTGAAATTAATGCTGATGCAATATTAAAAGGAACTCGTGTAGACGGCATCTACAATGTAGATCCAGAAAAAAATGAAAATGCAATAAAATTTGAAACAATTACATTTAAAGATGTAATTAGTAAAGGATTAAAAGTAATGGATATGACCGCATTTACTTTAAGTGAAGAAAATAAACTTCCGATTATTGTTTTTGACATGAATACAAGTGGAAATCTACTAAAATTAGTTTCTGGCAAACAAATTGGAACCATTGTTAATCATTAACAAAATATCATACTTATGGACGAAGAAATTGAATTTATTATAGATTCTGCTAAAGAGCAAATGCAAGGAGCTATCGATTTTTTAATCAAAGAATTAAGAAGCATTAGAGCCGGAAAAGCCTCGCCATCCATGTTAGCAAATATAATGGTAGATTATTACGGTTCTCAAACTCCTATAGGGCAAGTTGCAAATGTAAATACTCCTGATGCTAGAACAATCAGTATTCAACCCTGGGAAAAACAAATGCTTCCAGAGATTGAAAAAGCTATTATGAAAGCAAATATTGGTTTTAATCCAATGAATAATGGTGAAAATATAATTATCAATGTACCTCCTTTAACTGAAGAAAGAAGACGAGACCTTGCAAAACAATCAAAAGCAGAAGCAGAACACGCAAAGGTTGGTGTTAGAAATGCTCGAAAAGACGCCAATAATGAAATAAAAAAATTAGACATTTCTGATGATTTAAAGAAGAATGTAGAGACAGATATTCAGCAACTTACAGACACTTTTGTGAAAAAAATTGAGGAACTATTTAGCTTAAAAGAAAAAGAAATTATGACTGTTTAAAAGCATCATTGATTTTAGTTAATAGTAAACTTAAACCTAATACCAATAAGAATGAATTTCTGGACTAGAGTATCAAGAATTATCTTAAAAAATAGATACTTGATTCTTATCCTTATTGCCTTAGCTACAACTTTTCTTGTTTCTCAAATGAAGCATATGAGGTTTTCTTACACTGAGGCCAATCTTCTCCCTGAAGACCACGAAGTGAATGTTCAGTACAACCAATTTTTAGATGTTTTTGGAGAAGAAGGAAATTTAATTTTACTCGCAATAAAAGACTCAACAGTCTTTACACCAAAAAAATATAATCTATGGAATTCACTTGCTAAATCATTTGACTCTTTAGATGAGGTTGAATTTACATTATCTATTGCTGATGTTAAAAAGTTAAAAAAGGACACAAAAAATAAAAAATTCATACTAGAGTCCATAAACACAGAAGAACTTTCATCTCAAGAAAAAATAAATGAAATTAAAAGTGAACTTTTTGAAAAGCTCCCCTTTTATGACAATCTCCTTTACAATAAAAAAACTGGAACGATACAAACAGCCATTTATATAAACAAAGAAATTGTAAACACACCTGTAAGAAAAGCTTTTGTATTTGATAAGTTGATTCCAATTATTAATGAATTTGAAAAAGAAACCAACTTAAACGTTCGTGTTTCTGGAATGCCTTACATAAGAACCATAAATTCTCAAAATATTATTGATGAAATACAATTATTTGTTTTAGGAGCACTTTTTATTACAGGAATTATTTTCTTTTTCTTTTTTCGGTCCTACAGGGCAACATTTATAACACTTTTAGTAGTTACAATTGGTGTAACGTGGGCTTTTGGATTTATAGGGTTATTTGGATATGAAATTACAGTTTTGACTGCATTAATACCCCCCTTAATCATTGTCATTGGAGTTCCCAATGCTGTATTTCTAATTAATAAGTACCAACAAGAAATAAAATTACATGGTCAACAAGCTAAAGCACTACAACGTGTTATTTCTAAAATAGGTAACGCTACCTTAATGACTAATATCACTACTGCATCAGGTTTTGCAACTTTTGTTTTTGTAAAAAGTCAATTACTTAGAGAATTTGGTATTCTAGCCTCTATAAATATCTTAAGTATTTTTGTATTAGCACTTTTAATTATTCCTATTCTTTATAGCTTCATGAAGCCTCCAAAGAAAAAACATCTCAATCATTTAGAAAGAAGATGGATTGAAAATGTTGTAGACTGGATGGAAAATATGGTGCGTAAACGTAGAATAACGATCTACATTTCTACAGTTGTTATTATAATTTTAGGAATTATTGGATTGTATCAAATTCGTGTCTCAGGAAGTTTAATTGAAGATATGCCAAAAACAAAGGCTTTCTACAAGGATATTAAGTTCTTTGAAAAAGAATTTGGTGGAATTATGCCCTTAGAAATTTTAATAGACACCAAAAAGGATAAAGGTGTCATGAAACTTTCTACGTTAAAAAGGATGGACAAAATCAATGAAGTTATAGAGTCTTTTCCAGAATTATCTCGACCGGTCTCTGTTGTGAACTTGGTTAAATATTCTAAGCAAGCTTTTTATAATGGCAATCCAAAATACTACCAGCTCCCCACATCTCAAGAACAAAACTATATTTTTGAATACACCAAAAATTCTGATGGAAATTCAGATTTACTAAATAATTTTTTAGACTCAACTGGTCAATATGGTCGTATTACCACCTTTATGAAAGACGTGGGAACTGATAAAATGAATGGAATTCAAGAACGGCTTCAAGAGGTGGTAAATAAAGAATTTCCAAAAGAGCGTTACAATGTATCTTTTACAGGTAAAGCTTTAGTATTCCTAAGGGGAACAAATTATTTAATTAGCAACCTTGTTTTTTCACTGTCTTTAGCAATTTTATTAATTTCATTGTTTATGGCATGGATGTTTAGATCATTTAAAATGATTTTAATCTCCATAATTCCAAACATGTTACCTTTACTGATTACAGCTGGTTTAATGGGGTACTTTGGTATTCCTATAAAACCATCTACTATTCTAGTATTCAGTATTGCCTTTGGAATTTCTGTAGACGATACCATTCACTTCTTGGCTAAATACAGACAGGAATTAATAGCTAATAATTGGAAAATCAGAAAATCTGTCTACGCTGCTTTAAGAGAAACTGGAATTAGTATGTTTTATACTTCAATAGTGCTTTTCTTTGGATTCTTAGTATTTACAGTGTCAAGTTTAGGTGGAACAATTGCTTTAGGAGGTCTAGTTTCTGTTACATTATTACTTGCAATGGTTTCTAACTTACTATTATTACCCTCTTTATTACTTACTTTTGAGGATAAAATTGCCAATAAAAAAGTTCTTAAAGAGCCTTCTATCAAAATTATTCCTCAAGAAGTAAAGAAAAAACTCAAATAAACCAACAGGATTACTAAAGTATTCATTGGTCAATGTTTATCAAAAAAGTATCTTTGCTGGTGTGTGCATCGTATAACATAAATAACACGTGAATAATGAAAACAAGTAGTGTAGACGAATTATTAAAATCAGATATAACTTTACAAGAAGTTACTTTAAAAGGATGGGTAAGAACATTTAGAAGTAATCGTTTTATTGCCCTAAATGATGGCTCTACCATACATAACATACAATGTGTTGTTGATTTTGAAAACACAAAAGAGGAAACTCTAAAAAGAATTACTACTGGAGCAGCTGTTTGTATTACTGGAACTTTAGTGGAGAGCCAAGGAAAAGGACAAAATGTTGAAATTCAGGTTTCTTCACTTCAAATATTAGGAGATTCAAACCCTGATGAATATCCAATTCAACCCAAGAGACATAGTTTAGAATTTTTAAGAGAAAATGCACACCTGCGAGTAAGGACGAATACCTTTAGTGCAATAATGAGAGTGCGTTCTAAACTATCTTTTGCAGTTCATAAATATTTCCAAGACAATGGTTTTCATTACGTTAATACACCCATTATTACTGGTTCAGATGCAGAGGGGGCAGGCGAAATGTTTGGAGTTTCAAATTTCGAAACAAATAAAGCACCGTTAAATGAAGATGGAAGTATTGATTACAAACAAGATTTCTTTGGAAAAGAAACAAACCTAACTGTTTCTGGTCAACTTGAAGCAGAAACCTATGCGATGGCACTAGGTAAAGTATATACCTTTGGACCAACATTTAGAGCTGAAAATTCAAATACGGCACGTCACTTAGCCGAATTTTGGATGATTGAACCTGAAGTTGCTTTTATGGATTTGGATGGTAATATGGACTTATCAGAAGATTTTATTAAATCTGTACTTGGATACGTTATAGAGCACTGTAAAGATGATTTAGCCTTTTTAGATAAGCGATTCACTAATGAGGAAAAGACTAAACCACAATCACAAAGAAGCGAAATGACATTACTTGAAAAATTAAATTTCGTCGTAGAAAATAATTTTAAACGCGTTAGTTATACGGAAGCAATTGAAATTTTACACAACTGTAAGCCCAACAAGAAGAAAAAATTTCAATTTCCAATAGATGAATGGGGAGCAGATTTACAATCCGAGCATGAACGTTTTCTGGTAGAAAAATATTTTAAATGTCCTGTAATTTTATTTGATTACCCAGCCAATATTAAAGCATTTTACATGCGTTTAAATGAAGATGGAAAAACCGTAAGGGCTATGGATGTTTTGTTTCCAGGTATTGGAGAAATTGTGGGAGGAGCTCAACGTGAGGAGCGTCTAGATGTTTTAAAAGAAAAAATGGCGGCTTTAGATATTGATGAAAAAGAATTATGGTGGTATTTAGACACCAGAAAATATGGAACTGCTGTTCATTCTGGCTTTGGATTAGGATTCGAAAGGTTAGTTCAATTTGCCACAGGTATGAGTAACATAAGAGATGTAATACCATTCCCAAGAACTCCACAAAATGCAGAATTTTAATTCAGTTCTTTTTGTACCTTTAGAATATGCTAAAACAAAGTTTAAATTTTAAGCTTTCCCAAAAGCTTTCACCTCAACAGATTCAATTAATGAAGATGATTCAATTGCCAACTCAGGCCTTTGAAGAGCGTTTAAAGCAAGAAATTGAGGAAAACCCAGCATTAGATATCGGTAAAGAAAAAACAGATGATTATGAAGGGAGTTTAGAAAATGAGTTTGATGATGATGGAACAGAAAAAATAGATACTGAAGACATCAATATTGATGATTATCTGAGCGACGATGAAATTCCCAACTATAAAACGCAAGCAAATAATTATTCTTCAGATCAAGAAGAAAAACAAGTCCCCTATGCTGCTGGGAAGACTTTTCATCAGTCATTACGCGAACAGTTAAATACTTTTAGCCTCGATGAGGAAGAAAATTCTATCGCTGAGTTTTTAGTTGGGAGTATCGATGATAGTGGTTATATAAGAAGAGAACTTGATGATTTAGTGGATGATTTGGCTTTTACTCAAAATATATTTACCACTGTAGATAAAATAGAGAAAGTTTTAGTAAAGGTTGTACAAACACTAGATCCTATAGGAGTTGGCGCTAGAGATCTCAAAGAATGTTTAATCATTCAATTAAAGTCTAAAACATCTAATGATATTAGAGTTTTGGCAATTAATATTTTAGAAACTGCCTTTGATAAATTTGTTAAAAAACATTATAATAAATTATTAGAAAAATTTGATATTAGTGAAGAACTACTAAAAAATACAATCACTGAAATATCAAAATTAAATCCAAAACCTGGCAGTTCATATGCTGGAAATAACAAAATAGCTGAACAAATTGTTCCTGACTTTTCTATAAAAATTTTAGATGGAGAACTAGATTTAACATTAAACTCTAGGAATGCTCCAGAATTACATGTTTCTAGAGAATACAACAATATGCTTAAAGGCTATCAAGAAACTACTAAAAAGAGTAAATCTCAGAAAGATGCTGTTATTTTTATCAAACAAAAACTAGACGCTGCAAAATGGTTTATTGATGCTATTAAACAACGACAGCAAACACTCATGATAACCATGAATGCGATCATGCATCATCAATATGATTATTTTTTAACTGGTGATGAACGCAAATTAAAACCTATGATATTGAAAGATATTGCAGATACTATTCAGATGGATGTCTCTACAGTCTCTAGAGTTGCTAATAGTAAATATGTTTCCACGCCTTATGGTACAAAGTTAATTAAAGAATTCTTTTCAGAATCTATGAAAAATGATCAAGGGGAAGATGTTTCAACCAGAGAAATAAAGAAAATATTAGAAACTGTTATCAGTAAAGAAGACAAAAGAAAGCCATTTACAGATGATAAACTTTCGTCACTTCTAAAAGAAGAAGGTTACCCTATAGCAAGAAGAACAGTTGCAAAATACAGGGAACAATTAGACATCCCTGTAGCCCGATTGAGAAAGGAATTCTAATGAAATTACACAAGGTTATATCTACTATATTACACCCAACTATACTGCCAACGGCAGGTACTTTTCTGTATTTTATATTTATAACAAGACCTTATGAAAAAAACCTTCAGTTAATAATACTCAGTCTGGTATTCACATTAACCTATATAGTACCCATACTCCTTTTATTTTTTTTAAAAAATTTCGGATTTATCAAGAATTTTCAGGTTTCTACAATTAAAGAGAGGCGTATTCCAGTCATTTTTATGATTCTAATTTTATATTTTTTAGGTAATACAATGATTCAAATTCCTATGATAAGAAATTTAGGTATTCTATTTTATGGAACATCACTCAGTTTGATAAGTATTTATATCCTATTTAGTGTAAAATTAAAATCAAGTTTACACCTTGTTTCTATGGGTAATATGTTTGGCTTTTTTTTAATTATGGCCAATATCTATAATCTATCTATTTTATATATCATAATACTTTTGATATTTCTATCTGGAGTATTGGCAAGTTCAAGACTATATCTTAAAGCGCATACTCCTCTTGAGCTTCTCATTGGTTTTTTTTTAGGGTTTATCTGTCAATTTATCCTTTTTATTTCTTTACAATAGATAAAAAATTAAACCAATTCTCATAATTTTTGAAGAAATATCATCTGTATCAATTGAAGTACTTTTTAAAATTGGGTTTAATCCATAATATACATGAGCAGTAAAAACATCATAACCTACAGATAGTGTAAGACCATATTGCCAGGTATTAAAGCTAGACACATTTCGATAAGAGAAGGATTCACCTTGGTTTGTAAATTTGAAATTATTTGATAGGTTATAACTTGCTTTGACCCCCATGTAAACTCTCCAAAATTTATAGGTTTGTGCATCTGAATCTCTCCATCTTAACTCAAAAGGGAATTCTAAATTGTGAATTAAAAGCTTATTTATAACACCAGAATTTTCTGCCTGAAAAATAATCTCATTATTTTCTTCAGAGATTGTTAAACCATGATTTAAGAAATCATAATTATACCCAAACCCCATAGCCATAGATATACTTCCTTGTTTATTTAAAATAAAATCTTTCATAAATCCAGCAGACAAACCATAAGAAAAACCGCTCCCTTTCACCATAGCTGGTTGATCAAACAACTGGTTGTATGATACCATAAAATACATCTGATCTTCGGCATATTTATTTCCAAGACTTAATGAATCTTTTTGAGCTGCAGAAGTTAATGAATACCCTAATAAAAATAAAAGAATATATTTTTTCATGTATAATGAATTTTAATTTTTTAAAATTAAAACATAAAAAAAGGAATACAAAAATTTGTATTCCTTTTTTTATATTATATAAATGACTGTTAATTATCTGCTCCTGTTTGAGTAGAGTAACTTAACTTTAATGCATTTACATCTCTTAATTTCAATCTAATATCAGTAATAGTACCCACACTAGATTCTTTATCTGCTTTTATAGAAGTTGTCATAAAAGGCACTTCTGCTTCAGAAACCTCTTCTCTCGCTCTTAAAATAAATGAAGGCACATCTTCTGGTGTAGCTATCTTATCATTTAACTGAATTCTATTATAAGCAGTACCGTATTTTTCGTCTTTTGCTTTACCAACATAAATTGTACTTACCAAACTCTTATGCTCTAATTTCTTTATCTCTGTGGCACTTGGTAATCTAGGTGCTTCAATTTGTAAAGAAGTTTCTCTCATAGTAGTAGTTACCATGAAGAAAAATAATAACATAAATACAATATCTGGTAATGACGCTGTATTTACAGCTGGCATTCCTTTTTTCTTCTTTTTAAACTTAGACATTTTGTACGTTTTTATTAATATTTATGAAGTAGGTTCAGCATCAGATATAATCTGTGGAAAACTGGTTTTAATGTCTTCTACCTTTTTCTTCAATTCATCCTTTTCTGTACCTCTGCTATCCTTATACCTCTTTTCTAATTCAGTGTAAGGGATGCCGTATCGTTGATTGCTTAATCTATTTCTTAAAAAAGTATAAGCCTTCAACAATTCATTTTGTACTTCAATATAAGTTCCATAATCAGTACCTCTATCACTTTGAACAGAGATAATAGCCTTGTTAGGGTGATCTGATGATGATGGACTTCTTTCACCTTCGCAATAGTCACATGGTAACCCTGGAGTTCCATCTTCGGCTGGTTTACCTTCTCCTCCTCCATTATCAATAAACTTGATAGCAGCTTCTTTGAGCTCTGATAATTCCATTCTGTTGTCTTCTACCAATAATTCATTATTTCTATTGATATTGACCTCAAAAATATTTTTCTCCTTGATAATAGGTGGTTTGTAATCTGGTGGTGGTTTCTCTGATAATTTCTTAGAAATACCTGAATCTACATTCATTGTGGTAGTTACTAAGAAGAAAATTAATAACAAGAAGGCAATATCTGCCATAGACCCTGCATTAATTTCCGGTGTCTCTCTTCTTGCCATATATTAAGATTTAATAAGTCCTTTTGCTAAATCATACACAAAAAATATGCCACCAATTAGCACTAAAATTGTGCTGTACCATATTAAAGTTCCTACCCATTGGTTTGAGGCTGCTCCTAACTCACCACCTTCTAAAACCTTGCCTTGTGAATCTAAAACAGGCTCACTATCGCCAATAAGATAAGATACTATCAAAAGAACCAACATTACACCTAAACCTAGTAATGTCTTCTTTAAGTTCTCTGGATTTTTAACTAACGCTCTAATAGACAATCCTATTGTTACAATCACAGCTGCATAAAATAGGTATAATGAGAATGCAATTAATGGTCCAACAGCACTACTGACAGATTCTGGAGCTCCATCAGTAAGGGAAACATTAATAAATAATGCAATTCCTATTACAGAAATGACAGCCACTATGATCGTTAGTATTTTTGAAAGTTTACTATTCATAAGGCGTCTTATTTTTTATATTTAACTAATAAATCTATAAGCGTAATAGAAGCGTCTTCCATGTTATTTACAATACTATCTACCTTAGATATAATGTAGTTATAAAAAACTTGAAGTATGATGGCTACAATTAAACCAAATACAGTAGTAAGTAATGCTACTTTAATACCTACAGCTACAACTCCTGGTGAAATATCATTGGCAACAGCGATAGCGTCAAAAGCATCAATCATACCAATTACAGTACCCATAAATCCTAGCATCGGTGCCAAAGCAATGAATAAAGATAACCAAGAAATGTTCTTTTCTAATAATCCCATTTGCACTCCTCCATAACCAATAACAGCTTTTTCTGCAGATTCAATTCCTTCATCAACTCTATCTAGACCTTGATAAAAAATAGACGCTACAGGCCCTTTTGAGTTTCTACACACTTCTTTTGCTGCTTCTACACCACCAGAACTTAAAGCCTCGTCTACACTTGCCATTAATTTCTTAGTATTTGTAGTTGCCATGTTTAGATAAATAATTCTTTCAATAGCAATAGCTAAACCTAAAATAAGAGCTACTAGAACAATTCCCATAAAACCAGGACCACCCTCAATAAAACGTTGTTTTAATACTTGGTGAAAAGTTTGCTCAGCAACCTCTGCCTCTTGTGCAAATACTGATTGGATAGCTCCAAAAAACATGAATCCTGTTACTGTAAGGATATTTACTACTTTTTTCATCATCGTTGTAATTAATTTTTAATAATTTAATTTTTAAAATATAACATCATATTATATGAAATGAAAAAAATTAAACGTTATTAAGTTTTGTAAAATGAAAAACTATTTTATGCTTAATTTAATTCAGATGACCAAGTAACAAAAAATAGTTGGTTTCTTAAAAAAAAATAAAAAGTTTTTATACAACAATTAGCAAAAAGAAAGAGATTTAACAAAATCTCTACTTATTTGTTATTTCTCCACGTAAAGATTGCTCGTAATAAGAAATAAATTCATCTTTTTTTATCCCAATTCCTAGAAGGTACATCAATTTTGCAATTGCCGATTCTGTAGTCATATCTTTAGCATCTATAACTCCTATTTTTTTTAATTGAGAACTTGTTTCATAATGACCTTGTAAAACTGACCCACCAACACATTGAGTTACATTAACAATATAAATTCCATTAGCAATAGCTTTTGAAATTAAATTGATAAAATTTTTATTATTTGGAGCATTACCAGCTCCATACGTTTCTAAAATAACTCCTTTAATTCCTTTACTGTTCAACATACTTTCAATGATATTCATTGAAATGCCTGGAAATAATTTAATGATTATAACATCTGAGCATAAATTTTTTCTAATAATAAGCTTTTTGTTATGGGTAGGTACCTCCAAGAAATCATGATTAAAATTCAAATGAACACCACTTTCAGCTAGCGGTGGATAATTCATTGAAGCAAATGCTTCAAATTGTTCAGCACTCAGCTTGGTGGTTCTATTCGCCCTATATAATTTATACTCAAAATACAAACATACTTCGCTTACTATCGGAAGACCATTTCTATAAGCACTTGCAATTTCAATAGAAGTAATTAAATTTTCTTTTGCATCTGTTCTTAAATAGCCTATTGGAAGTTGTGATCCGGTAAAAATTACTGGTTTAGCTAAATATTCCAACATAAAACTAAGGGCAGATGAGACATAAGACATGGTGTCAGAACCCGTTAAGACTACAAAACCATCGTGGGTTTCATAGTATTGCTCAATCATCTCTGCAATCTGAACATAAGACTGAGTATTCATATTAGAAGAATCTATAGGTTCTTCAAACGAAACTGAACTTATCTCACAATCTAATTGTCTGAGTTCAGGAATATTTTCTAAAATCTGACTAAAATCAAACGCTTTTAAGGCTTTAGATGTATAATCTTTTACCATACCAATGGTACCCCCAGTATAAATAAGTAGTATTTTTCGGTTCCTTGTCATTTTGTCACTATTTTTATGAAAAATTAAAATGGAATACTTTGTGATGTAAAAGTATCAAACAAAATTGAATAACAATCAAATACTATATATATGATAGAATTTTATATTATTATTGGTGCGATCGCTTTAGCGAGTTGGGTGGTGAGTAATACACTCAAAAATAAATTTAAAAAGTACTCAAAAATTCATTTAAGAAATGGCATGTCTGGTGCTGAGATCGCAGAAAAAATGTTAGCAGATCACGGTATTCGAGATGTTAAAGTGGTATCTACCCCGGGGATGCTTACAGATCATTACGATCCTAGAAATAAAACCGTAAATCTTAGCGCAGGTGTTTATAGTCAAAGAAATGCTGCTGCTGCTGCTGTAGCAGCTCATGAAGTAGGGCATGCTGTGCAACACGCTCGAGCTTATGAATGGTTAACCATGCGTTCTAAATTGGTTCCTATGGTGAGCGTTTCTTCAAGATTTTCTCAATGGCTAGTGATTGGAGGATTAATTTTAGGAGCGGCCTCAGATAATACTGGAATCGGTTTTTACATAGCGATTGCCGGCCTAGCTTTTATGGCTTTAGCAACCGCATTTAGTTTTATCACCTTACCCGTAGAGTATGATGCAAGTAACAGAGCTTTAGCCTGGTTAAAAAATAAAAATATGGTGAGTCAGCAAGAATATGCGGGATCTAAAGATGCTTTAAAATGGGCTGCAAGAACGTATTTAGTTGCTGCTCTAGGTTCTTTAGCAATGCTATTGTATTGGGGACTTCAAGTTCTAGGGAGCAGAGATTAAAATTTATAGCTCCTTTTTTGGATGAAAGTATAAAAAACCACCTGAATCAAAGATTCAGGTGGTTTTTTATACTGGACCTATTTTTTTGATTAATCCTTGTAACAAAAATATTTATTTGACGTCTTAGTTAAAAAAAATATGAAGACTTTAAAAATTGTTATCGCTTTTTTCTTTGGAATGTCATCTATATGTTCACAACATAACATTAGCGGAAAAATTATTGATGAAAATAATGAACCTCTGAGTTATGCAAACATCATTTTATACCAAGTATCCGACTTAGAAAATCCAAAAGGAGCTATATCTGACGACAAAGGAATATTTTTTTTTGAAAATATTTTGAAAGGGAAATACAGTATTGAAGTTTCTATGTTAGGTTTTAAAACCTACAGCCTAAAAGAATTTGATCTAGTTGGTGACAAAACATTCAATATTATACTTAAAGAAGAAACGCAAACACTAAATGAAGTTGTCATTAAAAGTAAACGACCAGTTATCAAACAAACTGCCGAAAAATTGATTGTTGATTTAGAAAAATCAGAAATGATTAACACAAATCTACAAGATGTGATGCGGAAAATACCTGGAGTTTTAGTAACTAATAATGGAATTTCAATTGCAGGCAATAGAGGAGTTAGAATTCTTATCAATGGAAAAACTACTGCTTACATGGATGTTGAAACACTTTTACGAGATTTCCCTGCAGATAATATTGCTAAAATAGAGGTTGTTGAACAACCTGGTGCAGAATATGAAGCCTCAGGATCAGCGGCTATTATAAATATTATTTTAAAGAAAAATATAAAACTCGGAACTCATGGGAGTGTAAACTCATGGATAGGAGAAGATCAAGGGTTTGAATGGGGCTCTGGTTTTTCTATTGCTAGCTATAAGAATAAATTAAATTGGCAACTGAGTACTGGGATTTCCCAACCTACATGGAGAGATGACTTATTTTTAATTAGAACGGTTGGTAATGAGGTGTATGATCAGACTACAAGAGAACCTTATGATCCAGATAACTATAGGGTGAGTGGGAATATAGATTACTATATTAACGAACACCACTCAATAGGTGTAGGAGGAAGTTTTAATGGTAGGAACTCAACAAGAATTGTAACTAATGAAACAATTATTTCTAATGACCTGAGTTCAAATAAATTATTTTCAGAAAATAGTTTTGATAGAGAAAGAAATAATTTCAATTTCAACCCTTATTATGAATACAAAACTGATACCAATAAATTAATTATTGACTTTAATTTTGTTGATTTTAAAGACCATACAACGAATACGCTATACGGTCTAGAAAATAGCACAATCCCTTTTACTGATAGAAGATATATACAAGAAGGAAATTATTCAATTAAAACCTACAGAGCTGATTATTCAAAGTCATTCAATGATCATCTTAGAGTACAGTTTGGAACCCGGTATGCAGATGTATCTACAGATAATGACCTAGCCTCCCTATTAGATAATGCTGGAGAATTTGATTTAATTCAAGAGGAAAGTAGTCGTTTTTTAATCAAAGAAAATATTTTTGCTTTGTACTCAAAGATGAATGTAACTAAAGGGAAATGGGCATTTTCTGGAGGTTTGCGATATGAAAATAGTAATACTGATGGAACTTCAATTTTTATTGAAAATGGGACTATAAAAACAGAAGTTAAAAAAAGACCTATCAAAAAAATCTTTCCTAGTGCATCCATAAGTAGAGAATTGTCTGAATCTATAGGTGCAAGCTTATCCTACAGTTACAGAATTCAAAGACCCTCCTACAATAGTTTAAATTCTTTTGCAACATTTTTAGACCCTTTTTCTGCAGGAGAGGGAAATCCAAACTTAACTCCATCCTATACTAACAATTTTCAGTTCAATTTAACCTATGACAAACAACCCTTTTTTACGATTGGATATAGCAAAACCGATGACGTAATATTTGAATTAATTAGGCAAGATAATAGTACTGCGCAAATAAGACAGCAAGAGGTAAATATAGAAAATAATGAGAATTGGAACTTTAGATTGTTTGCTCCAGTAAATTTTACAAAAGGGTTAGAAGGCTTTACAGGACTTATTGTTACCAATACAGATTTTGAGTCATCAACTTACAATGTAAACCTCAATAAATGGAATTTAATCTGGTTTATCCAAGCAAATTACGAACTGCCATGGGATATTAATTTTGAAGTTAACGGTAATTATGGAACTGGTGCTTTAGAAGGACAAATTGAAGTTGATTGGTTATCTGAACTTTCTTTTTCTTTTGGGAAAGAGTTCTTAGACGATAGTTTAAAGGTAAATTTAGGTTTCAATAAAATGCTAAATAGAGGTTTTGTTGGAAGCATTGATTATGGAAATGGAAATGCCAGTGTTGAAAGTAACGGATCTAGACAGAATGTACAATTGAAGCTTACCTACAGTTTCGGATCTCAATTTGGTAAGAAAAAATCAAATCGAGATTTCAATAGAGATGAACAAAATAGAATTGATGATACTAATTAAGATATGAATACACTTTTGGTCAGTTAATCATTTAACTTTAATACTGCCATAAATGCTTCTTGTGGTATTTCTACATTTCCAACCTGACGCATTCTTTTCTTTCCTTTCTTTTGCTTTTCTAAAAGTTTACGTTTTCTAGAAATATCACCACCATAACATTTTGCAGTTACGTCTTTTCGTAATGCTTTGGTGGTTTCTCTAGCTATAATTTTTGCTCCAATAGCTGCCTGTATAGGAATATCAAACTGTTGCCTTGGTATTAATTTTTTTAGTTTCTCAACAATTTTTTTTCCAATTGCATAAGCATTGTCTGAATGTAACAAAGCAGAAAGCGCATCTACTGGTTGACCATTTAATAAAATATCAACACGAACTAGCTTAGATGTTTTCATCCCTATGGGATTATAATCAAAAGAAGCATAGCCTTTGGAAACTGTTTTTAAACGATCATAAAAATCAAATACAATTTCAGCCAACGGCATGTTAAACGTTAATTCAACGCGTTCAGTAGTTAGGTAAGTTTGATTGGTAATCTCTCCACGTTTCTCAATACACAAACTCATGACTTGACCAACAAAATCTGATTTGGTGATAATAGAGGCTTTAATATATGGCTCCTCCACTCTTTCTAGCCTTGAAGGCTCTGGTAAATCTGAAGGGTTATTTAATAAAACAATATCAGTTGGGTTCTTCTTTGTAAAAGCATGGTAAGATACGTTTGGAACTGTTGTAATCACTGTCATGTTAAACTCGCGTTCTAAACGCTCTTGAATAATTTCCATATGTAACATTCCAAGGAATCCACAACGGAAACCAAACCCCAGTGCAGCAGAACTTTCAGGGACAAATACAAGAGAGGCATCATTTAATTGTAACTTTTCCATGGAGTACCTCAACTCCTCATAATCTTCTGTATCTACTGGGTATATTCCAGCAAAAACCATTGGTTTTACATCTTCAAAACCATCAATAGTTTCTAAAGTAGGATTTTGAGCGTCGGTAATAGTATCTCCAACCTTTACTTCTTTGGCGGTTTTAATTCCTGTAATCAAATAGCCTACATCACCAGTTTTTACAGATTTTTTTACTACCTGATTCAATTTTAAAGTACCAACCTCATCGGCAAAATACTCATTATTTGTAGCCATAAATTTAATCCGTTGACCTTTTTTAATTTCACCATTTAGAATTCTAAAATAGGTTTCAATTCCCCTGTAAGAATTGTATACTGAATCAAAAATTAAAGCCTGTAAGGGTGCCTGTGGATCTCCCTTGGGAGCTGGAATTCTATCTATAATTGCAGCTAAAATATTATCAACCCCAAAACCCGTTTTACCACTGGCATGAATTACCTCCTCTGGATCACATCCAAGAAGATCTACAATATCGTCTGTTACCTCCTCTGGATTTGCTGAAGGTAAATCTACTTTATTCAAAATTGGAATAATCTCTAGATCATTCTCTAAAGCCAAATACAAATTTGATATGGTCTGTGCTTGAATACTTTGTGCAGCATCAACAATTAGTAGCGCACCTTCACAAGCTGCAATAGAACGAGAAACTTCATAAGAAAAATCTACATGTCCTGGAGTATCTATAAGATTTAATATATAATCCTCTCCATTGTATTTGTAGTCCATCTGGATGGCATGAGATTTAATAGTGATTCCTCTTTCACGCTCTAAATCCATATTGTCTAGTAACTGATTTTGCTTTTCTCTATCGGTTACGGAACCTGTATAATCTAACAATCTATCTGCTAACGTACTTTTACCATGATCGATATGAGCGATAATGCAAAAGTTTCTAATATTCTTCATTCGTTACATTATTTTAAGGGTGCAAATATAAGGGATTTAAGAAGTAGACGCAATAAAACATTTTCTGAATAATCTCCGGATTTAAAAATATGATCTACCTATTTAAATAAAAAATATGATCTTAGTGATTCCATTTAATGTATCTTAAAATACGCTAATAAAAACAATTATGAAGATGAAAATACTTTTGGGAATTTTTGGAATTATTTTAATACTCTTTGTTATTTCTCAACTCTTCTTTCTCAACAGTCAGAGAAATATTGAGACCTATGCTTATACAATAATTGACTCCTATGAAACCTTTGAAATAAGACAATATGAAGCCTCGCTATTTACTTCCGTTGAAATCCCCTCAAACAATTATCGTGAAACTTCTAGTAAAGGGTTTTCTATTTTAGCAGGGTACATTTTTGGAGCTAATGATAAAGAAGAAAAAATAGCCATGACCTCTCCTGTAGCCATGTCTTTGAAAGATTCTACTACAATGCTATTTCTAGTTCCTAAAAAATATACAAGAGACAACCTTCCTACACCAAATGACTCAAGTATAGAATTTAAAAATATTCCTGAAAAAAGAGTAGCAGCAATTTCTTTTGGCGGTTGGGCAAGTGATTCAAGGATAGCATCTTTCAAAAAGAAATTAATTACCGCATTAAACACCAAAGGAATACAATATACTGATAACTTTTACTTCTTAGGATATAATGCCCCTATGGAAGTATTCAATAGAAAGAATGAAATCATTGTAGAGTTAGAATAATTCAACCTATTCTTGCCACTCAGCTATAAATAAATTGGTATCCCTGCCTCCTCCATTGTTTCTATTGGATGAAAAAGCCAGCCATTTACCATCATTTGAAAACACAGGAAAAGCATCAAATGTTTCTCCATGGGTAATTCGTTTTAAATTCTTACCGTCCAAATCAATCATATAGAGATTGAATGGAAACCCTCTTTCTGCCTCAAAGTTTGATGAAAATAAAATTTTCTCTCCTGATGGATGAAAAAATGGACTCCAATTTGCATTTCCCAAGTCGGTTAGTTTTCTTAAATCTGACCCGTCTGAGTTACAGATATACAATTCCATTTCTGTTGGCTCAACTAATCCTTGAGCCAATAAATCTTTGTATGCTTTTATTTCCTTTTCAGACTTTGGTCTAGATGATCTAAAGATTAGTTTTGTTCCGTCTGGTGAAAAAAATGCACCTCCATCATATCCTAACTCATCAGTTATCTGTTTTACGTCTGTTCCGTCTATATTCATGGTATATAACTCTAGATCGCCACTTCTAGTAGAAGTAAATACTATTTTATCTCCTTTTGGAGATACTGTTGCTTCAGCATCATATCCTTTTTCATTTGTCAGTTGATTTACTATATTTCCTTCTAAATCAGAAACAAAAATATCATAGCTGTCATAAATTGGCCACACATAACGTCCATTTTTTCGAAGTGGGGCCGGCGGACATTCTTCACCTCCCAGATGAGTAGAGCCATAGACATAATGCTTATTATCTGGCAAAAAATAAGCACAAGTTGTTCTCCCTTTTCCTGTACTTATCATAGGAGGAACTTTTTTAGAAAAAGTTTCATTAACATTCATTAAAAACATTTGATCACATTCAACACCCCATGCTTTGTTGTTGGATTGAAATACCAATTGCTGATCATTAAAGCTCCAATATGCTTCAGCATTGTCACCGCCAAAAGTGATTTGACGAATACTCTTGAAATGAACTTCCTCAGGAAAAATTAGTGGGTCATTCCCTGCGGTTAACTTATCTGCTTTGTTTGAATTTTTAGTGGTGCAACTAACACTAAAAATAGCTAGTAATAAAAGTGATAATACTCTAAATTTCATATCGCTGTTTTTATGCTTAATTTTGCACAAAAATAATACTATTATTATGAGAAACTTTTTAATATGCTTCTTTTTGATTTCTTTTTTTTCTTGTTCAAATAATTTAGTTGAAAAAAGTAATATTAAAGAAGATGTTTCTTTCTTGGCTGATGACTCTCTGGAGGGACGTCAAACAGGAACAGAAGGTGAGAAGAAAGCTGCTAAATATATTGCCAATAGATTTAAAGAATTAGGATTAAAGGCTAAAGGAACTGCTAATTTTTATCAAGAATTTTCTTTTTCCCCTAAAACAGATCCTCATGCTGAAGTTACATTTGTAAAAAATGAGGATGGAACCATTACCGGTAGAAATGTTATTGGATATATAAATAATGATGCGCAAAACACCATTATTATTGGAGCACATTATGACCATTTAGGTTATGGAGGAGACGGTTCTCTTTTTAGAGATTCAATAAAAGCAATCCATAATGGAGCTGATGACAACGCTAGTGGAACAGCTGTTATGATTGATTTAGCAAGAAAATTAAGAAATACCAATACCAATAATAATTATCTATTTATTGCATTTTCTGGGGAAGAAATGGGGTTGCTGGGATCTAATTACTTTGTAAAAAACCCTACAATCAATACCAAAGCTGTGTCTTACATGATAAATATGGATATGGTTGGAAGATTAAAAAAAGATAGTGCTCTGGCAGTTTATGGTACAGGAACATCTCCAATGTTTAAACAAGTTTTGAAAGCTCATAATACTAAATTCAAACTCATTGAAAATGAATCTGGAGTAGGACCGAGTGATCATACAAGTTTTTATTTGGCAAACATTCCAGTTTTACATTTTTTTACTGGTCAACACGAAGACTATCATAAACCAGGTGATGATGCTGATAAACTTAACTACCAAGGCATGGAAACCATTTCTGAGTATATATTTGATATTATCTCTGATCTTGATGATAATGGAAAATTAGCTTTTAGAAAAACTAAAAATGAAAGTGAGAGCACCCCAAGGTTCAAAGTTGGCTTGGGAGTTATTCCCGATTATCTTTTTGATGGTAAAGGAATGCGAATTGATGGTATCTCTGAGGGGAGGCCTGCGGAAAATGGAGGACTTCTGAAAGGGGATATTGTGATTCAATTAGGAGATAGCATAGTGTCAGATATGATGAGTTATATGAGAGCCTTATCTGTTTTTGATAAAGGTGATAAGACAACTGTAATGGTTAAGCGAGGAAATAAAGAGGTAAGTGCTATAATAGCGTTTTAATCTTAAAATTTTATACTAAATTGCAGTAACACAAAATATTACACTAAAATAAACTTCTTTGTGTTCAAAAATATTTGAATTTATGAAACAAAAAACCCTTCTTTTAGGATTTATAATTCTCCTTTTTACTTTTTTTAGCTGTTCTACAGCCACTATTGAAGAGGTCATTATTACGGAACCTATTACTTTTGACGCAGACGTGAGTGTAATCATTACAAACAATTGTCTTCCTTGTCATGCTGGTGGATTTCCAGCTGCAGGTTTAAACCTTGAAGGATATACGAATGTGAGATCATCAACTGAAAATGGAAATCTATTGAGTAGAATAACTAATGTTTCAAACCCTATGCCACAAAGTGGTCTTATGGCTCCAGATTTAATTGCTACCTTAGAGCAATGGGCTGAAGATGGCTTTATTGAAAACTAAATATATAACCTAATGAAAAAAGTTGTACTAGTTTTAATTTTAATGGCAAGCTATTCATCTATTGCCCAAAAATATTACACAAAAACAGGAAATACTCAATTCAAAGCTTCAGTTGAAGCCTTTGAACCTGTTGAAGCTACTAACAAAAGCACCACTGCAATTATAAATGTAACTTCAGGAGAAATTGCTTCATTACTTTTCATAAAAGCATTTAATTTTAGAGTAGCATTAATGCAAGAGCACTTTAATGAAAACTATATGGAGTCTAGTACCTATCCTAAAGCGACTTTTAAAGGATTAATCTCTGGTTTTAATATTTCAGATATTTCAAGTTCTAAAAAACAATACCTCCTCAATGGAACACTTACTGTAAGAGGAGTTAAAAAAGAAATTGAAACACTTGCATCATTTTCAAATAAAAATGGAAAGTTATTAATGGAGGCATCGTTTAGTGTTCAACCAGAGGATTTTAATATTAAAATCCCAAGAATTGTAAGTGATAAAATAGCAGGAACAATTAACATCTCTTTGGCCTATGAGTTTATCGAAAAAAAATAAATTTTTCATTACTTTACTAGTGCTGTTTAGTAGTATTGGTATTGTCATTTACACCTATACCATGAGAGCCCCTACTACAATTGAAAACAAAAAAATAGACTTTATTGGCTCTGCAGATGAATTACTTCTCATCATCTTAGATCATACTGAAGAATGGCAAGATAAAATAGTTGTTGTGTCTGGAGAAGTAACAAATAAAGATGATAAAGGGGTTATGCTATCAAGTAAAATTTACTGTCAATTAAAACAAACAACCGAACTTCAGAAAATAAATCTTTCAAATAATATTTCCTTAAAAGGAAGAATTATAGGATATGACGATTTGTTAGAAGAATTAAAATTAGATCAATGTATTATTCAATAAACAATTTCATTATGTTTAAAAAAGACCTACTTATTTTTTGTGCTCTCTTGTTCGTGGTCTCTAGCTTAACTGCGCAAGATGATTTATTAGATGAATTAAATGAAAGCACTACCGATAGTTCCTATGAAATGCCAGCGTTCAAGGCTATGAAAATTGGAAATCTTCAGTCTACGAAAATGGCAGATCAAGGAGACTTTTATTTGATTGTTTCGCACAGATTTGGTCCTTTGAAAGATGGATTTGACACTTTTCTTGGCTTAGATGAAGCCAGTACTAAAATTCAATTGCTATACTCGTTCTGGGAAGGTGTTCAATTTAGTATTAGTAGAGAATCCTTCAATAGAACCCTAGCTGCTTCAGCAAAAATACGTTTGGCTAGACAATCTAAAGACTTCCCCGTAAATCTCGTAACCTATGCTACGGTAAATAGAAATACATTAATTGATAAAACTATTTTTCCAGATTTAAAATCTAGTGATCGCCAAAGTTATGCAACCCAATTATTGGTTTCTAGACGGTTTTCTGATAAATTTTCTTTTCAACTTGCTCCAACATATATCAGAGAAAATCTTCAAAATTTAAATGTAGTACCAGAGGAAAAATTCAATCAATTTGCGCTTGGTTTTGGTGGACGTTATAAGTTAAGTAAACGCGTGAGCTTTAATGCAGAATATGTTTATAATACGAGTAGAGCAGAAAGCTCTCCTTTTGAAAACTCCTATGCTTTTGGTCTAGACATTGAAACTGGCGGACATGTATTTCAATTATTATTTACCAACTCACAATCTAGTAACGAACCAGGATTTATGAGTAGCGCAGAAGGAGATATGGTTTTTGGATTTAATGTAGTTAGAGTTTTTTAATTATTTTTTGAATTCATCAGTTTTGGACTCTGACTAATAAAAACACTAATTTTGCAAAAAAATAATGTAGCTTGGTAAAAATAGACACTATAGAACTTCCAGATTTTCCACTATTATTAGCACCTATGGAAGATGTTAGTGATCCACCTTTCCGTGCTTTATGTAAGGAAAATGGTGCTGATGTTGTGTATACTGAGTTTATTTCTTCTGAAGGATTAATACGTGATGCTGCAAAAAGCGTTATGAAATTAGATATTTATGAAAAAGAACGTCCTGTAGGAATTCAAATTTTTGGAGCCAATTTAGATTCGATGTTACGCTCTGTTGAAATTGTAGAGAAAACAAATCCAGACATTATCGATATTAATTTTGGTTGCCCAGTAAAAAAAGTGGTCTCTAAAGGTGCAGGTGCTGGAATATTAAAAAATATTGATTTGATGGTTTCGCTTACAGAAGCCATGGTAAAACACACCAATTTACCAATTACAGTAAAAACTCGTTTGGGGTGGGATCATGACTCTATAAAAATTGTAGAAGTTGCAGAAAGATTGCAAGATGTAGGTTGTAAAGCTATTTCTATTCATGGAAGAACCCGTGCTCAAATGTATAAGGGAGACGCAGACTGGAAACCCATAGCTGAGGTAAAAAATAATCCTAGAATGCATATCCCTGTGTTTGGAAATGGTGATGTAACTACCCCAGAAAAAGCTAAAGAAATGCGTGATGTTTATGGTTTAGACGGAGCCATGATAGGAAGAGCCTCTATCGGATATCCTTGGTTTTTTAATGAAGTAAAACATTATTTTAAAACTGGAGAGCATTTAGTTGGGCCAACAATTGCTGAAAGAACAGAAATGGCCCGTCGTCACTTACAAATGGCCATCGATTGGAAGGGAGAGCATCTAGGAGTCGTTGAAACCAGACGTCACTACACCAATTACTTTAAAGGAATTCCTCATTTTAAAGAACATCGTTTAAAAATGGTTACCTCAGATGACCCAAAAGACGTATTTGCTGCTTTTGACGTGGTTCAAGAAACCTTTGGTAACGCCATGATTCCGGCCTATAAATAATATTTTTAGTTATCTACAAAATCTAGAGAAATTCTACTACTAGCTACCTTTGCTGCAAAAAAACCTAATACGGTTATAGTGGCGATTACAATCAAAAAATTAGAACCTCTTAACTCTACTGGATAAGGAATTGAAGAGGTGATCATAAAAATTTGAAATTTTTGTTGAATACTTACTAAGATTACCGATAAAAATAATCCAGTAGTCATAGATATAATTGTCAATAAAAAACCCTGTAGCACAAAAATCTTCTTTATTTCAGATAATGTAGCGCCTAAGCTTAACAATGTTTTTAAATTCTTTTTTTTATCAATTATCATCATTATTATTGAACCAACTATATTGAACATAGCAATGATAACAATCAACGTAAAAATTAAGTACGACACAAAATTTTCTGTATTAATTACTTTATAAAACAGTTCATTCAACTGAGCCTTAGTTTTAACTTCATATTGACTTCCAATTTTCTTCTGAATTGAAGCAGCAAAATTAGCTGCATTACGATTTGGACTTAATTTTATTTCTATCCCTGTAAACTGATTGTTAGCGAAGTTTAGTAGTTGTTGTGCTTGAAGATTAGAAACAAAAACATACGTGTTTTCAAACTCCTCTGTCCCAAAAAACGTGCCTACTATTTGTGTTTTAATACTTGAAAAGCTTTTTGCAGGATTTAGAAATCCTGTTCCCTTTTTTGGGACTAAGATTTCTAAATATTCTCCAAAACTCTCCACTCCAGTAGATAATTTATAGGCTAAACTATTTCCTATTACACTGGTATTGGTATAATCGCTTTTTAACCACGTACCCATCTGAATAGCACCATCAAGAGGCACTACATTGGTATAGTTGTCATCAACTCCCTTAACAAATGCAATCTGCTGCTTTTCACCATTTTTGATAAAGACTCGCTCTTCTATAACTCTAGAAAAAGCAACGATATCTTTTGAAGACGAAACAATATTCTTAATGGTATTTTCGAAAAAAAAACTTTTCCCCTTTGTTGCTGTAATTTTAATATCTGGGTCAGTACTATCTAGAAGGGCATAATTAAATGTTCGTAATCCAGAAAAACCCGAAAGAATGATAAATAATGCAGCAGTTCCCAGAATAACTCCAGTAGATGCAATAATAGTTATGATATTTATTGCATTATTTCCACTTTTAGCAAATAGATATCTTTTAGCTATGTATAATGGAAAATTCAAATGAAATAATTGTTATTGTTTTTTTCGCTTTGGCAGAATACTAGGATTTTCAATAGGATTTATATCTTCACCTCTCAAAGACTTGTCTATTTCTTCAATATAATCTAATGAATCATCTCCGAAAAAGAGAAGTTCAGGCATTCTTCGTAATTGGTTTCGAGTTCTTTTGGCTAATTCATGACGAATTAATGGAGAATTGTGCTTTACACCCTCTATAATAGTATTTCTTTTGTCTGATGGAAAAACACTTAAATATACTTTAGCAACTCCTAAATCTGGAGTTACAGAAACTTTAGAAACCGATATAATAACGCCTTGCATTCCATCTTGAGCAGCTTTTTGAAGGACGTCTACCAAATCTTTTTGTAAAACACCCGCAATTTTTCGTTGTCTATTCGTTTCTTCCATGCTACAAATCTACAATAATTAACAAAACATTCCTTACTTTTGAGTTGCTCATAAAGATTAAGCATCTTTTCGGGTAAAATACACCAAATAACCCTTAGATTCTAAAATAACCAATGGAAAAAATAGAACATATTGGTATTGCCGTAAAAGATTTAGAAACTTCTAATGCCGTTTTTGCTAGTCTTTTTGGAATTAGTCATTATAAGGTTGAGGAAGTAATTAGTGAAGGTGTAAAAACCTCCTTTTTTAAAGCTGGCCCAAATAAAATAGAATTATTAGAAGCCACAACTTCTGAAAGTCCAATAGCAAAGTTCATAGAAAAAAAGGGAGAAGGAGTTCATCATATTGCATTTGCAGTCACTGATATTGTTTCAGAAATAGCTCGTCTAAAAAGTGAGGGGTTTACAATTTTAAACGAAACTCCAAAAAAAGGAGCAGATAATAAACTTGTTGCATTCATTCATCCCAAATCTAGTAATGGAGTTCTGATAGAGCTCTGTCAAGAAATTATTGATCAATAAATTTATTGATCAAAATTTCAATCCATTTTTTTAATTAAACGCATAATTTATTTTAAGATAAAATTAAGCTTATCAATGTTTTGATTTTTAAATTTATGAATGCTTATTTGTATATTGCGAGCATAGAATAATTAACTACATGTTGTCTAATTTTGAATCTTACCAAAAACGCAGATTACGATCTTCTTATTTTTCAGTAGTCATAAGCATTGCCCTTGTTTTATTTATGGTTGGGTTCTTAGGTCTCGTACTTTTGAAGTCTACGCAAGTAGCTAATCATTTTAAAGAGGAAGTTGTCATTACTTTATTTCTTAAAAATGACACTTCAAACCCTCAAATAGAAAGTTTAAGAAACTCGCTAATTAAAGAGGAGTTTACAAGAAAAATTATATATATCTCTAAAGAGGAGGCTGCAAAATTTTACAGTGAAGACTTGGGTGAAGATTTTGTTAATTATTTAGGAACAAATCCCTTGAAAAATAGTATTGACATTTATTTAAACCCTGGTTTTGTTACTCCAGAAAAAATGGGAAAAATTGCAAATGAATTCAAAAATAACGCTTATATTTTTGAAGTATCTTACGATAAACCATTAGTTACTTTTTTAACTCAAAACATTCAAAAAGTTAGTTTTTGGTTGTTTGTGATTAGTTCTTTCTTTGGTTTAATTGCATTAATTCTTATCAACAGTTCAATTAGACTTTCAGTTTATTCCAAAAGATTTAATATTAAAACCATGCAAATGGTTGGAGCCACTAAAAGTTTTATACGAAAACCCTTTATTTGGAACGGGATTCAATTAGGTTTTATTGGTGCTATTATGGCATTAATTGGTTTGGGAATTGTAATTTATTACATAGATCAAAAAATACCAACACTTCAATTAACAACAGACTATATTACCCTAGCATATCTGAGTGGTGGAATATTAATTGTAGCTTTTATTATTTCGTGGTTAAGTACATATTTTGCAACCCAACGTTTTTTAAATTTACAAACAGAAAAACTTTATTATTAAATAGCTTATGAGTAAAGATAAACAGACCTCTAAATCAGTTTTCCTTTTTGGAAAGAAAAATTACCTATTCATGTTTATAGGAATTGTATTTATAGCCATTGGATTTATTTTGATGTCAGGAGGGGGTAGCGATGATCCGGCCGTTTTTAATGAGGCTATGTATAATTTTCAAAGAATTCGACTTGCTCCAACTCTTGTTATTATAGGTTTAGGCATAGAAATTTACGCCATACTCCTTAACCCAGAAAAATAACTAATGAGTAGTATTGAAGCCATTATTCTTGGAATTATCCAAGGATTAACTGAATTTTTACCTGTATCCTCCAGCGGACATTTAGAATTAGCAAAAGTTATCTTAGGAGATAATTCTGTTCCAGAAGAAAGTCTATTATTTACAATAGTATTGCACTTTGCCACTGCATTAAGCACATTAGTCATCTTTAGAAAAGAAATCTTTGAAATCTTTGAAGGATTATTTAAATTTCAATGGAATGAAGAGACTCAATTTTCTTTGAAAATTATTGTTTCAATGATTCCAACCGTTTTTATTGGTCTTTTTTTTGAGGAAGAGATTGCCTCTTTGTTTGGAGGGCAAATTCTTTTGGTAGGATGCATGTTACTGGTAACTGCCTTACTTCTTTTACTTGCAGACAATGCAAAAGACACTACTAAAAATGTAACATTCCTGAATGCTATTGTGGTTGGAATATCTCAAGCTATAGCCATTTTACCAGGAATATCAAGATCTGGAGCTACAATTTCTACCGCTGTTTTATTAGGAATAGACAGAACAAAAGCTGCAAAATTTTCATTTTTAATGGTAGTTCCTTTAATTGTTGGTAAAGTAATTAAAGACCTATCCAGTGGAGAAATTAACAGTATTTCATCAGATATAACTCCATTGATTATTGGATTTGTTGCTGCATTTATAGCAGGTTTGCTAGCCTGTAAATGGATGATTGCTTTGGTTAAAAAAAGTAAATTAATCTATTTCTCTATATACTGTGCAATAGCTGGAATTATTGCAATTATATATGCTTTTTAATCATGAATAAAGAAGACTACTTAAATGGTCAAGTATTATTAATAGATAAGCCTCTAGAATGGACTTCTTTCCAAGCCGTTAACAAAATACGTTGGCACATCAAACAAAAATTTGGATTAAAGAAAATTAAAGTTGGGCACGCAGGGACTCTAGATCCACTGGCAACAGGTCTACTCATAATTTGTACGGGAAAAGAAACTAAAAATATTGCAACCTATCAAGGACAAATTAAAGAATATACAGGTACGTTTACTGTTGGTGCTACTACACCAAGTTATGACCTAGAGACTACTATTAATGAAAGGTTTGCTATAAATCACATTACAGGTGAACTCTTAACAAAAGCTACCCAAAAATTTATTGGGGAAATAGACCAGAAGCCCCCTATATTTTCAGCGATAAAAAAAGATGGGAAACGATTGTATGAATTGGCAAGAAAGGGTGAGACTACAGAAATAGCCGCAAGAAAAGTATCTATTTATGAATTTGAACTTACAAAAACTATAGTACCAGAAATAGACTTTAGGGTAGTTTGCAGCAAGGGAACTTACATAAGAGCATTGGCAAATGACTTTGGTTTGGCTTTAAACTCTGGCGCGCATCTTTCTAGTTTAAGAAGAACTAAAATTGGTAAATTTTCTGTTGACAATTCGCTTTCTATTGACAATTTTATTAAAAAATTAGAAATGGACTAATTATTGTAACTATTGGTTACAACCTATTTTATGAAAAAATTTATTTTTCTATTGCTTACTGGCTTTAATATTTTAATTTCATTCTCCCAGCAAAAAAAAGGGGTTACTTTTTTTGAAACCAATGCTAATTTGACATTTAAATTAAATGAGAATTTTGAATTTGGTAATACTAATGATGAACCATTCTTTGTCCCTTCTGAAACTTTGCTTCGTTTTGGTATAGGTTATGAATATAAAAATAAAATCGCCATAAGTTTTAATACAGGTTTTGATTACCATTTTGATTATTTCATTGGATCAATTCCAACATATTTTACTTTTCAGTACAATCTTTGGACTAAAGAAGACGATGCTTTTTATCTGCTATTTAATACTGGTAGATTATGGAGACTTGCTGAACGGTTTTCTGATGGAGATTATAGGGGATATGGTATGGGTTGGAGATTTGATTCTGACAGCAAATTAAAACCAACATTTAAAATTATTTACCATAGCAAGAAAATTAAAAATTTTGAAAATGGCAATTATGATAATATATCACTAGGTATTGGATTTACTATTTTTAATTAAAAAAACCTATTGTACCAACTTTCAGCAATAGGAATTTCCCAATAGTTTTCAAAATCATATTTATTGGATACTAAATTATCAAAAATAATGGTTTTAGTAGTGACCGCCCTATGCTTAACAAGTTGTTTAAACTCTTTTAATTCTTTATACTGGATATATTCTCCTTGTTTAAAACAAACGTTCATTTTGTCTAACAAGGATACCTTATAAAGGTTTTGAAGTTCAATAATAAATTCTACTTGAGAATCCATATCTAAATTTGTAACTGAAAAATTCTCATCTTCAGCAGCAATGATGATGAACCTATTGTGTAAGAATTGATAAGAACATTTAAAATCATGATCCTCTTTCTTCCATTCACTCACAAAATTTTGAATTTTCAACTCAATTTCATCAATTTCATGGGCATAAAATTTTCTACTGGATGGATATATCCAAATTTTTGCTTCTTGAGTTAATGAACTAAAATCTATTATCATAAGGCAAAGATAGTGAAAGAAAGAAGTGCTTTTAATGAATTAAAATATTAATAATCTAGAGAGATTTTCCTGAATATTAACTCCTTTATTTTTGTTATACCATGCTTGTAACTCTTGTTTGAAAGTTGCATCTAGTTGACCATGTTTACTCTTATAATCTTGCACCATTTTTGTTGCAATATCTGGTCTAGGCCCCCAAGTATTGAGTACTTCATTATTAGAATTTAAAACAAGTAATTTAGGGATTGATTTTCCTCCATTCGTTAGAAAATAATTCATCAATTCTTCATGTTCATCTCTAAAAATAATTTTCAAATTTATGAAGTTGCTTTCATTTGTAATTTTATTGATAACAGGAAGTATTTGTGCAGCATCTCCACACCAACCCTCAGATAAAACTAACCAAATAACAGGCTCATTTAAAGCAGCAATAGCTTCCATAGTTTCTTTAGAAAGTTTAATGGTTTTGTCTAGACGTTTCATTCTTCTATCATTCAACTTACTATAATGTAGCAACCCTTCTGTCTGAGTATTCCCACTCGATTTTCCGGAGGATATAAGATCACTAATTAATATTCTGTAGTCTTGATAAGAAAGCCCCTTTCTAAGCCCTTTTTCTATGTATTCTTTCATCAAAAAATTAATAGTATTTGAACTATTTTAAACAAAAATAAAACAACTTACCTTGTTGTTTTTTCTAAATTTTATGGGAATTTAAATTTTTAAGAATATCTATTGTCATTGAGGAAAGAGAGAATTTATGAGCCCATTTCCAATCTTCTCTTGCTTTAGAATCATCTATAATTTGAGGCCAAGTGTCGGCTATTTTTTGTCTAAAATCCGGAGCATAACTAATCGTAAAATTAGGAATATTCTTTTGAATTTCTCTTGCTAATTCTTTTGGGGTAACATCCATTGCAAATAAATTATAAGAAGTTCTTATTGTGATATCTTCTGGCACTGCTTGCATAATCTGAATAGTTGCATCTACAGCATCTTCCATATACATCATTGGCAAACGAGTATCTTCAGTTAAAAAACACTCAAAACTCCCTTGCTCTATAGCTTTAAAAAAAATATCAACAGCATAATCTGTTGTTCCTCCTCCAGGTTTTGTTTTCCAACTAATAATTCCAGGATAGCGTAAACTTCTAACATCTACTCCATATTTTTCATGATAATAATTACACCAAAATTCTCCTGAAAGCTTGCTAATTCCATAAACAGTAGAGGGTTCCATTACTGTTTTTTGGGGAGTGTTAATCTTGGGAGTAGTTGAACCAAATACCGCAATTGAGCTAGGCCAAAACACCTGATTTATATGTTTATCTTTAGCTAGATCTAATACTGCCAACAAAGAAGTCATATTCAAATTCCATGCTTTATGAGGGAACTTTTCTCCAGTAGCAGAGAGCATCGCCGCCAAGAGATAAATTTGAGTGACATTATACTTTTTTACAACAGTAAGAATTGCTTCTTTATCTGTTGCATCAATAATTTCAAATGGCCCTGAATTCATTAATGATGAGGCTCCATTTCTTATATCTGATGCAACTACATTATCCATTCCATAGATGGCGCGAAGTTTTTCTATTAATTCACTTCCAATTTGCCCACTAGCACCTAATACAAGAATGGTTTGACTCATACTGATTTATGTTTTTCACAAAATCAAAGGTAAATAATTTAGCTATTCATAAAAAACAATTTAATTAAAAACCATTAATTAAATTATTTGCAATAAAAGAAAAAAAAAGTTGTTTAGTGATATGTCGATATTTTTAGGGTATTTTATGTATTTTTAGGAATCAAAATGAGAGGTATGAAGTTTATTTATTACGGTGTATTTATGGTATTAATTTGTTCTTGTAATGGTAAAAACAAAACTACCAAAGATGTGATTAAAAAGCCTGAATCTAGTCGAATAAAAAAACATACGCCTACATCAAAAATTAAAACAAAATTTCAAATAGATATTGATTCTTGGACTGAGTATGAAAACCTAAGCACTTTTTTGCAACAATACACCTCAATTTCACCTAATGATGCATTAAATAATTCAAGAGAGTTAAATGACATAACAAAAAGTATTATTGATAGTGTAAAGCCCAAATTTCTTGAAACTGATGCGTTTAATGCTCGAATAAATTTATTGTATAATGAAACTTTAAGGCTTTATGACATGTCATCTATTTCTGCGATTAAAGCAAATGAGGTAAATGATCAAGTCGCTAATATTTTAAATGCCTTTTCATCTGTCAATTCTAAAATTAACACTATTCTTACACAAAATGAATTAGAAAAAGACATAACTGAGCCAGATTTTAAAAGAGATATCCCTGAAAATTTAGATATAAATTCCTACAATAGCTCCAAAACTCAAATTAATAAAAATCTACCTACTGTAAAATCACAAAAAAGAACTAAAAGTAAGTTCACTAAAAATTCCAAACAGAATTTGATGTTAGAGGAGGAATTTTTACAACAAAAGAGAACTAAAAAACTTAGATTTAGTAAAAAGAATAAAAAAAAGGAAAACTAGTTTATTTTTCTTTAATTAAATAGAGATAAACTGGGTAGTGATCGCTATATCCACCGGTATAAGTTCCAAATGAGAAGCTTCTGAAAGGGTATCCTTTATAACGTCCTTTTTTATTTGTCATAAAACTTTTATTAAATACTGCTGGATTAAACATTTTGTAACTGGTAAAATCTTTTTCGTCTTTACTTAATAATGCTGAAGTAATTATGATTTGATCAAACATACTGATATTGTCTCTGTAACCCCCTGTATTATATCCTTTTTTAAATAATCTTTCAAAAGGATTATACAGATCTCCATCTTCAACATCATTCTTTTTCTCTTTTGTTTTCAACACTTTTTTAAAACTGGTATTTATTGGATCATCATTAAAGTCTCCTAAAACTAATATCTTGGGATTTTTCTCTTTCTCCTTAATTTGATCAATAATTTTTGTGTTTTGGTATGCTGCTTTTTCTCTGAGAGGTCTACTTTTCATTTCACCACCACTTCTAGAGGGCCAATGGTTTACTATAACATGGATTAATTCATCATCTAAATATCCTGAAACTAATAATTGATCTCTTGTATAAACTTTCCTGTTGTCTCTGTAAATATTTGGATTAAAAGACTCATGGTGTACGGGTTTAAAATAACGTTGTTGATACAAAAGTGCTACATCTATACCCCTCCTATCTGGAGATTCATAATGAATAATACCATAACGTTTAGATTTCAACCTGTCTGAATTCACTAAATCTTCAAGAACAGCTCTGTTTTCTACTTCACAAACGCCTAAAATTGTTGGGCTTGTATTAGATTTATCTTTCCCTATTTGAGCAATTACTGACCCTAATTTATCTATTTTATCCCAATAAACTTTAGAGCGATTTTCCTTTAACTCCATCATTGGACTCGCTTCATCATTTTTTGTAACGTCGTTAATTGTATCAAATAAATTTTCAAGATTATAAAAAGCAATAGTTCTTATAGAATACTTTTTACCTTTATTTTGGCAAAGGGTTACTGATGAATAAAATATTACAAATAAAAAAAGTAATTTTTTCATGTTTAAAATACGTTTTAAACTACAAACATAAAGAACTAATTTATAGCTTTCCGTTAAATATTTTAATTTTAACAAATACATCAATTAATTTTGGTAATTTTGGTCCTGCTTAGGCAAAAACTAATTTAAATAACCAAGCAATCGATGAAAAAATTTATTACAACTTTATTACTTTTTTTTGGAGTCATTTTTAGTAGTATTGCTCAAAATGTAATCAAAGGAGTAGTTGTAGATAGCGAAAGAAACACTCAATTAAAAGGAGTTGTTGTCAAGGTTAAAGAAAATACCATGAGCACTCTTACTAACGAAAATGGTGTTTTTATTCTACAAAACTTACCAAACGGAGCTTATGTCCTTGAAATTTCCTTCAGTGGATATGAAACACAAAATTTTCCAGTTGAATTGTCAGGTATGACTGTAGATTTAGGTAATATTCTATTGTATGAGGATTTAACTGAAGAGGAAGATTTAAGTACTGTTACCTTAACTGATGACGAGTTAAATGATGATACCAGTGCTGCAGATAATATATCTGGGCTTCTTCAGGCATCAAGAGATGTTTATTTAAGAACAGCCGCTTTCGAATTCAGCTCTTCTTTTTTTAGAATAAGAGGTTTAGATTCAGAAAATGGAAAAGTTTTGATCAATGGTATTGAAATGAATAAGCTCTTCAATGGAAGGCCACAATGGAGTAATTGGGGAGGTTTAAATGATGTTCTAAGAAATCAAGAATTTAGTAATGGTTTAAGAGCATCTGACTATACTTTTGGAGGTATTCTTGGCTCAACAAATATTAATGTTAGACCGTCTGAACAAAGAACTGGTACAAGAATCTCGTATGCCTCCTCAAATAGAAGTTACATCCATAGAGTTATGGCTACCCATTCTACAGGTTTATCTGAAGATGGATGGGCTTTTACGGTTGCCGCTAGTAGAAGAGAGGGAAGAGAGGGATTTGTTGATGGTACAATGTACAATGCGACTTCTTTCTTTGGATCAGTTGAAAAGAAATTTAATGACAAACATACTTTAAGCTTTACATCTATTACTGCCCTAAACAGAAGGGGTAAATCTGCTCCTCAAACCCAAGAAGTATTTGACCTTAGAGGTATTCAATACAATTCTTACTGGGGATCACAAAATGGAAAGATTAGAAACTCTCGTATCAAGGAAGTTTCCGAACCTATATTAATGTTAAATCATTATTGGGATATTAATGAAAACACATCACTAAACACAAATGTTTCTTATCAGACCGGGAAAATCGGAAATAGTAGAATTGATAATAACGGAACTAAAGTTGACGGCGAAGCTGTTGATGGGGAGGGTAATCCATATATCATTAACCTTGGTGCATCAAACCCAGATCCTACCTACTACCAAAAATTACCGAGCTACGGATTAAGGCAGGGGTATTCAAACATTTATGAGATTCAGCAAAATTTTATTAATGATGGTCAGTTAGATTGGAACAGCTTATATAACGCAAATGCAAACCCAAATAACAATGGGAATTCATCATACGTTCTTTATGAAGACAGAAATGACGACACACAATTCACCATTAATACCATTTTAAATAAAGACTTATCAGATAAAGTTAAATTAAATGCACGCGTACAATATACTCAGTTAACTTCGAAAAACTTTGCTGAAATTATTGACTTACTTGGTGGAACAGGTTATCTAGACGCAGATTCATTTGCAGATACCTTTAGTGAAAAGCAAAATGACTTATTAAATCCACTATACGTTGCAGGAGTTGGAGATAAATTTAAATATAACTTTAATTTATTTTCAAATGTAGTTGATGGCTTTTTGCAGGGGCAATTCAAGTTTAATAAAGTAGACTTTTATGTTGCTACTTCCATATCTAATACCTCACACCAAAGAGATGGATTATTTCAAAATGGTGGTTTCCCAGATAGTTCATTGGGTAAATCTGAGCAATTAAACTTCACAAATTATGGAGCAAAGGGAGGAATGACCTACAAAATAACTGGGCGTCACATATTTGACATCAATGCTGGTTATCTAACAAAGGCTCCTAACTTAAGAAACTCATTCTCTAATTCTAGAGAAAATAACAATACTGTAGAAAATTTAACCAGTGAAAAAGTACTTTCTGCGGATGCAAGCTATATATTTAGAAGCCCATTTTTACAAGCTAAATTAACTGGATATTATACAAAAATACAAGATGCAACAGAAATTTCGTTTTTCTTTGCTGATGGTATTGGCGGAGACAATACAGCTTTTGTTCAAGAAATATTATCTGGGATTGATAAAAAACACTTCGGTGCAGAATTTGGTGTGGAAGCACAAGTAACTCCTACTATAAAATTAAGAGCCGCTGGTAATTTAGGGCAATATACCTACGATAATAATCCTAATTTATATTTAACTACAGAAAACAATACAAGATCTTTAGAGGCTGGTTTTATAGATGGTCGTAAAGACTTTGGGGTATCTAATTTAAAAAATTACAAACTTGCTGCTGGTCCTCAAACGGCATATTCTTTTGGGTTTGAATACAGAGACCCTGACTATTGGTTTGTAAGTGCAACAGCTAACTTCTTTGATAATGTTTATGTAGACATTGCGCCCTTAACTAGAACCTCAAATTTTGCTGATGATGGAGGTATTCCATTTAACGATTACGATGAAGATATCGCAAGAGAATTATTACAACAAGAAAAATTTGATAATTATATGGTTGTAAATATGATTGGAGGAAAATCATGGAAAATTGGAAATCAATACATCAGTTTATTTGCAAGTGTTGGGAACTTATTTAATACCAGATATAAGTCTGGTGGTTTTGAACAAGGTAGAAATGCAAATTATAGACAACTTAAAGAAGATAAAAGCTTAGATATACCTGTATTTGGAAATAAATATTGGTTTGGTAGAGGGACTACTTATTTCTTAAGCCTAAATTATAGATTTTAAAAAATATTGAACACATTATTAATAAATATACTTATGAAAACAACTAAATTTTATGGCATTATATCATTTTTATTGATAGCCATTACAATCATCTCTTGTGTAGAAGATGGTGAATTTGATGTACCAAACATAACAGTAGAGGAGCCCAATATTGTATCTAATTCAAGTATTTCAGCGATAAAAAGTGCTTTACAACAAGAATATAATGCTAGTGGTGATTTAATTTATACCTTTTATGAAAATGAAAATAATCCTACTTACGCTGAGGGTTATGTAGTTTCAACTGATGCTGCTGGTAACTTTTATAAAAAACTAATTATTCAAGATAGTCCTGAAAATCCTACTGCTGGTATTGAAGTTATTTTAAATAAGACCTCTTTAAACGAAACCTATGAGCTAGGTAGAAAGGTATACATAAAATTAGATGGGTTAACAGTTTCTTATGATGACGGAGAAAGTTCTAATTTTATAAATCCATCTAATGGTATTCCTGGAAGATATGTTCTTGGAGTTCTTAATGGTGATCGAGTAGATGATATACCATCTACTTCAATTGACAACCATATTATCAGATCAGCTACAGTGGCAACTCTTGTTCCAAATACTATTGAATTATCAGCAATAACAGGTGATCATATTAATACAATGATTCAACTCAACTCTGCTCAAATTGAGAAAACTGATTTAGGAAAAACATTTTCGGGAGAATCAAATGACGAGTTTGATGGATTCAGAACCATTTTTGAATGTGGTACAGAAAAAACAATACCCCTTCAAACAAGCACATTTGCAAGTTTTAAATCAAATGTTGTTCCTTCAGGAAGTGGAGTTTTTAGAGCTGTTTTATCTAAAGATTACAGATCTGAATTTTTAGTTGCCATCGTTAACGCACCATCAGATTTAGAATTTACAAATACAGAACGATGTGATCCACCGGTGTTGGAATGTGGTGATAACGCTGTAGGTGGAAGTGTTGTGTTATTTGAAGAAGATTTTGAAAATATCACCTCTGCAAATGACATCACAAATGCTGGATGGACAAACGTAAATGTTAATGGAGGTAGTACACTATATTCCTCAAGAAGTTACAGTGGAAATAGATATGTACAAATATCTGCTTACAGAAGTAATGAATCTCCACTTGAAACATGGCTAGTGACTCCAGAAATTGATTTAGATGGAACCTCAGATGAAGAATTAACATTTGAAACCAACACTGGTTATGATAATGGGAATGCATTATCAACATATGTGTCCTCAGATTTTGATGGTGATGTTACAACAGCAACTTGGTTGAGACTAGATGCTGCATTATCTTCTGGACCTTCAAATGGCTATAATAGTTTCTCAAGTTCAGGATCTATAAACATTTCTTGTTTAACTGGTAAATTACATGTGGCATTCAGATATGAGGGAGCTGATGGTGGTGTAACAACTACTTTCCAAATAGACAATGTAAAAGTTACTGGTAATTAATCAGAGAACTACAAATAAAAAAAGCATCTCATATGAGATGCTTTTTTTATGATAGTATAATAATAAAATCTCCTTAATAAAAAAGCCTGAATAGCTAACTATTCAGGCTTTTATTTGTATTATAAGAACAACTATCAGTCTACTAAAATTATAGCCTTATTGTCTTTTAATTCAATAGTTCCTGAGGAAATACTAAGTGTTAAAACCTTATCATCGTTAGAATGCGTAGCTATCTTTCCATGAAGCTCATCTAATTCTAAATGTTCTTGAGTATGAACATGAATTTTTATAGTCCCTTGTTTTAAGGTAGATACTACAGCAGCGTGATTGTTCAACATTTGAAACTCTCCATCTGTACCAGGCACAGATATGGAGTCTACTGTTGAGGAAAACAATACTGCTTCAGGTGATACTATTTCTAAGTGCATAGGTAGTTATTTTTTAGGCTTCAGCTAACATTTTTTCTCCAGCCTCAATAGCTTCCTCTATAGTTCCTTTCAAGTTAAAAGCTGCTTCAGGTAAATGATCTAATTCACCATCCATAATCATATTAAACCCTTTTATGGTTTCTTTAATATCTACTAATACTCCAGGTATTCCTGTAAATTGTTCAGCAACATGGAAAGGTTGAGATAGGAAACGTTGCACACGTCTAGCTCTAGAAACAGCGAGTTTATCTTCTTCAGACAACTCTTCCATCCCTAAAATTGCAATGATATCTTGCAACTCTTTATAACGTTGTAATAATTCTTTAACTCTTTGTGCACAGTCATAATGTTCATCACCCAAAATCTCAGCTGTTAAGATTCTTGAGGTAGAATCTAACGGATCTACCGCCGGATATATCCCTAATTCTGCAATTTTACGAGACAATACCGTAGTTGCGTCTAAGTGAGCAAATGTTGTTGCAGGGGCTGGATCTGTTAAATCATCTGCTGGTACATATACCGCCTGAACAGAGGTAATAGATCCCTTTTTTGTTGAAGTAATACGTTCTTGCATTGCTCCCATTTCAGTGGCTAATGTAGGCTGATATCCTACCGCAGAAGGCATACGACCAAGAAGTGCTGATACTTCTGATCCTGCTTGGGTAAAACGGAAAATATTATCTACGAAGAATAACACATCTTTACCTTGTGCTTCTCCAGCACCATCACGGAAATATTCTGCTATGGTTAGCCCAGATAATGCTACTCTTGCACGTGCTCCAGGAGGTTCATTCATTTGTCCAAATACAAAAGTTGCCTTAGAGTCTTTCATTCCAGCTTTATCAACTTTGGATAAATCCCATCCACCATCTTCCATGGAATGCATAAAATCATCTCCATACTTGATAATTCCAGATTCTAACATCTCTCTCAATAAATCATTTCCTTCACGGGTTCTTTCTCCCACTCCAGCGAATACGGAAAGACCACCATGCCCTTTTGCTATGTTATTGATTAATTCTTGAATTAAAACCGTTTTACCTACTCCTGCACCACCAAATAATCCAATTTTACCTCCTTTTGAGTAAGGCTCAATTAAATCGATTACTTTAATACCTGTGAATAAAACTTCTGTTGAAGTAGATAAATCTTCAAACTTTGGAGCAGATCTGTGAATTGGAAGACCTTGTTCTCCTTCTTTAGGTAAGTCCCCAAGACCATCAATAGCATCACCCGTTACATTAAATAATCTTCCATAAATATCTCCTCCAATTGGCATCTGGATTGGGTTACCTGTAGCAACAACTTCTTGTCCTCTTAATAAACCGTCTGTTGCATCCATAGAAATTGTACGAACAGTATCTTCTCCAATATGTTGTTGTACTTCTAAAACTAGTGTAGAACCATCAGCTTTTTTTATTTCTAATGAATCATAAATCTTAGGAAGATCAGCTAATTCTGTGTTAAACTCAACGTCAATTACTGGACCTATAATCTGGGATACTTTACCTGTTATTGTGGACATTATTCTTACTTTAAATTAATTTCTTATAAAGAGTAAAAATTTACTCTTATTTTAGGCTGCAAAGGTAAAATATTTACCTGACGTTAAAAAGTTTTTTAATTATAATATTATAAAAAAAGATCAAAAAAAAGCCTCATCTAACGATGAGGCTTTTTTGAATAATTTATATTAAATGTTACTCATTTGTAACTTTAATTTCAACTCTTCTGTTGTTGGCTCTTCCAGCTCTTGTTTTGTTCGTGTCGATTGGATTATCTTCACCAAAACCTTTAGAATCTAATCTAGAAGCATCAACTCCGTTTTTAACTAAGTAATCTTTAACCGCTGCTGCTCTTTTTGTAGATAATCTATTATTCAAAGCTTTACTTCCTGTGCTGTCAGTATGTCCTTCAATCATGAAAGTTGCTTTTGAAAACTCTTTCATAATGTTAACGATTCCATCTAACTTGTCAGAAACAGTAGGTAAAAATGTTGCTCTACCAGAGTTAAATAAGATTGTTTTCGCAAACTCACCCATTTTCTTCTCTGCAACTTCTGTAATAACTGGCTCAGGACAACCATTGTTAGATGCTGGACCTACTTCGTTTTTACAATTATCATCTTTATCTAATACTCCATCTCCATCTGTATCTGGCCATGGACATCCTCCATTAGCTTTTGGTCCTTTAGTTGAAGCACATTTATCATCTTTGTCTACAATACCATCTCCGTCTGTATCAGGACATCCATTGTTTGCTTTAGTTCCTTTAGCGTTTGGACACATATCGTCTTTGTCTGCAATCCCATCAGAATCTGCATCTGGACAACCATTTAATGTAGCTAAACCTGCAACGGTTGGACAAGCGTCTTCACCGTCAATGATTCCGTCTCCATCGGTATCAGGACATCCATTAAATTCTTTTAATCCAGCTACTTCTGGACATGCATCATATTTATCGTAAATTCCGTCTCCGTCTGTATCAGTTCCTCCAAATTTAACAACTAGTCCTAAATTGTGTTGGAAATGAGTTGGGATTACATCTGAAGAAGCTTGTTTTACACCACTTTGTAATGAAATTCCTACAGTTTCGCTAAACCATACATTGAATCCAACACCATAATTAATCATTCCATCTCCTTCGCTATCTAAACTAGTATATCCACCACCTACATAAACAAAAGGACTAAAATATTGAGTTGATTTTCCAAAAATACCTTTTACTACACCATCTAATCCATACTTAAGATTTAAGTCTACTGAAGAATGCACTAAGTCTGCATCATCTTTTTCTTTAACAGTATTAATTCTGTTTAAAGAACCAGCCAATTGAAGTGTAAAACCATCTGATAAATATCGTTCTGCTGTAATTCTAGATATCGTTGGTAAAATATTGTAATCTTCTTGACTATCAAAAATCCCAACTCCTAACCAATCCCTATAAAAACTTTTAAAGTTGTTTCCACCATGGTAGACATCCACAGAGTTTATTCCTACACTAACAGCCCAAGGATTGTTGGAATCTTGTGCATTTACGTTCACAATTGTTGCTAAAGTAAACAACGCTATTGCAACTATTTTAATTCTTTTCATTTTTAAAAAATTTTATTAAATATTTTTTTTATCACACAAAAGTAGTGTGAAAGTTACTATTAACAAAGATAAATCTACAAAAAATTCTTCAAAACGCAAGTTTTAAGCTACTCAATAACGTTTAATTGTCTCCCAATCTTTATAAATGAAACAATTGCCTTGTCTAAATGTTTTTTTGTATGTGCAGCCGACAATTGAACTCGTATTCTTGCTTTACCTCTTGGAACAACAGGAAAAAAGAAACCAATTACATAAATACCTTCCTCTAAAAGTTTATTGGCCATCTCCTGGGATAGCTTTGCATCATAAAGCATTACTGGAACTATTGCTGCATCTGCCCCAACCAAATCAAACCCTGCTAAAGCCATTTTTTCTCTAAAATAATTTGTGTTCCATTCCAATTGATCTCTTAAAGAAGTATCATTAGAAATGATCTCAAAAACTTTTAATGAAGCTCCAACAATAGCAGGAGCTAAGGAGTTTGAAAATAAATAGGGCCTAGATCGTTGACGTAAAATTTCAATAATTTCTTTTTTTCCTGTGGTATACCCCCCCATAGCACCACCAAGTGCTTTCCCAAGAGTTCCTGTTATGATGTCAATCCTTCCCAATACCTTTTTTAATTCCAAAGTACCACGTCCTGTTTCACCAATAAAACCTGTGGCATGGCATTCGTCAATCATAACTAAGGCATCATATTTATCAGCTAAATCACAGATTTCATCTAATTTTGCAACAATACCATCCATAGAAAAAACTCCGTCTGTCACAATAATTTTAAACCGATGTTTATTTTTAGTAGCTTCAATTAGTTGTGCTTCTAGTGCCTCCATATTATTATTATCATAACGATATCTGGAGGCTTTACACAATCGAACACCATCTATTATTGAAGCATGATTTAAACTATCAGAAATAATTGCATCTTCTTTGGTTAGTAAAGGCTCAAAAACCCCACCATTAGCATCAAAAGCAGCAGCATATAATATGGTATCTTCAGTTTGATAAAATTCTGCAATTTTAGCCTCTAGTTTTTTATGAATGTCTTGAGTCCCACAGATAAATCTTACCGAGGATACTCCAAAACCATGAGTATCCATAGTGTCTTTTGCAGCTTGAATTACATCAGGATGATTGGACAAACCTAAATAATTATTTGCACAAAAATTGATAACCTCTTCTCCAGTAGAAATTTTAATAACAGCATCTTGAGAAGAAGTAATAATTCGTTCAGACTTGTATAGCCCAGCCTCTTTAATTTCCTCTAATTCTTGTTGTAAATGATTTTTAATAGCTCCGTACATAGGTTTACTTATTGAGTTTACGATTGTAAAAATACTTTAAAATTCTTCTACACAAACGTTCTCATTACTATAAATAAGAATCTTTTTTTGAACATCATAGTTTAATGACTCTAAAACATGGGCATAGTTTTCTAATTGAAGACGATGTTCCTCTTTTGCAATTCCGGTCTTGTAGTCAAGAATAGTTACCCTGTTTTCATTATCGACAACCAATCGATCTGGAATAACAATCTGATCATTAAAAACAATTTCTTTCTCGTTGTAAACTCTCACATCCTCTGAAAAATAGTCAAGCAACTTTGGATGTGTAATAATCGCTGTAATTCTTTGTTCTATTTCAATTTTTTCCTGAATAGTTATTTCACCTTGTTGACAGTATTTGCTTAAAATAAATGACACATCCTTAAGAGTTATAATTTCAGCTAAAACTTTATGAATAAAATTTCCATATTGCTTTGCTTCCCCTCTAGTAGTTCCCCAGAATATTGATGAATTTGCCACTAATTGAATTTGATGGCTTTTCCAGGGTGTGCTGATAAAAGTTTCTTGAATCTGAGAGGGTGTTTCCTCCACATAACTTGTCACCGCTTTGGTTGTATCTCCAAAAGTATATTCGGCATCATTTTCATTCCACAACTTTTCTTCTTTCAAAAAAGAAATGAAAATTCCAGAATAGTAATTAAAATCCTCTGATCCAGATGTAAGTAATTTTTTTTCTGTAATGATGAATAACTTTTCAGCAGCACGTGTTAATGCAACATATAATAAATTAAAATTATCCAATTCTAATTCTGCCCTCCATTGGTCATAAATTTCTTTTCCACTGTCATTAACAAATTGTATTTCTTTGTTTAGAGAAACCATCATGTTTGGAAAATCATCATTGTAATTTTCTAACCAAATTTTAGGATTCATATCCTTATAGATATTTAAATCACATGGGAAAATAACAATGGGAAACTCTAGGCCTTTAGATTTATGAATAGTCATAATCTTTATGGCATTTGGATTTTCAGAAGTTACAATACTAAGCGATTCTTTCTTCTGCTCCCAAAAGTCTAAAAAATCCTGAATACTTGCCTCTTTAATTTGTTTGGCTAGTATTTCATCTAGGAAAAATTGAACATAAGCATCAGTCGTGTTTTGCAAATGAAATGATCTAATAATTTGCTCAATTTTTTCATATAAGGGTGAGTGATGAAATGAAATAATATCAAAATTACAATTATATTTTTTTAATAATTCTAGAGCATTTCGGTATTCTAAATGAATAAAATAGGTGAAAAAGAGATGCTTTTCAATTGAAATTTTTAAATGTCCGTGTAAAAAATATAAAACCTCTAATAAACTTTCTTTGTCATTAGGCTGAAGTGTATATTTTAGAAAATTAATGATAAAATTTACTTTTTTACTATTACTAAGCAATAAGGTTTCTGACGATACAATTTCTAAATCATTTTCAGATAAATAATTCGCAATAATTACACCCTCTTTTCGCTTTCTTACTAATACACAAACAGAGCCTAATGAAGTTTCTGGTGGTAGCTGTTGAATAGTACTGTGAACTCTCTTGGCATACTTTAACTCATTATCTTCTTTATGCTCTAATTTTTCAAGGAAAGAAATTGATACAGAACCTCCCTTTAATTCATTCTCTTTTTGATGGGAATTCTTTAAAAATAGATTTGAATATGAGGTGTTTTGTAAAAACTTTGAAACATGCTTAAAAAAGGAATTATTAAATTTTATGATTTCACTGAAGCTTCTATAATTGATGAGTAATTCTTTAATTTTTTTTTCAGTTAAAAAAGGATTTTTAGCACCTTTATGTGCAAGACCTAATTCAATAAATTGGGAGGCTTTACCCCCACGCCATCTGTATATGGCCTGCTTTGCATCTCCAACCAACAATAAACTTGTATTTTCTTGCGCTAAGGAGTTGCCAATCAGTGGAATTAAGTTTTCCCACTGTAATACGGAGGTGTCTTGCATTTCATCAATAAAAAAGTGCATAAATTTCTGGCCTATCCTTTCATAAATAAAAGGGGCTGGTTGATCTTGAATATGATCCGAAATTATTTGATTAAACTCTGCATTTAAACGAATATTATTATCCTCTTTTATATCGTTTAGTTCTTGATTAATATTGTTTAATACTGCTAAGGGAATAATGTTTTTTAAAACCAAGTTGATTTGGGTTAAATGCTGATATTGCAATTCAGAATCAGCATATAACTTTAAAAGTTTTGGTAAAATTTCTTCAATTGAAGATTTGATTTCTTGAGATTTTGATTCTAAATACAAACTATCTTCATCAACTCTTTTCTTTAAAGCACTTTGTTCAAAAAATTTAGTGTCTTGTGGCTTATTGATTAAAGATTTAAAATGATTTGGAAGCATTGATCTGTAAAAATCATTGCTGTTTAAATTTTTATTATTTATAATCTGCAGTGCCTCCTCGCCAGTAAATTTCATTTTAGCTATTAATTCTTTCTGAACAAAAATTAATTGTTTCTGCAGAGATTTGAAATCTTCTAAGGATTTATCACTTAACGTTCTGAAATGAGCTGTATCCTCCTCGTTTAAAAGAATTTTTGAAAATTCAGCTAAATCTCTAGAAATATCCCAAGATTTATCATCATCTGATTTGTCTACAGAATACTCTATTAATACTTGCGTTAATTTTTCATCAACACCTATTCTAGAAATTAATACCTCTACTGCTTTATCTAATAAATCTGTTGCATTCATTTCTACCTCAAAATTCTGACTTAATCCAAGATCAAAAGCAAAGCTTTTTATAATTTTATGAGTAAAGCTATCTATGGTCGTAATGTGGAAGGCAGCATAGTTTTGAAGAATAAGCTGTAATATTTTCTTACTCTTCTTTTTTATTTCACTGGTTTCTATACCTGTTTCTTCTTGTATTATTAAAAAAATAGGTGATTTTTTACCTTCAGAAAATTCGTGTAATCCTTTCAATACACGTTGCTTCATTTCTGCTGCTGCTTTATTTGTAAATGTAATCGCTAAAATTTTTTGAAAAACAAAAATATCATCACTTACTAGTAAAATCTTAAGGTACTCTTTAACTAAAGTAAACGTCTTTCCACTTCCAGCTGAGGCATTGTAAATTTGAAAAGTAGAATTATGCAACACAAATATATTTTATTGCAAAATACAAAAGCCAAACAGAAACTGTTTAGCTTTTTATGTATAATTTTTAATTTTATCCTAAACCTACATCCAAAGACATCATAACTATAAAACCTCCTATAAAACCAAGGGTAGCTATATCTGTATATTGATCTCTTTGGGTTTCAGGAATTACCTCTTCAACTACCACAAAAATCATTGCTCCTGCTGCAAAAGCTAGCGCATAAGGTAAAATTGGTGTAAAAAAAGAAACTGCTACTGCACCAATAACCGCTGCAATGGGTTCAACTACAGCAGACAGTTGTCCGTACCAGAAACTCTTTAATCTACTTGCACCTTGTCTCCTCATAGGCATAGCTACCGCAAAGCCTTCAGGAAAATTCTGAATTCCAATTCCTATCGCTAGAGAAATTGCAGCTATTATCATTTCAGTTTGTTCAACACCAACAAGTGTAGAAGCTGCACCAAATAAAACTCCAACAGCCAATCCTTCAGGAATATTATGTAAGGTTATTGCCAAAACTAATAATGTTGTTTTATGCCAACTAGTTTTAACACCCTCAGCCTCAGATTCTTTAAAATTAATATGTAAATGAGGTAAAATCTTATCCATTCCGAACAGTGCCAGAGCACCCAAAGAAAACCCTACAGCAGAGGGAAGTACTCTCATAAAACCCTCTCCAGGGCTATTTTCAATTGCAGGAGCAAGTAAACTCCAGAAACTTGCTGCTACCATTACCCCTCCCGTAAAACCCAACATTCCATCTAAGACTGCTCTATTCATTTTCTTGAAAAAGAAAACCAATCCTGCACCTAATGCAGTTAAAGCCCAAGTAAATAAAGTAGCATAAAATGCAGATAGGATAGGGTGTGCTTTCCCAAAAGCAACTAATTGATCAAATGTACTCATGATTGAATGTAAATGTTATTAGATATTTTTTTAGAAATGGTAATTTCTTTTGCGTTTATTAAAATGGTTAAAGAACCATCAAAAGATTCTTTAGAAACCACCTTTACTTTTTGTCCTAAAGAAATATTATTTTTATCTAAGTATTTTAAGAAATCTGAGGAGGAGTCATCTACACCTACACAAATCCCGATTTTACCCTCCTCTAAAGTTGACAATAATTTTTTTTCGATTTTTTGAAAATTACCCTCTTTGTCTGGTATTGGATCACCGTGGGGATCCATTTTAGGAAAATCCAGAAAAGCATCTAACTCATCAATGAGTTTTGGAGATTTAATGTGTTCTAATTGTTCAGCAACATCATGAACTTCGTCCCAAGAAAAATTTAACTTATCAACTAAAAAAACTTCCCATAAACGATGTTTTCTTACAATATTTGTTGCTTCTTTTCTCCCTAATTTTGTTAAAGAAACACCCTGATATCGCTTGTAAACTAACATTTCTTTTTGGGCAAGTTTCTTGATCATGTCTGTAACTGAAGAAGCCTTTGTATCTAATTTTTTTGCAATTGAATTGGTGCTAATTCCTTTACCATGAACAGCCTCAAGATGATATATCGATTTTAAATAATTTTCTTCTGAAAGTGAAAACATAAAATTACAGTAATAGGCATCAAAGATACATTTTTATTTTTTTATTAAAATAATTTTAGTCTTATCTAAAAAATTATTTAATTTTGCGTAAAAATTGAAAATTATCATGAAATTACGGTTGAATATTATCCTTTTTTTTTTCCTGTTGACTTCATTCAACTTATTCTGTCAACATAATTCCTTGTCTGGAAAAATATATAGTAATGGTGAGGTTTTACCCTATGTTAACATTTATTTGAAAGATTATACACTAGGAACAGCATCAGATAGTGAAGGTTATTATGAAATTAAAAATATTCCCAATGGAAATCATACTGTAATTATAAGTAGTATAGGGTATAAAACTAAATCAATAAATATCTTTTTTAACAATAATCAAATCACTCGTGATTTTTCATTAGCATCAGATAACTCTTTAGATGAAGTAGTAATTTCAGGAACCTTAAGACCTGTTTCAAAATCAAATAGTCCAGTTCCTGTAGAAGTATATAGTGAAACTTTTTTTAGAAAAAATCCGACACCATCAATCTTTGAATCTTTACAAAATGTTAATGGGGTACGCCCTCAATTAAATTGTAATGTTTGTAATACAGGAGATATTCATATTAATGGCTTAGAGGGACCTTATGCCTTTGTATTAATTGATGGCATGCCTATTGTTAGTGGTCTTTCAACCGTTTATGGTTTAACCGGGATTCCACAAGCATTAATAGAAAGAGTAGAAATTGTTAAAGGACCTGCTTCAACTTTATATGGATCCGAAGCGGTTGGAGGTATTCTAAATGTAATTACTAAAAAACCAATAAATGCTCCATTATTATCTACAGATTCATTTTTAAGCTCTTGGGGTGAATTAAATTTAGATGTTGGTCTTCGATACGACATGTCAAAAAAAACTCAGGGATTGTTGGGAGTAAATTATTTCAATTTCCAAAATAGAATTGATAATAATAATGACAACTTTACTGATATGACCTTACAAAACAGAATATCAATTTTTAATAAAGTATCGATTGAAAGAGAAAATAATAAAGCTTTCACCATAGCTGGTCGTTATGTATATGAAGATCGTTGGGGAGGAGAAATGAATTGGGAAAAAGAATTCAGAGGAGGAAACCAAATTTATGGAGAGAGTATTTATACCAATAGGTGGGAAACTTTTGGAACTTACGAACTTCCTACTTATGAGAATATTCGTTTTCAATTTAGTGCAAATGGACATTATCAAGATTCATTTTATGGAGAAACCTCCTACGATGCTGAACAATTAGTTGGTTTTGGTCAATTGGTTTACAACAAAAAAATTAGAAAAAAACATGATGTCCTTATTGGTGCAGCCTACCGATACACATTTTATGATGACAATACATTTGCTACTTTAAATGAAAATGGGATTGATAACAAGCCCTCTATAATTCATTTACCAGGTCTCTTTATTCAAGATGAAATACAAATAAATGATCGAAAAAAATTACTGTTGGGTGTTCGATGGGATAACAACAATATTCACGGAAATATCTTTTCTCCCAGAGTAAATTTTAAATGGAATTCTAAAAATAATTCTGATATTTTGAGACTGAGCGCTGGAAATGGGTTTAGAGTAGCCAATGTTTTTACAGAAGATCATGCAGCATTAACAGGAGCTAGATCCGTTGAGTTTGAGGGTAAATTACAACCAGAAACCTCTTGGAATGTAAATGTTAATTATGTAAAGAAAATAAATACTGAAAATTCCTCTATTACTCTTGATGCAAGTAGTTTTTATACCTACTTTAATAATAGAATATTACCTGATTATGAAACAAATCCAAATAAGATTATTTATGCAAATTTAGAAGGGTTTTCTGTTTCAAAGGGGATTTCACTAAATTCTAATATTTTATTTTACAATGGATTAACTATAAACACAGGAGCTACTCTAATGGAAGTTTCTGTAACGGAAAACAACATAAAAAAAACTCAATTACTCACGGAAGGATTCAGTGGAGTTTGGTCTATTTCCTATAAATTCAATTCCAATTTTAGTATAGACTATACAGGAAATGTTTATGGCCCAATGCGTTTACCTTTACTTGGCGAAAATGATCTAAGAAATGAATATTCTCCTTGGTTTAGTATTCAAAATATTCAATTAACTCAACAATTAAAAAACAATTGGGAAATTTATGGTGGAGTTAAAAATCTTCTGAATTTTACTCCTGCTGCAAATAGCATTAATGGAGCAGATAATCCTTTTGATATTGGTATTGACACAGAACTGAACCCTGAAAAAGCGTTTGACCCGAGTTATGTTTACGCCTCTAACCAAGGAATTCGAGCATTTGCTGGAATTCGTTTAACACTATATTAATTTCTAAAGCTTACTAATTACCATCTTCTGTTCCAGAAGCTTTTTATTACTCGTTCTCTAGGCTTTAAACTATACACTACACCAACAGTTAATTGTTTATGAGCAGTCATGCTTAAAACCTTCTCAGGAGAATGTTTATAGGAAATTTGTGAGTTGAGACCCCAATGACTCGTAACCCAAAAAGTTCCACCAACACCAATATTTAAAACGCCTGATGACTTTGAGTTTTGAATGGTACTAGGAGGACCCACTATACTAGCTCCAACAGTTAAGTATGGGACTAAATGATTGTTTGATAAATTAAAATCATATCTAAGGTTTCCGTCAAATGAATTATAGCTAAATTCATTTGTTACGAATGGATGTATATCAAGAACATTCAAAGTAATTCCTGCATCAACAGAAAATCCCGAAAAAAAAATATCTAGCGATATTAATTTTAGGTGCTTGAAAATTGTGCCAATCTTTAACTCTATTTGTATTACTAAAACGAACTAATGATCCACTGACTCCAACTACCCATTTATTATCACTGTTTTGGGCATTTGTGGCAAATGAAATTAAAAAAATTAAAACTAAATATTTTTTCATAGTAAATTTTTTAATAAAAATATAAATTAATTGACAAATATAAGTTTATCATTTCAAATTAATATTTAAGCATTTATCTTTGAAAAAATTACATCTCCTTGAGCAAACAAGAAATTGTAAACCAATATCAAGAGTCTGTTAAAGTTAAACAGATTTTAAATGAAATACAAAAGGATAAAAACCAAATTCAGATTACGAATTTAGTTGGATCTTCTATGTCTTTTGTGATTTCAGAGACTTTTAAAAAAGATGAAAAAAGCTACTTGCTAATTTTTAATGATAAGGAAGAAGCTGCATACCATCTAAATGATTTAGAACAATTATTAGATCAGAAAAGGGTTTTATTTTATCCTGGATCTTACCGAAGACCCTATCAAATTGATGAAACTGACAATGCAAATGTTCTAATGCGTTCCGAGGTTTTAAACCGAATCAACTCTCGAAAAAAACCTGTTATTATAGTTACCTATCCTGAGGCATTATTTGAAAAAGTAGTGACCAAAAAAGATTTGGAAAAAAACACGCTTAAACTAGCTGTCTCAGAAAAAGTTTCGCTAGATTTTGTAAATGAAATATTATTTGAATATAATTTTAACCGGGTTGATTTTGTAACAGAACCAGGTGATTTTTCTGTTCGTGGAGGAATCATTGATGTTTTCTCATTTTCAAATGACGAGCCCTTTCGTATTGAGTTTTTTGGAGATGAAATTGATAGCATTAGAACTTTTGATGTAGAGACACAGCTCTCTAAACAAAAGCTTCGAAAAGCTAGTATCCTGTCAAATGTTGAAAATAAAACACTTCAAGAAAAACGAGAAAGTTTTCTTAAGTATATTTCTTCAAATACAGTTATTTTCTTAAAAAATAAGGAGTTATTAATTGGCAAATTAGATAAGTTATTTAGCAAAGCAGAACGTGCATTCAGCGAATTATCTGAAGCGTTAAAACATGCAAAACCAATTGATTTATTTTGTAAGGGTAGTTTCATACAAAACCAACTTAGTGATTTTACTGTAGTTCATTTTGAAACCTACACTTCAGGAGATAAGCCAAAAATTGATTTTAGCACGAAAGCACAACCCCCATTCAATAAACAATTTGATTTATTAATTAATAACCTAAACGGATATCACACAAAAGGATTTACCAATTATATTTTCTGTGCCAATGAGCAACAAGCTCAACGATTTCATGATATTTTTGAAGATGCAAAAAAACAAGTTCATTATCAAACAGTTGTATTTTCTCTCCATCAAGGATTTATAGATTTAGAAGAAAAAATTGTTTGCTATACAGATCATCAAATTTTTGAACGCTATCATAAATTTCGTTTAAAAAATGGCTACGCAAAAAAACAATCCATCTCCTTAAAAGAATTAAATAATCTTGATATTGGAGATTATGTTACACATATTGATCATGGAATTGGAAAATTTGGGGGACTTCAAAAAATTAATGTTGAAGATAAAAATCAAGAAGCCATAAAACTAATTTATGGAGACCGTGATATTTTATATGTTAGCATTCATTCCCTTCACAAAATTTCTAAATTCAATGGGAAAGATGGAAAAACACCAAAAATATATAAATTAGGATCTGGAGCATGGAAAAAGGTAAAACAAAAAACAAAGAAAAGAGTAAAAGAAATCGCATATAATTTAATTAAATTATATGCCAAGAGAAAAATGCGAAAAGGGCTAGCTTTTGGACCTGACACACACATACAGCATGAACTTGAAGCAAGTTTTATATTCGAGGACACACCAGATCAATTTACTGCCACTCAAGACGTAAAAGCTGACATGGAAAAAGAACAGCCTATGGATCGATTAGTTTGTGGAGATGTTGGGTTTGGAAAAACAGAAATTGCTATTAGAGCTGCTTTTAAAGCAGTTGACAATGGAAAGCAAGTTGCTATTCTAGTTCCAACTACAATCTTAGCATTTCAACATTACAAAACATTCACTAAAAGACTAGAAAATTTTCCAGTAAGAATAGGTTATTTAAATCGATTTAGGAATACTAAACAAAAAAATGAAGCCATCGAGGGAGTTAATGATGGAAGTATCGATATTATCATTGGTACACACCAATTAACGAATAAAAAAATTAAATTTAAAGATTTAGGGCTTCTCATTATAGATGAGGAACAAAAATTTGGTGTTGCTGTAAAAGATAAATTAAAAACAATAAAGGAAAATGTAGATACGCTTACCTTGACTGCCACTCCTATCCCAAGAACACTCCAATTTAGCTTGATGGCTGCTCGAGACTTATCTGTAATTTCAACACCTCCACCAAATCGCCATCCCATAGATACCCAGGTTATTCGTTTTAGTGAGGAAATGATTCGTGATGCTATTAACTACGAGATTTCTAGAGGTGGACAAGTATTTTTTATTCATAATAGAATTGAAAACATAAAAGAAGTCGCTGGTCTTTTACAACGTTTAATTCCTAATGCTAATATTGCTGTTGGACATGGACAAATGGAGGGTAAAAAATTAGAAAGCCTAATGCTAGGGTTTATGAATAATGAGTTTGATGTATTGGTTTCAACTACAATAGTAGAAAGTGGATTAGATGTTACTAATGCAAATACCATTTTAATAAACAACGCTAACAATTTCGGTTTATCTGATTTACATCAAATGAGAGGGAGAGTTGGAAGATCTAACAAGAAAGCTTTTTGTTATTTCATCACTCCACCTTATCATTTAATGACTAACGATGCAAGAAAAAGAATTGAAGCTTTAGAACTATTTTCGGATTTAGGAAGTGGAATCAATATAGCCATGAAAGATTTAGAAATTAGAGGAGCAGGAGATTTACTTGGTGGTGAACAAAGTGGTTTTATCAATGATATTGGTTTTGATACTTATCAGAAAATTTTAAGCGAAGCTATTGAAGAATTGAAAGAGAATGAATTTAAAGAACTCTATAAAACAGAAGAAAACAAACCAAAAGAATTTATAAGAGAAGTTCAAATAGATACCGATTTTGAAATTTTATTTCCAGATAATTATATCAATTCTATATCTGAACGCCTAAACCTTTACAATGAATTATCGACGATGACAAGTGAAGAGGAGTTACAGCGTTACGAACAACGATTAACTGATCGTTTTGGTGAACTACCATTACAAGCTATTGATTTATTAGATAGTGTTCGTTTAAAATGGTATGCAAAAAAATTAGGTATAGAAAAAATTGTGCTAAAGCAAAAGAGAATGATTGGATATTTTATAGCTGACCAACAAAGTGAATTTTATCAAACAAAGGCATTTACTAAAGTCCTAAAACACGTTCAGCAAAACCCTACAACCTGTGTAATTAAAGAAAAGCAAACTAAAATAGGGTTACGATTATTGATTACTTTTATAAAAATTGATTCTGTAGCTACTGCTTTAAAAATATTAAAAAAAATAGCAAATACAACCTAATCAAAACACATTAAAAAGGAATAATTTTTAATAGAAATGAATACTGATTATTTTAAAAATCTTTCAAACTTAATTTTAGCCACATTATTTATAAGTACATCGGGTGTTCTAGGTAAATATATAGCTATGCCGTCAGAAGTAATCATTTGGTTTCGGTCTGCTTTTGCTATGATTTTTCTTTATGGCTTTTGTAAGTACAAGAAAATATCACTAACCGTTGGTAATTTGAAAACACATATCCCTTTGTTCATTAGTTCACTTTTTATGGCTGTACATTGGGTGACTTATTTTTACGCATTAAAACTATCTAATGTAGCTTTAGGTATGCTGTCTTTATATACGTTCCCAGTTATAACAGCACTCCTTGAGCCAATTTTCATAAAATCAAAGTTTGATTTAACACACCTTGCATTAGGCCTAATGGTACTTTTTGGAGTAACAATTTTAACCCCTGAATTTAATTTAGAAAGTTCAGATGTAAAAGGGATACTCTTTGGATTATTTTCTGCGCTCTGCTATTCCATTAGAATTTTAATTTTAAAACAACATGTTCAACGTTATCATGGAAGTATGCTTATGCTTTATCAAACCACTGTGATTACCATCATACTTTTACCCGTTATTTTTTTAATGGATAGTTCAAACTTTGGATCTCAATACCCCTATCTTCTTCTCTTAGCTTTATTAACCACTGCCATAGGACATAGTTTGATGGTTCATTCCTTGAAGTTTTTTTCAGCATCAACTGCTACCATTATCAGTAGTATTCAACCTATTTTTGGCATTATTATCGCTTTTTTAATTGTTGATGAAATTCCAAAATCAAATACAATTTGGGGAGGATTATTAATTATTTTAACTGTTTTTATTGAGACCATTAGATCTAAAAAGTTTAACTAATTACTTAGTCAATACATCCTGATAATTACGTTTCACAAAGATTAAAATTGTTTCTAAAATATCACCCATAGTATTGCACTCTTTAAACTTTACATCTCCAACATATTTAATTAAATGTTTTTTTAAGAGTTGAATATTATTGGGAAAAGAAATTGTATCATTTTTCATGCAGCTAATTAAACTAGTAGCCCTCCTTGGAGATGAAATTATTCTTTTTGCCATATAAGAGCGTTCCTCTAACTTGTATTGAGTAATTGAATTTTTATCTAATTTTTCATTTACCATATCAACAATTTTAAAATTTTCTTTCAAGAATTGTAAATCGTATACTTTTAGGTTTCCTTCAAAAGATTGTTGATCAAAATCTATCGCTCTAATTTTATAAATAATTTTATCAAAATCATGAGTAGGTATAATGACATAATTATAAGAACGCATATCTCCAAGTAGTCGAACCAAACATCTTTCTTTAAATTTCACAAACTCTTTGGCAATTTGAGATTTTTCAGATTCTGTACATTTGGGTAAAAACTCTTTTATAAAATCATCTCCAGGAATTCCAGAAATATGTTCTTCAATTAAAGTGTCTTTGTACACCAAAAAATTTAAGTTATGAGGAGACAAAATATGTTCTAACTCTAAACCGTATATTCTGGATGCATCTGCTTTTTTTACATAAAAATAAGTGTAATTATCATTTAAAACATTTCTAATTTTTATTCTAAAAGGTTTAGAATTACCAAAAGTGCAATAATCTATGGCATCTACATTTAAAAATGGTAGGGTTTCGTCTCCACCATCTGAGTGAAGTATGGTGTAAATTTTTTTTAAACTCGCATCAATTTCCTCTCTATCATATTCAGAATAATATGTTCTAACCCATAAAGTATCATTTTCATTCTTATCATAAACTATAACTGACCCTTGAAAACGAAGTAAGTCATCATAGAAAATTGATATTTTTAAATTTCTATTGTACTTCTTTAAATAGTCATCCAACATTTTATTGATGGGAAATATTGGTTTTTTTTTAGACATTAATTTTTTTTCTTGTCCCATTTGATACAAATTACATTCAAATGTAATGCATAAACTTTTGAATTAATACAATTTAAATATCTTTCCAGGAAAAGGTTTTACAATATTTTTCAACTCTAGTTCTAATAATATTGTGACCAATTGATTTGATGGAAGATTCGTTTCTAATGCAATTACATCAATTACAGCTTGTTCTTTTAACTCTAAATAATCAACTACTTTTTGTTCATTAGGGGTAAGGTCTAAAAATAATCTTGTTTGTTTTGGTTGGGTTACATTTGATATATCCCAATTTAGCATTTTTACAATATCCTCAGAGGATTGGAGAAGATGTGCTTTATTTCTATAAATTAAATCATTACAGCCTTGACTCATGACATCATTTACTCTTCCGGGTAATGCAAACACATCTCTATCATAAGAATTTGCAATATCTGCTGTCACTAAAGACCCTCCTTTTGATGCAGATTCAATAACCACTGTTGCCATTGACAACCCTGCAACAATTCTATTCCTTTTTAAAAAATTTTCTCGCTGAGGAAGATCGTTGTGAAAAAACTCTGTTATAAAACCCCCTTTTTTATTTACATTACTGATGTGTTTTTTATGAGCTTTTGGGTAGATATGCTCTAAACCATGGGCTAAAACCGCAATAGTCTGTAAGTTATTTTTTATGGCATTCTTATGTGCACAAATATCTATTCCATAAGCAAAACCACTCACAATAATTGGATTGTAAACTGCCAATTCATTAATGAGTTTTTCACAAAAACTTTTACCATAATTTGTCATTCTTCTGGTCCCTACGATAGAAATTATTTTTTCATTTGAAAAATCAATAGCTCCATCTTTAAAAAATAATATGGGACCATCTATACAATGTTTTAGATGCAATGGATAGTCTTCGTCCAAAAAATAGGAGTACCCAATCTTATGTTGTTTAATGTATTGAAGTTCTAATTCAGCCAACCGTAGATTGGAGCTTTCAAATAAATTTTTAATCGTAAGATTTCCAATGCCATTAATTTTTTGAAGAATATTTTTCTTCTCTTTAAATACAGCATCAGCTGACCCTGTATGAGCAATAAGTTTTTTAGCTAAGATATCGCCAATCATGGGAGTCTTTTGCAAACGCAAAAGCGCAAGAAGTTCTTCTTCTTTCAAGACAATTTTTTTTAGTTTCAATATACAAATATATTGTTGATAATAATTGGAAGCTTTGTATGCTTCTTTTATTTAATTTTTTATATTTGTTATTATGGCATTAGAAGACTACATAAAGGACTTATTGTACAGGTATGATTGTGTTATCATTCCAAACTTTGGCGGTTTTGTTACTAATCAAATTAGTGCACAAATTGATACAGATTCAAATACTTTTTACCCGCCAACAAAACAAATAGGTTTTAATGTTAATCTCAATCACAACGATGGTCTCTTGGCAAATTATATCGCTTCAGTAGAAAACATTTCTTTTGATCAAGCAACATCTAAAATTAAAGTAACTGTTTCACAATGGAATAAATTGATTAAGACTTCAGCTTTTGATATTAAAAATATTGGTTCATTTTCTTTGAATGAGAAAAATCAATTAATTTTTAATCCAACGAATAACATAAACTATTTGAAGTCTTCTTTTGGATTAACTCCTACAGAGTCATCTATTGTTATAAGATCAACACAAAATGTAATCCCGCTTGATCCTTCTAAAGAGAAACAAAGAAAAGTTCCAGTGTTCATTAAGTATGCTGCAGCTGCCACACTATTATTTTCAGTCTCATACCTGGGCTGGACAGGCTATGAAAACAAACAAGAGCAATTAAACTTTGCTAAAAATCAAAAAAAACTAGAGGAAAAAATTCAAACTGCAACATTTGTCATTGAAAACCCTCTAAATGTGATAGAATTAAATGTAAACAAAGAGGTGCCAAAATCTTTTCACGTTATTGCTGGCGCGTTTCAATTTGTTGAAAATGCACATAAAAAAGTAAATCAACTTAATTCAAAAGGATTTAAGGCTACTATTCTAGGAACCAATAAGTGGGGCTTAACACAAGTTGCCTATGCCTCTTTCCACAAAAAATCTGATGCATACCAAAGCCTTGCCGATATAAGAAAAATTGATTCTAAAGATGCTTGGTTATTGGTTAAAAAATTCGAATAATTCAAGCTCTCTACTTCAATTAATTACCATATATATTTTTTATATAACCTTGTATAAAAATTTAAAATGAAAGCAAAAAATCCAAGTGAGTCTTTAACAATTCTTACAGATCTTGTATTACCAGGTGAAACAAACTACCTTGATAATCTTTTTGGAGGAGAATTATTAGCTAGAATGGATAGAGCTTGTAGCATTGCTGCACGTCGTCATTCTAGAAGAATAGTGGTTACTGCCTCAGTAAACCAAGTTGTATTTTCTAAATCTGTTCCTGTAGGAAGTGTAGTAACTATAGAAGCTAAAGTTTCAAGAGCATTCAAATCCTCTATGGAAATATATGTAGACGTTTGGATTGAAGACAGACAATCTGGCTTAAAAACTAAAGTGAATGAAGGAATTTACACTTTTGTTGCAGTTGATGAAACTGGTAAGCCTGTAGAAATACCTAAAATAATCCCTGTAACTGAACTTGAAAAAGAACGTTTTAATGGTGCTCTACGGAGAAAACAGTTAAGTTTAGTTTTGGCTGGAAAAATGGAGCCTAATGAGGCTTCAGAATTAAAGGCTTTATTTATAAACTAATTGACTTTTAATATCCAACTTGCTGGATTTAGTCGAGTCGTATTTTTAGACAAAACAAAAATCAGCTTGGTTTTTCCAGTAATTCTATCTGTAAAGATTTTTCCTAATGGCTGACCTGTTTGTATTTTTTGCCCATCATTAACATATACACTTTCTAGATTATTATAGATAGAAATATAGTTTCCGTGTCTGATTAAAACCGATTTTTTTCCTTCTGATTGCGTTTGTATTGCTAAGATTTCCCCATTAAAAATTGCTTTGGCATCAGCACCTTTATCAGTAGCAATATGAATCCCAGTACTATTGATATAGTTCCCCGAATACACTGGATGAGGTTGTTTGCCAAATCTCCTTATAATAAGACCAGACTTAACAGGCCATGGAAGCTTTCCTTTATTTTGTTCAAATCTAACTGCTAACGCTTTAGCTTCTGGTGTCAAAGAAAACCCTTTTGACTTTTTGACTCCTTTATTTGCATTAGATTTAGCTATAGCTTCTTTAATTATTTTATCTATTCTCTCTGTTATTTTCTTTTCCTCTTGTTGTTTTATTCGAAGCTTTCTCTTGTATTTTTTTTCTTGAGTTTTTAGTTTAGAAATTAATTTTTTCTGATCATCCTTTTCAATTTCTATCTTTGATTTTTGTTCTTTTTCATTAGAGAGTAAAGTATCTTTTAATCCCTTTTGAATTAATAATGAATCTTTTAAGCGTAAGAATTTATTCGTTAGAAGGTACACTTCTTCTCCTTGTTTTTTTCTAAATGCAGCATATTGCTTCATATACTTTACTCTTTTATAAGCTTGATAAAAACTTTCAGAGGATAATAAAAACAAAGTGCTACTTTGTTGAGATTTACTTTTATATGATTTATAAATCATTTCAGCATAATCTTCTTTTAACTTCATTAATTTTTGATCTAGTTGTTTTATCTCATCTTCATATATGTTGATCTCATTTGTTAGAGATTCTACTTCTAAATTAATTGTTGAAATATATTTTTCTCGAACACTAATTTTCTGATTCAAATCTTTTAAATCTTCTAGAGCATTTTGTTCACTTTTTTTTGCTGCAAAAAGTAACTTATTTACCATTTTAATTTCATTCTTTATTCTTTTTCTATCGAGCTCTAATTGTTTTTTAGATTTTTTTTGTGCAAACGAAACAACCGTCAGAAAAAGAAGAAATAAAAGAGATATGTATTGGTGCTTTTTTAACATTAAAGTTTAATCGGTTTGTAACTAGATGGTATTCTATATGGAGTACTAATTTGTTTGTTTAAAGTTACTGTTTTAAAATCAATATTAATTGTTGTGAAATGTTCTGGTTGTGTAACGTTAATCATAATTTTTTTAGGCACTAATTGATTTTCTATCAAACGATAACTTTTGTAATCTATATCTAATGCTTTATTATTTTTATGAGTGTTGAGTATCTGTTTTTTTAATGCAAAACTTTTAGGGTCAAATAAGAAAATTATTCGATACAATTCATTTTGCACTCTAGGAGTTAATTTATAGGTAACATCATCAATCTCAGATATAAATTTTTGCTTTTTTAAATCTAAAATAGTTTCTCCCAGCAATAAGTTCTGAACCTGACTGAACGTAACTTTAGCTCCCAATATTTTTTCTAAAAGGGAGAAATTACCCTGAAAATATTTTTTATCAATCAGCGAATAATAACTAAATGATGATGGAGTTATTTTTACTCTAAAAGCACTAATTACTTTTGATCCTTTCATCCATATTACAGAATCCTTTAGCACTCGTAAGTTTACTGTAAAATTAATTTTATTTCTTTTTCCATTTTTATAATCTGAATACCCAACTTTTAATTTAGCTTCCAATGATTTAGCATCAAAAGAAAGAGCATTATGTTTTTTTATAATTTTTTTAGCTGATATTTTTTTTAATACTGTAGTATTTAAATCAACAAGGGTTTTTTTGCTTTTACAAGAACTAAGTACAATTAAAAAAAGAAATAAACAGCTTATTTTTCTCATATTATATCTTTTCATTTTCAAGTTTCATTTTGTATTCTATTGCCTTTTTAGTTTTATTTAAACTAGTATAAATCTTGACTAAAAGAGTATAGAACTGAGCTTCTAAGAGAGGGGTTTCAACTATAAAATCTATACCAATTTCAAGAAAATCGATTGCTTCTTGATGCTTTCCTTGAAGCTGTAAAGCCCTCCCTTTTGACAGATAAGAAAATGGCTGAGCTGGAAAAAGATCAATGGCTAGATCACTATAAATATAATAAGTTTCAATATTTTCTTTAATAGCCACGGTCAAAATTTTTTTCAAAGTATTAAACGAAGGAGGGTTTGACTCAAAATCTGAAATTAGCAAGGGCAAGCTGTCAACCTTTGGAGTTACAATTTGAGGTTTATTTCTCAACATCAACTTATGTTTTATTCGTTTTAATCTTGTTGTTAAACCGTATTCTTCCTCAAAAGTGTGAATTAAAGACAACGCTTTCATAAATTCATTATTTAAGTAATATAAATTAATTAATTCAGAACGCTGATAAGGTTTTTGCTTAACTATAATTAATTGAGTCTTTATGGCCTCTTGATAGTTTTTGTCTTTTATTTGAATGGTTACTAAATGCTTCAACATCCAAAAATTTGATGGATCTATGAGTAATGCATTATTAATGTAATGTTTAGCCTCCCTTATTTTATTTAAAAGTAAATAATTTTTCGAAAGCTCAAAAAGTACGGTTTTATTATTTGGAAAAATGGCATTGCATTCCTCCAAGTTTTGAATTGCAATTTGATAATTTTTAATAGACTTTTCTGAAAGAGATTTAAAAAAGAATTCTTGAAATTTGATGTAATTCTCTTCTGTAGTTTCTTTAACTTTTGAAATACTATCCTGTGAATATATGTAAAAAGGATTGAACAAAAGTCCAAAGAAGAAGTAACGTACAACCCTTTTTATCATTTCTTTTTTTTAAGTCAACTCTGAATAATCTCCAATACTTATTGAAGTGAAGTTTCCATTATATGTTGCATGATTTCCAATCATAGCATTTTCTAGAGTTGCATTTAATATTGTTACATTGGTTTGAATTAGGGAGTTAGAAATTTTAGAATCTTCAACCAAACTAGATTCTCCTATTGAAACATAAGGACCGATTGTGGCATTTTTAATGACTACGTTTTCCCCAATATAGCAAGGATGTATAATTTTAGCATTTTCTAATACTACAGAATCAGCAACTAAATTTATCCCTTTTTCGAAATCAAATCCTAATATTTTTTTATTTGTATCAAGGGTTGGATCTTTTTTACCACAATCCATCCAAACATCGACTTTTCCGGGTAAGAACTTCGCTCCCTCTTGCTTTAATGTCTCTAAAACTTCGGTAAGCTGAAACTCACCGGAAGGTCTGATGTCATTGTCAATTAAGTGTTTTATTTCTTCAGAAAGTTTATCACCATTCTTAAAGTAATAAATTCCTATAATTGCTAAATCAGACACAAATTCTTTAGGTTTTTCAACAAAATCGGTAATATAACCCTCATTTAATTTCACAACTCCAAAAGCACTTGGGTCTTCTACTTGTTTAACCCATATAGCACCGTCTGCCTCGGCATCTAAAGTAAAATCTGCTTTGAATAGCGTATCTGCAAACGCAACAACACATGGACCTGAAAGAGAATCTTTAGCACAAAAAATTGCATGAGCAGTTCCTAGAGCTTCTTCTTGTACATAAACAGAGCCTTTAGCGCCTAATTCTTTTGCAATATTTAATAATTTATCTTTTGTATTGGTAGGAAATCCTTTTGAGGATGGGCCTATTATAAACGCTATTTCATCTATCGATTGATTAACAACGGAAGTAATATCTTCAACTAATCTTTGTACAATTGGTTTTCCAGCAATTACTGTTAAGGGTTTAGGTACTGTTAACGTATGAGGTCTCAAACGAGAACCAATACCTGCCATAGGGACTATAATTTTCATGTTCTTTTTTGCATTTTTTAATACCGCAATATACTCATTAATTGAGTAAATGGAAAAAGGGAGATGACTTAAATCCCTTTAGGAATAGCATCAATTAAATTCTTTGTATAGTTAGATTTTGGAGCTCTATAAATCTCATCTGAATCATTAATTTCTTCAATTTTACCTTGATTCATTACAATGAGTTGATCTGACATAAACTTAACAACAGACAAGTCATGTGAAATAAAAATATATGAGAAATTAAATACTTTTTTTAATTCATTAAGGAGATTAAGAACTTGTGCTTGAACAGATACATCAAGAGCAGATACAGACTCATCACAAATAATTAATTTTGGCTTTAAAGCAATTGCTCTTGCAATTCCTATCCTTTGTCTTTGACCACCCGAAAATTCATGAGGATATCTGTTAAAGTGATCTTCTTGTAGACCAACTTTTTTTAATATCTCCAAAACGTAAAGTTTTCGATCCTCATAGGAGGGTAAAATTTTATGAACTGTCATGGGTTCTAAAATTGCATTACCGATAGATATTCTTGGGTTTAATGAAGAAAATGGATCTTGAAAAATAATTTGAATTTCTTTTCTTAAATCTACCAACTGTAGCTTGGAAAGAACGGTAATATCTTTCCCTCTGTAAAAAATTTTTCCGGAGGTGATTTCTTCTAAATGTAATATTGATCTTCCTAATGTTGTCTTTCCACAACCAGATTCTCCGACTAAACCTAATGTTTCGCCTTCATATAATTTAAATGATACATCATCTACTGCTCTTATCGCAAGGTTTTTAGACAAACCCTGATGACTATAAAAATATTTTTTTAAGTTAACGATTTCAAGTAATGGTTCTGAATTATAAAGTTTTTGATGAAATTTCTGTCTTTCAAATTTGGTGTAGGGTTCAGAAAAAGTCTCTTTATTTATATAATCGTTAACTGTTGGAAGTTTTTTTAACCTTTCAGTGAGACTAGGTTTAGAATTAATTAGTGCTTTCGTATATTGTTTTTGGGGGTTTTTAAAAATATCTTTGGTTTTCCCTTGTTCAATAATTTCCCCCTTATAGATTACAATTACATCATCTGCAATTTCAGAGACTAAGGGTAAATCATGAGAAATAAAAAGAATACTCATTTTATTTTCAGATTGTAATTCCTTAAGAAGTCCAATAATTTCTTTTTGAACAGTAACATCTAATGCTGTGGTAGGCTCATCTGCAATTAATAAATCTGGCTTACAAGCAATAGCCATTGCAATCATTACTCGTTGTTTCTGACCTCCACTTAATTGATGCGGATAGGACTTAAAAATTCTTTGAGGTGTTGGTAATTTAACTTTTTCAAAAAGAGAAATCACTTCTTTAAAAATTTCTTTTTTATTTAAATCTGTATGTTTTTTTAGAACCTCATAAACTTGTTTCCCACACGTTATTGTGGGGTTTAAAGAACTCATAGATTCTTGAAAAATCATACCAATCTTTTTACCTCTTATGTTTTCAAACGCTTTATTAGAAATTGAAATAATATTTTTTTCTTTGAAATAAATTTCTCCATCAAGTATTGCATTTTTAGATAACAATCCAAGAATTGCAAGAGATGTTACAGATTTTCCACTACCAGACTCTCCCACAATACCTAAAATTTTATTCATTCCTAAATTAAAAGAAACCTTTTTTACAACTTCAGTTTCTTTTTTGTGAGATAAGAATCTTATAGATAAATCTTTTACTTGTAACATCGTAGGCAATATACATTAAGAGAACGATAAACCTCAAAATTATTTCAATAATTATAGCAATACACCCCTATAAATGGGGGTTTAAAAATTTCATTATTTCTAGGTATTGTGGAAATACTTATTAGTAAATATATTTATATCATAATTATTTTCTTTTTAGTATTAGAAATTTATTTACCTCTATGTAATATGATTAAGGAAAAAATTGTTGTGAAATTTAAACCTAGATAGCTTTATCTAGGTTTTTTTATTAGGCATAAGTTCTAAAACTTAAGCCAATTTGAGTTTGATTGACATAATTAAAAGATAAGCTCAATAATCTATTCGGTATTTTTTAGTTCCTTTGTGCAAATTTATTTTTGTGAATTATATTTCTGTAGAAAACATCTCTAAATCTTATGGAGATAGAATATTATTTAATAACATTTCATTTGGAATTAATAAAAGCCAAAAGATAGCCTTTGTTGCAAAAAATGGAACTGGAAAAACATCTATATTAAATATCATAGCAGGGATAGATATACCCGATGAAGGACAGGTAATTCAGAGAAAAGACATTCAAGTTGCGTACTTATCTCAAAATCAAATTTTTGACAATCATCTAACTATAGAGGAAACTATATTTGCTACCGAAAATAGAATTTTACCCATCATAAAGCAGTATGAGAAAGCATTAGAAAATCCTGAAGACTCAGAAAATTATCAAAAAGCTTTTGATTTAATGGATCAAAACAATGCTTGGGATTTTGAGACTCAATACAAATTAGTATTATCGAAATTAAAACTAAATAACTTATCTCTTAGGGTAGATAAGCTGTCTGGAGGGCAGAAAAAGAGACTTAGCCTTGCTATTTTACTTATAAATAAACCTGATTTAATCATCTTAGATGAACCTACCAATCATCTAGACTTAGAGATGATAGAATGGCTTGAAGACTACTTTAAGAAAGAAAAAATAACACTATTTATGGTAACTCACGATCGTTATTTTTTAGAAAGAGTTTGTAATGAAATTATAGAATTAGATCATGGTGAGTTATATAAATACAAAGGAAATTATTCTTACTACTTAGAAAAAAAAGAGGAAAGAATTTCTCTAGAAGCTACTATTACAAACAAAGCCAAAAATCTATTTAAAAAAGAACTAGATTGGATGCGCAGACAACCTAAAGCAAGAACTACGAAGTCTAAATCAAGAATTGATGATTTTTTTAAAATTAAAGAAAAAGCATACAAAAGAAGACAAGATCATAGCGTTCAGTTAGAAATAAATATGGCTCGTTTAGGCAGTAAAATTTTAGAACTTCATAAGTTAAAAAAATCATTTGGTGATTTAAAAATACTTGATGGCTTTGAATACGTATTTAAAAAAGGAGAGCGTATTGGAATTATTGGGAAAAATGGAACTGGTAAATCCTCCTTTTTAAATATACTTACAAATAAAGAGCCTGTTGATACAGGAAAGGTAGTTGTGGGTGATACCGTAAAATTTGGGTATTATACACAAAAAGGGATTGTTATCAAAGAAGGGCAAAAAGTAATTGAAGTTATTAAGGAATTTGGTGAAGAAATTCCTTTAGCTAAAGGAAGGCGAATTTCTGCTTCTCAGTTATTAGAACGTTTTCTTTTTGATAAGAAAAAACAATATGACTTTGTAGAAAAATTAAGTGGAGGAGAACAAAAGCGGCTATATCTTTGTACTGTTTTAATTCAAAATCCAAACTTTTTAATTCTTGATGAGCCCACCAATGACCTAGATGTTATTACTTTAAATGTCTTAGAAAGTTTCTTGCTAGATTTTCCAGGAAATTTAATTGTAGTTTCTCATGACAGATACTTTATGGATAAAATAGTAGATTCATTATTTGTTTTTAGAGGAAATGGAATTGTTGAAAATTTTCCAGGAAATTATTCAGATTATAGAGCATATGAAGATTCTAAACCAAAAGAAAAAGTTATAAAAATTGAAAAACAACAAAAAGAATCTACTCCACCAAATAAAACCAAGTTGTCCTTTGTTGAGAAAAGAGAATTTGGTTCATTAGAGGAAGATATTGATCGATTGGTACGTAAAAAGAAAGCCATCGAATCCTCATTTTTAAATGAAGAGTTAACTCAACCCCAAATTCAAGAAAAATCTGAAGAATTACAAAAAGTGCTTTCATCTCTTGAAGAAAAAGAAGAAAGATGGCTGGAGCTTTCGATGAAATTAGAAGATTAAACTTTTATAATTTCCTTTTCCTCTATCAAGTTTTCATTATTAAAACGTACTAATAATTGAGCAACAGCTATAGTATCTTTTTCGCAATAATTAACAATTCGCTCTAGATTTTTATCTTTATAATAGACTTTAGCAACAAGACTCCCTTCAATATCATCTTTAGGAGATGGAATTCCTAAAATTGAGGTTAATAATTTTAGAGAACTATAGTGTTTATAGTCTCCAAACTTCCATAACTCCATAGTGTCTAAATGAGGTACTTCCCATGGTTTTTTACCGAATAAATTTAATTTTTCTGGCAACTCTATTTGATGAACAATCATTCTTCTTGCGATATAAGGGAAATCAAATTCTTTTCCGTTATGTGCACATAACACATGATATGATTTATTAAAATGTGTATCTAAAAGTTGTTTAAAATCAATTAAAATTTGTTGCTCATTATCTCCACTAAAAGAGGTAACTCTTAAATTTCTTTCTTTCGAGTCATTGGTAAAATAAGCTACAGATATACAAATAATTTTTCCAAACTCTGCCCAAATTCCAGCACGTTCATAAAAATCTTCTGGGGTAATCACTTCTTTGCGTTGATAAGCTGTTTTTTTTGAAAATAATTCTTGAGTTATTTCTGGCAGCTCAGACCAATATTCTTTTTGAGGAACGGTTTCAATGTCTAAGAATAGTACATTGTTCATTTTTATTTTCAAATTCATACTATTTTTTTAGTGAATTTACTAAAAATAAAAAAGCCTCGAAAATTCGAGGCTTTTATAAAGATTTTAAAAGTTGATTATTCAATAATCAATTTTTTAGTTGCCATATTATTGCCTTCAGTAACTTTCATAATGTACACCCCTGAAGCAATCTCAGAAACATTAAATGTTTTGTTCATAGAAGAAAAACGTTGGCTAAATACTTTTCTACCCAATACATTAAATATGTTTACTGTTTTAGCTTCAGTGCTTGAAGTGGTTACCGTTAAGGTATTTCCTCGAACTGGATTTGGATAAGTACTGAAGCCTGCTATTGAATTGTCTCCAACACCTGCTGTTTGATTTGAATACGTTCCAATTGGAAAAGGAGACGTTGCTGATGCATTATCTGATTCTCCATCAAAGGCATTAGCTCCACTGTAACTCCAATTTGTAGGAGTAAATGTAGTACCCTCTGGACCAGTATTTGAATTTCTATATGCCCAACCATCTAAATAATCCCAATCTTCGCCAGAACCATCAGTGTCAACATCTCCAAATGTATCAATGATTTGTCCACTTTCATAAAGCTCTATTGAATCATCTCCATTTATTGAAACAACACCATTAGTGTAGGTTGGAGCTATTCCAAAAAATGTAGTAAACTGTGGAGACTCGGTTGCAAGATAAATGTAAGTTCCTGCAGTTACGGCATCAGCTGGAAAATTATACTCAACATTACCAGCAGAAGTACCCGCTCCATTAGTTATTGAACTAATTCCATATAAACTCAAGTCTGAAATATCCTGTAAAACGTATAATTCAATTCCTTTAGGAGTACCTCCTGACAAAGGTCCATCATAGGCCCCAGTGATTACCATACTATTTGTAGCTGCTCCATATGAGTTACCATTAACAGCGATAAGTTCGTCAGTTACTCCAGTTGAAGATATGGTAATATCTCCATTATAATTTCCAGCAGAAAGGCTAGCTGCTAACCTGACAAAAACCTCTGTTGAAGCCACAGTTCCACCCTGATCTGGAGTAATACTTACTGAACCAGCAAATCCTGTAGCTGTAGTTAAAGACACCTCGTAATTTGCAGGAGCTGTTATAGAAATATCATCTTGTAAAAATAAGCCCTCAACTGAAAAGCTGTCTTCTGGCGAAGGGCCACCTTCACTTGCAATGTAATTAAAGTCATCTAAAAAAGCTGTAATAGTAATTTGTGGATCAGCAGGGCTTACAACACCTGTGACAGATAGGATACTGTCTGAAGCACCTGTAGATGAAGCTGTTATGTCTCCTGTGTAAGTATCTGAAGAAAGGCCTGAAGATAATCTGACATATATTGTTGTGGCATTGGCAGTACCTGCAGTTTGCGAAACAGTTAATGAACCTGTAAATCCAGAGTCAGAAGCTAAAGAAATTTCAAAATTTGCAGGAGCTGTTATGGTTATATCTGCAGAAAGATTAGACCCTGAAACAGTAAAATTGTCCTCAGCTGACGGTCCATTATTTTCAAAATAGTCTAAACTAGACACAGAACCTGCAATAGAAACTGTAGGATCGGTGGAAGCAATTGCTTGGTAGGTGCCTAGGGGTACTAGGTCATTTAATGTAGTCCCGCAAGTTCCATCCAGAAGATTTTGAGCTCCAAATGTCCAATTGTTTGGATCAAATGAACCAGCATTTGGAGTTGCACCATCATTCCTGTAGACATAAGTATCAACATGTTCCCAAGCAGTACCTGTACCATCTACACCTTCTTCACCAAAACGGTCAATAACAGCTGATGAGTTATCTGTTAATTGAAACGCATCATCACCGTTACTTGAAATACCTGAACTAGAAATAACATTTTCAGTAATCCCAAATTCAGCATCTAAGTTAGATGTGTTATTTGTAACATATACAAATGCATCTGAAATGACTCCTAAAGATGTTAAGTCTATATTGTAATTGAAACTTCCTCCATTTGATTGACGTGACAAATCCCAGTCTGTAAAATCGATTGTTCCATCTACATAAATTTCAACTGTTCTTGGTGTCGCTCCAGAGCATGGAGCGTCTACATAACCTGTAATGACAGCAGTTTGACCAAAAGAAAGTCCTGATATAAATAGCGTTAATATTAAAGTTAAAAAGTAATTTTTTTTCATATTATTTGGTTTTATAAAATTGTAATCCTTAAATATATAAAAATCTACAACATAATTTGTTGGTAATGAATTAAAATATCGTTAATAAAATAAAAAAGCAGACTTATAAAGTCTGCTTTTAAATTCAAATTCTAATACTAGTTTATTAAAAACGAGTCCATCCTGTTGCCCAATCTGGAACATCTGCTCCATTTCCTGCACCAGTAGTAGTTCCTTCGGTAACAAAACTTTGATTTGCTCCTGTATAATCTGTTATGACAAAACCTGTTGTGCTGTTTGCAAATTCAACATTTGTCATCACTAAATCGCCTGCTTCAATTCTTACAGCAGCTTCAGCATCAGTACTTTTAACTTTTACTCCCAAGTTAATTCCATCCGTGTAAAAATTTTCTATACTAAAGTTTCCTCCTCCTTCTTTGTAGTATAAGGCTCCTTCTGTCACGGGACCTACTACGGTAATATTCCTTAAGGTAGCATTTGTAACAGGAGCTGCATCTCCATTGTCTCCATTGTTAGAACCTTCAATACCTGCTTTGGCTCCTCCAGAGATATACCAGTATTCTCCAGTACCTGACCAACCATCTGCAAAGTCTATAGAATCGTCTCCTGAATTGGTAGATACCAAATATTTTCCGTTCACAGTACCTCCAAAGAATTCTATCCCGTCATCTCCTCCTTCAAAAGATTGAACGTATTCTACAGTGGTTCCCGAACCTACTCCAAATAGTGAAAGTCCATTAAATTCTTTTGAGCTATTAAATGTTGCTCCAGTGTATTCTATTCTTAGGTAACGAATGGATCCTGAATTGTCATCAGAAACGTTTCCTCCATAGGTTAAATCTGCAACTTCAGAGGTTGCAGTAGAACCAACATTTGTTGGAGCTTTTCCACAAACAACCAATCCCCCCCAGTCTGCAGCTACTGGAGAACTAGAACCAGAGGTCATTACTACTGGACTACTCGATGTTCCATTAATGAAAATTTGACCTCCTTGGGCAACAGCAATATAGGAAGCAGTACCTCCTGTAGCTTTTATTACAGTTCCAGCGGGTATAGTAAGACTAGCTCCATCCATAATAGTATAAGCTCCTGTTAATTCATACTCTAGTGAAGCATCAAGCGTTATATTATCAAAAACATCTCCTGATAATATTGTTGTAATACAATCCTGACATGAAGACCCACCACAATCTACTCCAGTTTCATCGCCGTTTTGAATTCCATCAAAACAGGTAGCTTCTGAAACATATGTATCATCATCTTTACATGAGAACACAAATACTATAGTAAATGCTGTAATAAGTAATGTAAATAATTGTTTTTTCATTTTTTTATATTTTATTATTAATACAAATTACCCTTTAACATGTTAATTAAGTATTGCTTGAAAATTATTACTTGTTTAACGCTTTGTAAATTAAAAGTTATAGGATAATGATAATTTAATATTAGAACCTACTTTAAATGATGTGACAATAACATCCTGAACTTCTTGAGTTCTTTCCATAGTAGGGTTTAAAATATTTTTCGCAGACAAACCAAGACCAAGATGTTTGTTAAGTTTAGCTTTTACAATAAAATCTAATGTTGGGATCCCTGAATCCATAATATTTCCTCTTCCAGCCTCTGTTGCTAAAGCAAAAATTCTATCAGAAAAGTAGTTAAATGATAGGGTTCCTTGAATACTTTTATCTTTCTTGTATTCTTTTAAATATGAAAGGTCTGCATTCAATAACAACTCTGACGCACCCGTTAAAGCGCTCTCTGAAAAAGAAAAATCTACACTTAAAGGGAACCCAGCTGCTGAGGTTTCATTTATAACTTTTTCTTTACTTAGATCTTGTTTTGTATTTAAATATGAAATATTTAAACCTCCAGAAAACTTAGTTTTTAAAAGCTTATCATCTGTATCTAACTCATTTACAAAGAAATTTTTTCTAAGTTCTATCTCTGCTCCATAAGCAGTGGCTTGATCTCCAGAGTTTACCCAACTAACATCGTTAGATGCAGAGTTTATGGTTATCTTATTTATGGGATCATTAATAAATCTAGAAAAAACACCAACAGAAATTATTTCTTCTGACTTAGGGAAAAAGTCCCATTTAAGATCAAAGTTGTAATTTGTTGAAGTATATAAAGCAGGATTACCTATAGTTGACAAGGTAGGCGTTTCATCATATTGAAAAGGTGCTCTTTCCTTAAACTGAGGTAAGGTGTAGGTTTTACTCAAAGCCAACTTTAAATTTTGTTGTTCATTTAATTCATATTTAAATGATGCTGATGGAAGAAACTCTGTTTGATCAAGTTCATTAAATCCAGAATTAAGCGAAGTGTTAAAATTTAATGTTTGATTAATTTGCTCAACTCTTAGCCCAAAAATTGCAGTAAATTTAGACGAAAAAGCATACTCAAGAGAGGTAAAACCTGCATGAATATCTTGTCGACCACCATAGAATTGCGGTAACAAAACATCGATTCCTGTTCCTAATCCTCCTCTAAATGTTCTAATATCAAATAACCCATTATTAAAGTTATCTTGATTAAAATAACTATCTAAATCATAGATGTCTGAAATTATAGGTTGTATAGCTGCACTTCCTCCACTGTTGTTTATTCTAAAATTGAATTGAGTAGCTTCAAAGTCTACACTTTTATACCTCCCGCTATAGCCTAAAGTTAATTTCCCTAAATAATAATAATCATCATTTTTTTTGAATTTGTAGACTGCAGTGAAATTAGCTGCTAATTCCTCTTCCTCTATATCAAGAAATAATTTATGATTGTCTGAATCATTTAAAGTTTCTCTAAATGACTTAGGGCCTTCAGGAATATTCCAATCATCTGGTGTAAGTAAATATTGTCTTCTATTGGGTGTTGAACTTTTAACATAATTATATGCTCCGCCCCAATTTATATCTATGTTTTGAGCTAGTTTATGAGACCCTAATAATTGATGTACAAAAAGTTCTGTTCTGTCAAAAACAGCTCTTTGTAAGAAAGCTCCTCCCTCCGGAGCATAATCAAAAACGTCATGAATCCCTGAATATTCTTCTTGTTTTTGACTTGAGGTATTGATCATTAAGGCATTGTATTTTAATTCATGAGTCTTATGCTTTAATCTTAGATTACCCATAGCAGTAGTATTAGTTTCGTAACTATATCTGAGAAAATCATAATCTCTTCTTGCTACACCTGATGTATTGATGCTCCCTCTAGAAATTCCTTGATTAAATTTAAAGCCATTATCAAATGATGCCACACCAAATACACTTAATTTAGTTTCTTCACCTAATTCATATGAATCTCCTGCTTTTATTGATATACTTTTATTGATAGGAGCATTAGACTCTGTTCTATTCCAACTCGTAGTAAAATTGTAGTTATTTAATGGGAAAGAAGGAATTCCAATATCATAGAAACCTGATGTATTTGGCCCATCATTCAAATAAAAATTATCCTGAGAAATTGCCTCTGAATTTACCCCAGACCCAATTGCTATTTCAAAAAATCCTTTTCCTGTGTATCTTTTTGATGAAATATCTACATTCGCTCCACTAAAGTCTCCAAAATTCTTAGGATTAAATGTTTTATCAATAGATATAAACTCAATAATATCTGTAGAAAAAATATTTAAATCAATATTTTTATTCGAAGGATTATTTGAGGGAAGTGGAAGTCCATTTAATGTAGTAATATTATATCGATCTCCTAGACCTCTGACAAAAATTGCTCCAGATCCTTGTTGCTTTGAGATTCCTGTAGTTTTGGTTAGTGCTGTTGCTACATTACTAACCCCTTTTTTACTTAATTCTTCTACACCAATTTTTTGATCAATCGTAACCGCCTTTCTTTGGTCCATTAACAGAGCACTTTCTTTCTGCTTACTTGTGTTTGCTTTTAGTTGTACCTCCTCAAGGGCTACTCCTTCGGAAGCTTCCAATATTTTATTAACTATTACTGTTTCTCCAGAGATTACTGATACTGGTACTTCTAACGTCTTGTATCCTAAAAAATCAAACACTAAAATATAGTCTCCAGATTCAACCGATAATAGGAAATTTCCATCTAAATCTGTTTCTGTACCAATAGTAGTTCCTTTGAGAATAACACTAGCAAAAGATAAAGGCTCATAATCCATTTCTTTATCTAATAATTGACCTTTAATAACGCCTTTCCCTTGTGCAAAATTCATTTGACAAATGAATAGAGTAAAAACAATTAGGAATTTTTTCATTGAATATTCTTTATATATTTATATAATGCAAAATTCACCCTGATTTGTAAAGTAAAGGTTAGAGGTTTATTACTCTTAGGTTATAGCAATGTTAATAGTATGTTATCGAGTTAAATGATTGTTAAGCAACAGATTTTAAGTTTATATTCGTTATTTTTGATATAACCTTAGTTATACAATAATGATGAAAAACCGTGATATTAAAATTCTTTTAGTTGACGACGAACCCGATATTTTAGAAATTGTAGAGTACAATTTAAAAAATCAAGGATACCAAGTATATACTGCTAGTAATGGGGTTGAGGCTCTAAAAACTGCTAAGAAAATTATCCCTAATTTAATTTTATTGGATATCATGATGCCAGAAATGGATGGTATTGAAACATGTGAGAAAATCAGAACTTTAAAAAGTTTAGAAAATACTTTAATTGCCTTTCTGACTGCAAGGAATGAAGATTACTCTCAAGTTGCTGGTTTCGACGCAGGAGCTGACGATTATATCACCAAGCCTATAAAACCTAAGGTATTGATTAGTAAAATAAAATCTCTATTGCGGAGACTAAAAACAGAAACCCAAACTGACGAAATTTCAATTAAAATTGGAAATATCACTATCAATAGAGATGAATACTTAGTTTTAAAAGGTGAAGAAAAAATATTTTTACCTAGAAAAGAATTTGAGTTGCTCTCGTTATTGACCTCAAAACCCGGAAAAGTATTTAAACGAGATGCTATCTTAGACAGTGTTTGGGGTAATGAAGTTGTCGTTGGAGGGAGAACTATTGACGTTCATATTAGAAAATTAAGAGAAAAAATTGGAGAAACCCATTTTAAAACTGTAAAAGGAGTGGGTTATAAGTTTGTAATTGATACAGAAGACAAATAAGTTGAACTACTTATGAAATTAAAAAAGACATACTCTTTTTCTCTACTATCATCTGTATACCTTACCATCACATTACTATTAATAAGTGCTCTGATTTCTTTTCTACTTCCAGAAGATAAAAAGCTTCTTAGTATTCTTGTTTTTTTTCCTACAATATTTATAATATCTTTTTTAATAATTCAATATAGAACTGAACGATTTATTTATGATCGAATAAGAAAAATATATGATGAAGTTTCTGTTCTAAATGAAGATGAATTTACAAGAGCTTCAGCCACTACAGATATCGATTCATTATCTAATAGTGTTAAAAATTATGTTCAAGGGAAAAGAAATGAAATTAAAAACTTAACCGAAAGAGATTCGTTTAGAAAAGATTTTTTGGGAAATGTATCTCACGAACTAAAGACTCCTTTGTTTATGGTTCAAGGTTATATTCTCACTTTGATAGAAGGTGCAATAAATGATAAATTAATAAGAGATAAATACCTTGAAAGAGCTAACAAAGGTGTAGATAGATTAGTTGCTATTGTGAAAGATTTAGATATGATCGCAAAATTAGAAACTGAGGGTTTAAAATTGAATTATGCAGTTTTTAATATTATTGATCTTATTCAGAATGTTTTTGATTTATTTGAAATGAAGGCTAAAAAAAGAAATATTACCCTACAATTCGATAAATTATATGACTATCCTGTATTTGTAAACGGAGATAAAGAGCGCATAGAACAAGTTCTTATCAATTTAGTTGTAAATTCGATTAAATATGGAAAATTAAATGGGTTAACCACTGTTGGCATTGAATCCTACAACGAAAATAAATTTATAATTAAAGTTATTGATAATGGAGAGGGGATTAAAGAAGAACATATCTCTCGATTATTTGAACGTTTTTACAGAGTTGATCAAAGTAGATCTAGAGAACAAGGGGGGTCTGGATTAGGCTTATCTATTGTTAAGCATATCGTTGAAGCTCACAACGAAACCGTACTGATCAATAGTACTTTTAAAAAAGGATCTGAATTTTCATTCACCATGAAAAAGGTGAAATAATAATTCATTTTTAGTCTACTAAATCAAATCCAATATCTTTTCTATAATTCATTTTTTCAAAATGAATTCTATCTATTGTTTTATAGGATAAATCTAATGCATCTTGTATGCTATGAGCTAAAGATGTTATTGCCATTACTCTTCCTCCGTTGGTTACAACAGTATCGTTTTTAATCTTTGTACCAGCATGAAAAACAATAGATTCCTCTGTATTTTCTAGACCTGATATAATCGCTCCTTTAGTATAGGCTTCTGGATATCCTCCAGAAACCAACATAACTGTTGTTGCAATATTATCTGTTACAGAAAATTCTTTTTCATGTAAACTTTGATTGGCAACACCATCAAACAAATCAAATAAATCAGATTGAATTCTCGGTAAAACGACCTCTGTTTCTGGATCACCCATTCTTACATTATACTCAACAACTGAAGGGTTTCCATTATCATTCATTAATCCAATAAAAATAAACCCTCTGTAATCGATTCCATCTTTTTGCAGTCCTTCGATAGTTGGCTTCACAACTAACGCCTCAACCTTATCTAAAAAAATATCATCTGCAAATGGAACTGGAGATATAGCTCCCATTCCTCCTGTGTTTAAACCTTGATCACCCTCACCAATTCTCTTGTAATCTTTGGCTGAAGGTAATATTTTATAACTTTTACCGTCTGTAAGGACAAAAACAGACAATTCAATTCCTTTTAAGAATTCTTCAATGACCACCGTTGAAGATGCGTTTCCAAATTTTTGATTGGAAACCATTTCCTCAAGTTCTGCTTTTGCCTCATCAAGAGCATCTAATATTAAAACACCTTTACCTGCTGCCAAACCATCTGCTTTAAGTACATAAGGTGGGGTTAAGGTTTCTAAAAATAATTTACCCTCTTCTAAACTCTCTTGGGTAAAAGACTTATATTTTGCAGTTGGAATTCCATGTTTAATCATGAATTCTTTAGAGAAGTCTTTACTCCCCTCAAGGATAGCTCCATCTTTCTTCGGACCTATAACCGGAATATTTCTTAATGCTTCATCGGCTAGAAAAAAATCATGAACACCCAAAACTAAAGGTGCTTCTGGCCCTACAATAACCATACTAATTTGATGTTGAAGAACTGCATTCTTAATGGCTTCAAAATCTGTTGGACTAATATTAATATTTGTAGCAATTTTTTGGGTCCCTGCATTTCCTGGTGCGACAAAAATTTGGCTTACTTTTTTACTTTGAACTAGTTTATGAGTAAATGCATGCTCTCTTCCACCAGAACCTAAAATTAGTATGTTCATGTTATCGTATATTCTTTGACAAAGATAGTTTTCTATAATGAATTTTACGAGCCATTAAAACCCCATTTCCTAAAATATTTTATGATTGATGAAATGTGAATAAAGAATAATCTTAATTCTTTTGATGAACCTTTTCTGTGCGTATGAATTATTTCTGTTGCAGGATAATAAAGTTTTCGTTTGCCAGATAAGTCTATTTTCTTACAAATATCTGCATCTTCCATATACATAAAATAGCGTTCATCAAATCCCTTTAAATCTAAAAAATCTTTGGTTTTGAATAACATAAAACATCCTTGAACAAAATCTGGAGAAAAAGGAGATAATGTTCCTTGATTTCTATATTCTTTTTTATGAGTGTATGATTTGAAAATACCAAGAAAGCGAAAAAATAACTCATAAACTGTAGGGAACTTTCTTGCTGTATATTGCAACTTACCTGACGGATAGAGAACTTTCGGCGCTACCATTGAAAGTTGTTTGTCTTTTTGTAATTGGTTAGTTAATTCTTTTAAAATTTCAGAGCTAAAAGAAATATCTGGATTCAAAATGAGATGATAATGAGATTGTTGCTTTAAATGATCTAAAATACTATTATGGCCTCTACCAAAACCTAGATTATGTCCAGTAAACAAATAATAAATTCCATCTCCTTCAATTTTTTCTTTAATTACTGGGGATGGAGAATTATCTATGATATAAATTTTTATTGAAAATGGATACTCTAAAAAAGTATCAATAATTTTTTGAAGTTCAGCTGGATGCTCTTTGTAAACTACTATTGAGGCCGTTATGTATTTTTCTTTTGACATTAATATGCGTTTTCCTCTCCTTTGAAAACATTAAAAACTGTCATTAAAATAATTTTTACATCTAGTAAAAAAGACCAGTTCTCAATATAAAAAATGTCTAGGCGTACCCTATTTTTAATATCTGATCTCTTTTTTATTTCACCCCTATAACCACTTACCTGAGCAAGACCTGTAATTCCTGGCTTAACAGCATGTCTTTTAAAATAATCATCTACATCTTTCTGATATTCTGAGGATAAAGACGGTATATGAGGTCTTGGACCAACAACACTCATATCACCTTTTATAACATTGAGAAACTGAGGGAGTTCATCGATACTTGTTTTACGTATGAATGACCCAATTTTTGTAACTCTGGTATCATTTTCAACTGCATGAATTTTATCTGACATCGCATTAATTTTCATAGATCTAAACTTATAACAAATAAATTTTCTACCATCCAATCCTTCGCGTTTTTGAGAGAATATTGCTGGACCTTTTGATTCAATTTTAATAAGAACCCAAAGTATAGGAATTAACCATGACAAGATGAATAAACAAACTAAAAAAGAAAAGCAAATATCAAATAGCCTCTTTATAAAATAATTCTCATTAAATTCAAAAGGCAGTTTTTTTACGTTTAATACCACTAAAGTGTCATCATAAAACTCAATATTTTGATTTTTACTGTAGAGTTTATTTGAATCAGGAATTAATTTTAGAATTATGTTATTTGAGTTTGAAAAAGATCTAATCTTAGCAATAGTAGTATTGTTTAATTCATTTAAAGAACAGTAAATTTCGTCGACTGTATGATCTAAAATAAATTGAAAACTATCCTCTATTGTACCTAATTTATCATTTTTAGCTTTGTTGGTGAAATACCCTAAAAACTTGTATCCTAAAGTTTTATTGTGATTAAAAAGTGAGATCATTTTTTTTGAGGAATCATCGATTCCTATAACAACAACTTTTCTAAAATTTTTTCCAAGATTTCTGTACCATTTTAAAGAGTAATAAAAAATAATTTTTAATAAAAATGTGCAAGAGAGTATTGACGATACTATTAGAAATTGATTATGAACAATAAAACCCTCCTTGAAAATTCCGAAAAAAGTAAAGAAGCCAAGAATAAATATAAAATAATGTCTTACTGAAAGACTAAGTAATCTAAGAAACTTCGTGAATCTGTATACTTGATAATATTTTGAAATTATTGAAGATAAAATCCAAAAGGATAAAATATAAACTATAAAATTTGTGTTGTAGTAATTAGGATCTGAAATAAAAAAAACAACTAAAAATATTGAAATACAATCGATAACTAATTTTAGGGGAGTTATTAAAAATGAATATCTGTATTTCATGTCAATAGATTGAAAAACAAATATAGTATTTAACTTATAACCTTACCAATTAAACTATTGATGTCAAAAAGCTTCTCAGCAATCTTTTTTTGTCTGTTTAAATCATATTCTTTTACAAGCAATTCTTGAATTGAAGAGGCAATGATTTTTTTATCCCATGTGGAAAGAACCTTGTGAAGATTATAATCGTTAAATAATTTTTCCAACTCACTATTCTTGTCAGTGATTACTAAAATTTTAGTTCCTGAAGCTAATATATTGGGTAGTTTGGAAGGCAATGATCCTTTTGATGTGTTAGGTGCCTGTGGTACAATTTGAATACTACTTCTCGTATATAATTCTTGTACATATTCTTTTTTTACCAGGGGATAAAATCGTATGTTTTTGTTTTCATTTTTCTTTTTTAATTCTTCAAAAATTGGCCCCTGAGAGAAAAAATAACAAACAGTATTAGCTATATTTTTAGAAATAAAATTGAAGACTTCGAGTAATTCGTGAGGATTTTGTTTTTCTCCTAAAGCTCCAGAATAAACTATATTATGTTGGTTTTCAGGTAAAATGTTTTTGAGATGATTAGAAATAGTGATGTCTCCAATGGTTATAAATGGATACTGTACTTCACATTTTTCATTTCTAATTTCATAAATATTTACTGCTTCATTTTTCATTTCATCAGAAAGAAAAATTAATTTATCACAATTTTTAAAACAATATTTTTCTACGTTTCTTATAAAAAAACTTATGAGCTTACTTAAGAAACCTTTTTTCTGTAAAGAATATATAATCTGTAAATCATGGATAATTCCAATTTTTTTAATTTCTTTTTTAATAAAAAAAGAAGCAAAATAAAAAGCTAAACTAGGCGGAAATATTGGAATTATAAGATCTATTTGACTTTGGTGTTTTCTAATATTTTTAAATATGAAAAAAGCATACCATAATTCAAGAACAAGCCTCCTCAAAGAGGCTTTTTTTGAATATTTAATTTTTTCACCTCCTCTAATAATATTGATCCCCTTGAGGGTGTCTGATGAAAATTTAGTTTTCCATTCTGGGTAAAAAGGGTGAGAACATAAAACAGTAATATGATGACCTTGTTCTTGAAGTTTTAAAGCAAAATCTGTATTAAATTTACCTGTTGATATGGGTTCTGGGTAAAAAAAAGGAGATATGAGTACTATCTTTTTTAGTTTATTCACGAATTCTATCTCTTATAATTTTTGCCGGAGTACCAATACATATTTTGTTTGATGGAATATCTTTATAAACACTACTTCTAGAGCCAATAACAGAACCTTCTCCAATAGTAGTCCCTGGCGCAATAAAAACACCGGTTGCAATCCATACTTGATCACAAATTTTTATTGGTTTTTGATAAATAGGAAAATCTGTTTTCAAGTAATCATGAGAGCCTGTACAAAGATAGGATCTTTGAGATATGACAACATGATTCCCAATAGCTATTTCTCCTAAGGTATATAAATCTACATCATCCCCAATCCAACTATAATCTCCAATACTTAATTTCCATGGATATGTTATTTTAACTGAGGGTCTAATAATTACTTTTTTTCCAATCTTTGCTCCAAATAAACGTAGTAAAAAGTTTCTCCATCCATACAAAAACTGTGGAGAAGTTCTAAAAAAAATAGATTGAACCAACCACCATAATTGAACTGTAAAAGCATTTCTTCCTCTAAAATTTTTAGGCAGTTTGAATGTTTTTAAATCTTGAATCAACATTATTTAATAATTTTTATCAAATTTTCTTTAAACCTATTGACTGTGAAATTAGCTAAAAAATACTGTTCGTTATATGTCGCTATTTTTTTTAATTCACTTTTATTGTTTGCAATATAGGTTAATATATCTTGAATGCTTTTGACACTATTTTTTTCAACTATAAATCCATTGATATTATCTCTAAAGATGTCTAGAATTCCTGCATGATTTGTAGTTACCACTAAATTTTTTGTAGCCATAGCCTCTAGAATAGAAATTGGCTGACCTTCCATTTTATAAAATGTTGGAAGCACAAATATATTACCCCAATTTAAAAGATTTTTTTTAGCCTCTCCATTGACTATACCTACATATTCTGTATGCTTTAATTCATCAAATAACTTGAAAATTTCTTTAGAAAACTTTTCATCTATGTCTCCTGCAATTTTAGCCGTATATTTAATATTATTTATTTCTAAATTTTTTAACGCCGCTAATAAGCAAATAATCCCCTTTTCTTTCATCAGATTGCTCAAATAAAAAATTCTAAGTTCATCATTTACTAATTTTTTTTCTTCTTTGTATAAGTAATCTTGAGCAAAATTTGGTAAACAAAAAATCTTACTTTCATCTATAAAAGGAATGAGATTTTCTTTCAATGAATCAGATAAGACTATCCCTTTTGTAAATCTTGAAAGTAGAAAATAAAATACACCTCTTTTAAATCCATTTAAAGAGTTATACTCTTTTCTCAAATAGTTTCCATGAACATGTATAATTAATTGTTTATTTAAAATGGAACTTAAAATAATGAAAAAAGTATATTTTAAAACTCCAAAAAATGTTTGGCCTGGAGTAATGTATATAATTTTGTGATTAAATATTTTTACAAGCTTAAAATTTTGAGACAAATAGAAAAAAAATTTTTTAAATGTAAATTGCCCTAATTGTTCATCAAATTTTGAATAAGAAGTATTGATAAAATCTACCTTAAAAAAAGAATCTTCACTTAAAATATCCTTTACTACCTGATTTGCTAAAGAAACACCAGAGACAGGTTCTGGGAAGGGTCCTATCATTAAAATTGATTTTTTTTCTTTCAAACCTTTACGTGTTAATTTTGATGATAAACCTCTATAAAAGGAGAGCACATTACTTCAATAGAGTAATTAGTTTGGCAATCCTTCACAATGTTTTTTCTTTTATCAATCCATTGATCTCTAAATTCATACATGTGAAGAATTTTTTCACATAGGTTATCTACATTATCCGTTTGAAAATAAATAGCATTTTCTCCCTCTTTGACAGCTTCAATCTCAGGGGAATGATTTTCATGTTTAGATACTATCATAGGGACGCCAAATCCAAAACTTTGAGTAACAGATAACCCAATATAACCCGGTGAAATACTAAAAAGAGATGAAAAGTATAATTGCTTTAAGGTTTTATAATCGTCTACATGACCATATAATTCAATCCTAGTATTTAAATTATTTTGTTTAATATATTCTGAAATTTTTTGCTTTTCAGGCCCATCCCCAACCAGATATAATTTTGTGTTTTTAGGCAACTTATTGAAAATAGCATGAAAGCTTTTAATAAATAAAAACGCTTTTTTACTTCTAGTTAACCTTCCAACATAAATCATGTTATTAATCAATGACTTTGTATGGTTGGTTTTCATTTCCGAAATTTGGTATAAAGAATTACTTGCAAAGTATATTTTTTTATTTGGCATTTTTATTAGTAACTCTTTTTGCTGAGTTTTGGTATATACTATTATAATATTTCCCATTAACCTCATAAGGTGTCTAATCTTATCGGAAAAACTATTTTTACCAGCTCTTGGCCAGGCATGCCCCCATAACACTGTTTTTCTATTTAAAGTTTTTCTTATTATTAAAATAATCCAATTGGATATTATTCTTGGGTTCATTTCTAAAACCAATATATTTTTACGAAAAATAATTGACCACATCCCAAATTGAAATAAAAACATCCTATTAAGAAAAAAGAAGTTTGTTATTTTATTTCTTTTCGAATAGGTTAAATCACTGGTCACAGATTTTTCAAAATAACAATCACCACTATACAATTGAAAATCATCTTTTAAAACACCTCTTAAGTAATCAAAAAATTTATTCCTGTAACTTGGAGTTACTGTTTGTAAAATAATGAACTTATTCATGCGTAAGAAGAACCTTTTTTGTATTAAAATTATTCCATAAAAAATAATTGATGATAAAGCAAAAGAAAATTACTCCAGACTGCCTGCTTAAAACATTTTCAAACAAAAATGTAAAACTGTATAGAACTAAAATGGAAAACATAAGTTCATCCTTAAATTGTAATGATTTTTTAAAATAATAAAATAATATTCCTATAAAGATTATAAAGCCTAATATCCCGCTTGACAGCCATATAAATAAATACTGATTATGAGTATTATATCTTTTTTTTGGAAAATTAGTATTTTCTTCCTGATAGCATTGATCTAATTGTTCTTGAACATCTCCAATACCATACCCAAAAATAGGACTTTTTATCAATGATTTTAGTCCACATTTATAATTCACAAATCGAATACTGGTAGAATTATTCTCATCTAGCTTTCTGTATGAATTTATATCTATAATTTCTTTAAAACGATTGTTTTTTGAGGGTATTAAAACAAAAAAAGAAGTTAAAATAAGAACCAAATAAAAAAAATGAACTTTAGTAAATTTTTTCTGTCTAAATAGTTTTATGATAAATACCATTAGAAGACTTAAAATAACACCCTTACTCATTAACATGAGTAAAAGGGACAATAAATAAAACTGAGAAAATGCTAGTATAATATTTTTTGAAGAGATTTTTTTTATTCTGTCAAAAAAAGAAAAGCCGAAAATTATAGCTATGGAAATAAAAATCGATACATAAATAGGGTGCTCACCAATATATTCATTATCAAAAATTGCAATTCTATAAAAATTTGAATCTTTGGTTAGGTATTTTGAGTTTTCGTATATTTCAAATAAATAGAAAGAAATTGTAGTAAAAATTAAACAACTTATGTAATACCCTCTTAAAAAAAAGGACTTTATCTTTATAAGATCTATATTGGATTTACCAAGTAAAAGGTAAAATATGATTGGAAAGACTAACAAGCTTAATGTAGTCTCTATCTTTTTTAAGCCTCTTGATATATCATCCGAAAACCATACACTTAAGAACAAAATAAAATATATAGAACTAACTACAAAGAATGTTTTTTTGAATGTACTTTTTTTTGGTGTTATGATTCGATAAACCAAGGAACAAAGCACTAACAATAAAACACTTATACTTTCAAACTTATGAGGGATTAATGGATAAATCCCAAATAATGAAACCCCTACAAGTATGAGGTAAGTGGATATAGTATTTTGTGCTTTGATCATTCAGTAATATTCTCTTTTAATTTAAAATCTTTTTTATTCTTATTAAAATAATACCCTGAAAACAATCCTAATGAAAGGTATAGCCCTTTATGCATCCACAGCGTAAAACTAACCATAGTCTCTGTGAAAAAATAAACAATCAATATAAACAGAAGTGAAAAAATAAAATTCTTATGTTTTGTTCTATTTGAAATTTCAAAAATTATATAGAGCATAAAGAGAAAATAGATATTGATAATGATACCTAAAATACCATATTGAGCTATATTTTCAAGGAAAAAATTATGAGGATAGGGTAAATAACCAAAAATATCATATGCTCCAGGACCTGAACCAGTTAAAGGGAATCTCATAAATATTTCAAAACTTTCACCATAAGACAACAACCTATGATTAATGGAATTATCTCCTAAAGATCTAAACAATCTTTCAAATAAACTTTCATAACCAATCTTAGAAACGACATAAAAAGTTAAAGGCAAAATAACTAAGCACATCAACACCAAAAGTTTTTTACTAATCTTGAACCCTTTTAAGTATAACATTATAATAAAAGATATAATTATACTTAATAAAATTCCTTTCGTGTTTGAGGCAAATAATACCATCAATAGGAAAACTAATAAAAGCCCTCTAGATACTAAACTACCAATATTGATTGGTAATAAGTTTTTATCTATGATTAATGATGAAATAATTACTAATACAGCAAAACCAATTAATTGACTAAAAGGAATCGGATGTACACCTGGTATTGTTAATCGATCTACATAACCACTGCTAAAGTATAAAAGAATAAGACTAATTATACCTAAACAAACCCCAAGTATTAATGTAACTTTTAGAAAATCTATTATTAATTTATTTGGTTGTTCAGCGTTTAATATAATGATCTTACTTATGAAATAGTACGATGAAGCTAAAAGAATAAATCTACCTGTGTAAGCTACAGATGCAGCCATGTTTGCACTAAAAATTGAGGTGTAAAAAAGAGTTACGATGACAAGAACAAAGAAAACATCAATAAAACTCAATTTAAACTTTAAATTTTTGTTTTTACTGTATAGTTTGACTAGTATCAATGCAAATCCTAGTAAAGGAATAATAGCACCTAATAAGAGATCAGATTCGTTAATACATTTAAAACAAAGATTATCAAAGTCTAAAGAAACAACCGCTCTAACAAGATTGATTTGCACCAATACCGCTAATCCAGCAATAGGCTTTCGCCAACACATGTAGAGTATGAGTAAACCTGTAAAAAGAGATAATATCATTTCTTTTTTTAATTAAATATAAGATTTAGTGATGCTAATTTTTCTCATCCTATATATTTATCATTTCATTACCAAATTTATTAACCTCTCTTTTGTAAAGATAATAGGCTACTATTAAAATAAAGAGTTCTGAAATAGTAGCAGAAATTGCAACTCCATAAATTGAATAATATTGTACCAATGTTATCACCAAAATAATATTAAAGATTCCTCCCATAGATAAAATCTTAAGACGCTGGTTAAATGCTTTAACTGCTGGAAAAAATAAACTTACAAATAACATATTTAAAGAGGATAAAAATCCTATGAGCCCTAAAATTTGAAAAATCACATAATAACTTGTTATCATATCGTCATTATAAATTAGATTTAATATGTCTACAGCGAATAAAAATATGAGGAAAGAAATTATGGCTCCTAATGCTCCCATATAATATTTCATTTTATTAATAATGCTAACAATGGTTATTTTGTCTTTTACTACTATGTTAGGAAATAGTGCTTGATACAATGGAATATATATACTTTTAGTAGCTACAACTAACTTCTCCATACTTGAGTAAACTCCTGCTACTGAATCTGAAATAAAAATCCCAACGATTAAAGTATTTATTTTAGTGTAAAAACTAACCGCCAAATTTGACAAAAACAAACTAAAGCTTTCTTTTGCAATACTGATAGCCTCATTAAAAATAGGCTTCATAAAACTGACATATTTTAAGCTAAGAATGAATCCTAAACAACCTGATAAAATAAATCCTAAACCATTTAAAATTGGCACATAATAATAATCTCCAGGGGTTTTGATAATGATGAAAACAGAAATGGTGAAAATAACTTTAGCCAAAACGTTTATAATTGTAATAATTCTCATTTCTTCAATACCTCGGAAAAAAAAGGCAGGAAATAATGCTTCGCCAAAGACCATACCAAAACTGAAGAAATACACAAGGTATTCTCGAGAGAATTTATCTACATAAAAAATAAAAAAAGCTAAAATTATAAAGGCTATAATAACTAAAAACATCTTTAAAAAAAAAACATCAAAAAAATATTGGGATACCTTTTTTTTGTCGTTTTTTATCAAAGCTACTTGTCTTGTAGCACTCATATCAAGACCAAATTCAGTGATAATAGTTAAAAGTATGGCGAATGACTGGGCAACCATCACAATTCCAAATTTGTTAATTCCAAGTGTTCTTACCAAATAAGGGATTGTTATTAGAGGTAAAATGAAATTTGCCCCCTGTATCATCAATAAATAAATATAATTTTTAAATACTGTACCCTTAATTTTGTCTTTCCAGTTATGTAATGACATTAGTTAATTTTGGTGATTTGACTTGAATTAATCATAAAACCAGTTATTGTCTACTTTTTGTAATTCTCTAAATACTTATTCAAATCAAAAAGTAAAATGACAAACAAGGTCAATAAAAATGATAAGGCTGCCATGATAAAAATTAAGTTTTTGGTAATCCCCTTTATTTCTGACCCCACAGATTTAAAATTAGAAATGATATTAATAACCTCAGATTTAGTAGCAATATCTTGATAAGTTAGATTCAAATCATAAATGATTTTTCTATCAATTTCAAATAAATCATTCTCTTTGTTAATGTTGCTATTGCTTCCCAGGTCAATATTGGTTCCCTTTGAATTATTTTTAGCCCCCTCTAGAATTGCTCTCATATACACATTACGCAATGAATCAACCTCAATAAAATTAGCTTTTAAAATAGAATCTTTGGTATTAAGATTTTCTCTGGTTAGATTTCTAATTTTATTAAAAAAAGTATTTTTTTCAATAGAATTAATTATTACACTCTCTAGATCATTGAAAATATCACTAACTGTAGCTTCTACTTCTATGTTGTGAACTAAGTAATCATAATCGGTAAAACTAGCCTCAAAATTATCAAAATCGTAACTTTTTACTGTTAACGTATCAACTTCTAATATAAATTTATCATAGGCATTTATAATATCGTTTGAATTTATTAATGGCGTAATTTCAAACTTTCTTAATGCTGATGCTTTTGAAGAATCAAGTTGAAAAATGGAAGCTAACTGTTTTGTGTTTTGTTGCTTTACTAAATCATTATAGTATTTAATGTTCTCGTAAAGTAGTTGTGTGCTCTTGAAATTAGGCTTTACAATTAAATTCGATCTAAATTTTGTTTCTTTTTTATTTTCCAAGAAGAATCCCAGTATTCCCCCAATTAAAACAGCTATGGTAAACTTAAGAATATGTGATTTAAAAAAAATTAAAATTAAAATTAACCTATGAAATATACCTCTGAATATATTTCCTATGGAATTAAAAAAATTTCTGAATCCTTTTCCGATAACAGTGAATAAAGACCCAAGGTCTAACTCTTCGTCATTGTTTTGCTTTTTTGTTGACATATTATTTCTTTAATTAGTTTTTGTATTAAAAATTTGTTCTAGTATTTTTTTTGTGATTGCATATGTTGGAATTACACCAGACATTCCTAGCCCACCCGAAGCGAGAGTTGCTCCAGTTTCTAATGGGTTGTCAGAAGCATAATACGCATAACGTACTTTTACATTTTCAGATATATTTCCTCGTATCTTAGACGCTGATTGAATGGCTTTTTGATAGTGCGCTCCCTCCATTTCTAGACCAATTACATTCCATGTTGAATCATGAAAGAATTTAAGTAAATCTTTGTTTTGTAGAGATGTTCCTAATACGGTAACCATAGCTCCGTCAATAGAAGTTACTCCAAACCCCTCAAGATCTTCTTTTGTCAATTGATTTGTAAATGGATAATTATCTGCTGTCCCTTCAAAAATATGTGCTGAAGGAATCATGATGTCACCTTTTCCTCCCTCTAAAATTCCAGCTTTACCCATAATTGATATAGATTCAACATTTAAATGCGTTGAACTTTTATTTTCTTTATAAGGTTTTAACAACTCATCCATAGTCTCATAGGCCTGTTCACCAAATGCATAATCCATCACAATGATTACAGGATTTTCACCTTTAATGTTTTCATTTTTAAATTGTGATTTGTCAATACTTGCTTTTTTAGTGTCTATAACCTGAACATTAATATTAGTTCCGGAAGTATCTTTTATGTAGATCAACCCATTTTCAGAAGCGTATTCTTTTACTTTTTTCTGAAGGGGTTTACTATCACTATTGCTCAGTATCTCGTACAATTCAAATCCTTCTTTATCCTTTGCTATTGTTGATAACGCATTAGTTGCATAAATAGTATTGAGAACACTATGCATATTTGCACTAATAATGTGTATAGGCCTATCTAAAAGAGCATTATCTTTCAATATTTTTTTAATCGTATTGGCCCAGATCTCACCATAGATGTGATGCCCAATTTCTTCTCTCAAAACAGAGCTAAAATTAATAGCTCTCTTTTGTTCATTGCAAGTCTCACCGATTGCCAATTTACCTAACCAATATATAATCTGAAAAAAACGATCTGGATTCTCTGTAGAATAAAAAGTTTTATAGGTATCTGCAATCTCATCGTATGTTCTTCCTAAAACACTTGCCAAATGAACTTTAGTAACTTCTCTTTCTTCATCAGAAATATTTTTGTGATGAAGAACAATCTCCTCTAAGTTTTTCCATTCTCGGGTAACATCTCCTTTTGTATTTAATAAAATACGGTCTTTTATTTTATGAGATTCTATAAATAAAAATGTAAGGTGTGTTAAAATATCATAGATTTCTGATCTTCCTCTAGTAATCTCAATATTCATTTGATCTTTGTCAATCCTATAACAATTTCTTCTTCTCTTAGGAGGAATAATTACCTTAAAATGTGATTTGTTGTATCGCTCATCTGCAGTAAGGTTTATAAACTGACACTCTTCAATTCCTTCAGGTAAGCGTTCTATAACATAAATCAACCCATTTAACTCTACTCGTTCCTCCGCAATAGAACCATAAATTTCAGGTCTAAGAAGCAATAGTGATTTTCGCAAGGTCTCCCCAGAAACACCCATGGGCTTATAAAAACCTCTACTAAATAGATGTCTCATCGATATGTATAATCGTTCAATTGCGTTTGTTGATTCTTGAGCCCTAGTTCTTTCTTTATGATTGGTTTTTGGCATAGTGTTTTAATGTGTAAATATAGGCAATTCGACCAGATTTAAGCCCCATTAAGAATATTGGTATATCTACTTTTGTTTTTAAGAATTTTAACCGCTTCTAAAAGTACCATATCGTTTTTTAATTTTTTCTCGTAAACCCCATTCTTGTAGTAATATCTTACTAAAATATGATCTGTAATTTGGTCTGATATAAAATCTTGATCTTTGGAAAGCTCATCAATTTTAACTCGTAGAAATTTCTTCTTTATTTCTTGATATTCTTCAGAAATTAAATCAAAATTTGAAGACGATTTAAACGCATCCATAAAGAAGTGCTCTTGAGAAGTTTTAAACGTAGTATCTGAGGTTTTAATATAATTCAAAAAATCTTTAAAATTTGAGGTAGAAAAAGAAAAGTTATGCGCTGAACTTATCGTTGGGTTTTCATAATAGAAATTTGTAGCAAAATTAAAAATTGCTCTTGATTTTAGTAATGCTTTAGTTGATTCATTTCTCTTTGAAAAACCTACCGTTATATCTGGAGTAATTCCTCCTCCATCATAAACCAACCTTCCGTTTTTTGTGCGAAAAGAGTTGACTGTTCCATCTGAAAACTTCGGAACTTCTCCACTTTTATCTCTATTAGCATAATCCAATTCTTGAATACATCTTCCACTTGGTGTATAATATTTAGAAATGGTGAGTTTAAGTTGAGTCCCATAGGATAAATTTATATAACGCTGAACCAAACCCTTACCAAATGAGCGTTCCCCTAAAATAACTGCCCTATCATAATCTTGAAGGGCACCCGCAACTATTTCAGAGGCAGATGCTGATTTTTCATTAACTAAAACCGTTAAAGGAATATTTATATCTAGAGGAATTTTTGTGGCATTATAAATAGTACTCCATTTTTTAACTTTAGCTTTAGTTGATGTAATTTTACTTCCTTTAGGCAAGAAGAAATTTGAAATTTTTATAGCCTCTCCAAGGGAACCCCCTGGATTATTTCTTAAATCAAAAACTAATTTTTTCATCCCTCTTTTCTTTAATTCTAGAAAAGCTTTTTTAACCTCAGAAGAAGCTTTTTGATTAAAACGAGTTAAGGCAATATATCCTGTTTCTGGATCAATTAAATCATAAAAAGGCACAGGATTTATCTCAATTTTTTCTGTAACTACTGTTTTTTTTAAAACTTTTCCTTGTCTGTAAATAGAGAGATCTAAAGAGGTGTTTGGAGCTCCTTTTAATATTTGTGACAGTTGATCAGGATCCATATTTTTAAGAGATTGACTACCTGCTTTTATAATAATATCTCCGGCTTTAAGTCCTTTCACATCGGCTTCGTAACCTTGATAAACTTCATTTAATGTAATTCCCCTATGATCAAAAAAAACTGATACTCCTATTCCTGAATATTCTCCCGCTCTTCTAATTTTAGCTTCTTCAACTTCTTGTTCATCAAAATAATTTGTGTAGGGATCTAGCTCTTTTAGCGTATTTTTAATAGCTTTATTTGTAAATTCAGCTGGATTAATTTCATCTACGTAATATAAATTCAACTCTTTAAATAAAGTTGTGTAAATCTCCAGCTGTTTTGCTACTTCAAAAAAATTTGATTTAAATGAAAAAGAAAGAAAAATAGTTGCAAGAATAAGCGCAAATAGTACCTGTTTTTTTATTGAGAAGTTATTCATTGTCTTTTCTAGTTTGTGTTTCAATAAATAATTTTAAAAGTTCTCCTATTTTTTTTTGTGCCTCAGAGAATGTTGGTTCTTTCTTGCCAAGAAAAGTAATCATAAAAACACAATTAAAACTTGGTGTTTTAAATAGATTTTTTTTCTCTAATCGATAAGCTTCTTTAATCAATCTTTTAATCCTATTTCGATCAACTGCTTTTTTGAAATTTCTTTTTGGAACTGAAAATGAGGATTTGATTGGAGGTGTTTCTGTAGCAATATAAACTAACCTAAATGGGTAATTTTTTATTGAAATACCTTCCTCAAAAAGTTTCTTTATGAGCTTTCTGCTTTTTAATCTCTCTGTTTTACCTAACGTATTGTTCATCTTTACAAACTTACATAAAAGGGTTTTTAGTAAGGAATATCTTACACACTATTTCCAAATGATAGGAAGAAACTTAATTACAAAATAATTCTTTTTATGGGTCGTGTTAAGCAAGTAGGTCCACCACCTCCTTTAACACTAATCTCATATCCCTTATAACTAAAAACTTTACATCCTGCCTTTTCAAGTAATTTTTTTGTGACTGGATTCCCATCAACCATCAAACAATCTCTGGGAGCTACAGCTAAAACATTACAGCCCATAGATTCGAATTCTTCGTCTGGGACCTCTATCAATTCAAAGCCTCTATGCAACAAATCATTTCTGAATTTTATAGGCATTAATGGAGAATATACTACAGCTAAATTTTTATCAACTGGGCTGAGAATAGACATCAAATGAAAAACATCTTCTTTACCTTTATAATGAGGTAATTCTACAACAATTACCTCTATCCCTTTAGGACATAATAAAGATTTTAATTGATGAATACCCTCTTCATTTGTTCTGTAAGTATGGCCAACAGCTATGGTTTTTTGATCTAACCAAGCTACATCTCCACCCTCGAGAGTTCCAGGAAACTTAATCTCTCCCAATATACCCATATTGTTGTTTTGGTAGGTCTCTAATTGAGCTTTGGGCTCATGTAATCTACCTTTTTTCCCCATGTTGCATATGATCATTCCAAAATCTGTAGCAATTGAAGCATCTCTACAATAAATAGAATCTATCTTGGTTTGCTCATGCTCAGGAAAAAAAGATAATGTTATGTTTTTATTGGCTAGAAATAATTGAAACCTATGGTATTCTTTTAAAGATTCGTTAAAAATAGGTTTTGAAAGAAACTGTAATTGTTCCCATTGTTCTGATAGCCGCTCTTCTGAATGAAATGAACTTTCAGCAGATTTTAAATACAACGTTGATAATTTTAAATATTCAGAATGATGAGTTTCTTTCATTTTCTTTTGTATTTATTCCATTGCATTAAAACATAAAACGGAATTCCAAGCAATAATAACAAAAATCCATAAAAAACAACATCTGCAGTTGATCCATATATAGCCCACAACGAATATAAAAACCCTAAAAAACCTAAAATCATAGTTTTTAAAATACGATTTGTATGAGTATGTTTTTGGATGACAACAATAATATAAGCGGCAGAGACAAACAAATAAGGAACCAAACAAGCCAATACAGTAAGATTAACAACAAATGTGAACTGGGTGACTAAGCTTTCTGAAAAGTTCATTAACATTACTAGAGAACTTAGAACACTTCCTATAATGAGTCCTAAAACAGGGGCCCCATTTTTGTTGTTTTTTTTAAAAATTTTTGGAAACATCTTGTCTTTTGCAGCTGCCATTGGGATTTGTGCTAATATTAAAATCCAACCGTTTAGTGCTCCCATACCAGAAATTGCTGCTCCCAAAGCAATAAAATACCCTGTATATTTACCCCCAATAATTTGACCTGCTTCAGCAAATGGGGCTGGAGAATTTTGTAATGTTTCAATGGGTAAAACTCCAAATAAAACAACGGTCCCCAAAATATAAATACACGTACTAATAATTGTCCCAAGCATGGTTGCTTTAGGAACTATTTTTGATGGACTTTTTATATTTTCAACAGGAATGCTTGCAGATTCCAAACCTAAAAAAGCATATAATGTTAATGCTGCTACTAAAGAAAATGCAGTAAAATCATTTTCTCCAGTTAAGTTAAACTTTGGAAAATTATGACTACTAAAAAAAAATAGCCCAAAAATGATAACAAATAGTAATGGAAGTATTTTTAATACAGTAGTAATCACTTGAATTGTACCAGATGTTCTAATACCTTTCGAATTAATCCATGTAAAAAACCAAATCATTGATAATCCTACACTAACGGCTAAAAGTGAGTTTGTTTCTAAAATTGGGAAAAAGAAACTCAATGCTCCTATAATAGCAATAGCTATTGCTGCGTTACTAATCCATGTAGAAATCCAATATCCCCATGCTACTAAGAACCCAATAAAATCTCCAAAACCTTCTTTTGAATACACATAAGGGCCTCCACTTTTATTAACGATAATTCTACTGAAATTACTAAATATCTTAGCTAATATTAAAGCACCTGTAGCGGTAAAAATCCATCCTAATAGGCTAATGCTCCCATAAGTTGATAAGGAGGCGGGAAGTATAAATATCCCTGCGCCTATCATATTCCCAACAACAAGAGACGTTGTGGTTATTAAACCAATTTTTTTATAGCCAGAACTCATAAAATTTGTGTAATTTTAAAATCAAACACTTGAAAGATACAATTTAATTTAACAACTAAAGATGAGGTTTATAATCAATTCAGACATCACAAAAGCAGAAACCCTACCTGCTATTTTTTATAAGGATCTTGAAGTTTTTGAAATAATTAAAGAAAAAGTTTTTTTAAAATCGTGGCAGTGGATTGGTGATGAAAATCTTGTAAATAAATCAGAATCCGTTCATCCATTTATCTTACTAGAAGATTTTTTAAACGAACCCCTTCTTTTAACTAAAGATAAAAACCATCATATCAATTGTTTAACTAATGTGTGTACGCACAGAGGGAATTTATTAGCATTAACTTCAAAATCAACAAAAAAACTGACTTGCTCTTATCATGGAAGACGTTTTAATTTACAAGGTAAGTTTGAATTTATGCCTGAATTCACTGACGCTAAAAACTTTCCAAGACCTTGTGATCATCTTCATACATTTCCAATTAAAAAATGGGGACATCTTTTATTTGCTGGACTAAATCCTAGTTTTGATTTTCAAGAGGTGATAAATATTATGAATAAGAGAATTGGTTTTTTACCAATTGATAAATTTAAACTTGATAAAACATTACAAAAAGACTTCTTAATTGATGCCAATTGGGCACTTTATTGTGATAATTATTTAGAGGGGTTTCATGTACCTTTTGTTCATGAGGGTCTTAATGAAGTGCTAGATTATGGTAGTTATGAAACAATTATTTATGAGCACTGTAATTTACAAATTGGCTATTCTGATGAAACTACTGAAATTTTTGAATTCCCTGAAGATCATATAGATTATGGTAAGAGAGTTGCTGCCTATTATTTTTGGGTTTTCCCAAACATGATGTTCAACTTCTATCCATGGGGGCTATCTATCAACATTGTAAATCCTTTAAAAATAAATAAAACAAAGGTTTCATTTATTAGTTATGTCCTAGATCCTTCAAAGTTAAATAAAGGTGCAGGGAGTAATCTTGAAAAAGTAGAAAAAGAAGATGAAATTGTAGTAGAAAATGTTCAAAAAGGTGTTCGCTCTTCATTTTATAAAGCTGGACGATTTTCACCAAAACGAGAGAAGGGAGTTCACCATTTTCATCTATTGTTGTCAAAATTTATTAACCAATAAAAAAATATTTAAAACTTGTCTAAATTAACATCTATTCTTTAAATTTGACATCTGAAAGCAAATTAAAGAACATGAAACCAGATTTATTTCAAGCACCTGATTATTATCAAATAGATGATTTACTGACTGAAGAACACAAGTTGGTTAGAGAAGCTGCAAGAGATTGGGTTAAAAGAGATGTATCTCCTATAATAGAAGAGTATGCTCAAAATGCAAAATTTCCGAAGCAAATTATTAATGGTTTAGCAGAGATAGGTGCATTTGGGCCGTATATACCTGAAGAATATGGAGGTGCAGGCTTAGATCAAATTTCTTATGGTTTAATTATGCAGGAAATAGAAAGAGGGGACTCAGGTGTAAGATCAACAGCCTCTGTTCAATCCTCACTAGTCATGTATCCCATATGGAAATATGGAAACGAAGAACAACGAAATAAATATTTACCAAAGTTAGCCTCAGGGGAATGGATGGGATGTTTTGGGTTAACTGAACCCGATCATGGATCTAACCCTGGAGGAATGACAACTAATTATAAAGATATGGGAGATCATTATCTTTTAAATGGTGCAAAAATGTGGATTTCTAATGCTCCTCTTGCACAAGTTGCTGTGGTATGGGCTAAAAATGAAGAAGGAAGAATACATGGGCTTATTGTAGAACGAGGTATGGAAGGCTTTTCTACTCCTGAAACCCATAACAAATGGTCTTTAAGAGCCTCTTCTACAGGAGAGTTAATATTTGATAATGTTAAAGTTCCCAAAGAAAATTTATTGCCAAATAAATCTGGCTTAGGAGCTCCTTTAGGATGTTTAGATTCTGCCCGATATGGGATAGCGTGGGGGGCCATTGGTGCTGCAATGGATTGTTATGATACTGCATTACGCTATAGTAAAGAGCGTTTGCAGTTTGGAAAACCAATAGGTCAATTTCAATTACAACAAAAAAAATTAGCTGAAATGATTACTGAAATTACTAAAGCACAACTTTTAACCTGGCGTTTAGGGGTGTTACGTAATGAAGGAAGAGCTACAACGGCTCAAATCTCTATGGCAAAAAGAAATAATGTGGATATGGCTATTAATATTGCTAGAGAGGCAAGACAGATATTAGGGGGTATGGGAATTAGTGGAGAATATTCGATTATGCGTCATTCCATGAATTTAGAAAGTGTAATTACCTATGAGGGTACACACGATATACATTTACTAATTACAGGATTGGATATTACTGGATTAAATGCTTTTAAATAGAGGTCTGTTTTTAATTTCACAATTTAGGTTTGTGATATCAAGAAGCTTCCCTTAAAAAAATATTCGGGCATCGCTTGCAGTTGATGCCTTTTTTTTTGTACTTAAAACAACATTTATTTTTAGGTTTAATACAATTGGAAGTACAGCTGTTATTACAAACAGATGGTATATTTGTAATTGTTTTTGTCGGACTTATTATACTGTAAAATACAATCATTATAGGTTAACTTGATACAAAAATAAGTATTTATTTAGAATAAATAAAAATAAATATATTAATTATTTTGTATTCTATAGCATAAAGGATTAATAATATTAAATTACGTTTTTTGGATTTATACCCTAACAACTCTCAAGTATCTGTTTTCAATAAAATATCTGAAATTCCTAGTGTTGTATGGGACGAACTAAATTGTTCACAAAATTTATACTTTTCTTCAAATTATTTAAATGCGCTAGAAAAAAACAATTCCCATCTATCTTATTTCTATCTTATCCTAAAAAATAAAAATGAAAAGGCTATTGCATTTGCCAATGTTCAAATAATAGAATTTAAATTAGATACTTTAGAAAGAGACTCATCAAACTTATTTAAAAAAATTACTTCAATCGGAAGAAAATTATCAATTTTCCCTAAAGAAAAACCTTTGAAAATAATTATTTGTGGCAACTCATTTGTAAGTGGTGAACACGGAATTTTTATAAAAAAAGGAGAGAACAAAAGACTTATTTTAAGGAAAATATCTAAAGGAATTCTTCATTATACAGAATATAGTAATCAAGAAAATCCTGTTGATATTTTTATGATGAAAGATTTTATAGTTGATTCTTTGTCGGTAACCAAAGAACTCTTAAGTTTGGGTTATTATGCTTTCAATATTGAGCCAAATATGACTTTAAAAATTAGTCCTAAATGGCAAAATTTTGATAACTACTTAGCCGCCCTAAAAACAAAGTTTAGAGTGAAAGCCAAAAAGGCTATAAAACTGAGTAATAATTTAGTAACTAAAGATATTACCGTTTTAAATTTTGAAGAACACCTTCTTAAAATGACAGAATTGTACAAAAAAGTTGTAACAAAAGCAGCGTTTAACCTTGGTGAATTTAAATTACAGACTTATAAAAGTTTAAAAACTAAATTAGGAGATTCCTATATCCTGAAATCTTATTGGATTGAAGATAAAATGGTAGGCTTTATGTCTGGAATGATTAATAAAAAGAATTTAGATGCTCATTTTGTTGGTTTAGATTATGAGTTTAATAAACAATATGCTATATATCAAAGGATGCTTTATGATTATATTAAAATAGCCATAGATAACAAAATAGAACTCTTAAACTTTGGAAGAACTGCCAGTGAAATTAAAAGTTCTGTAGGTGCAATACCTCAAGACCTAACAGTGTATATTCGTCATAAAAAATCAATAAGAAATAAAATTTTAAAATTATTTTTGCTAAAGATTCAACCTACTGAATTTAACCAAAAATTTCCATTTAAAATAGAAAAAGAAAAATCATGAAAACGATAAATGATTTAGTTGATATCCTGACACTAAAAAAGAAAGATGCCCTAACCTTCACCGGAATTAGTAAAACAATTGGTAATTCAAGAGTTTTTGGTGGGCAAGTTTTAGCTCAAGCATTACATGCAGCATATCAAACTATTCCTCATGATCGTTATGTTCACTCACTGCACTCTTATTTTTTACTTCCTGGTGATCTAACCCTTCCTATAACCTATAAGGTTACTGAAATGAGAAATGGTGGAAGTTTCTCTACAAGAAGAGTAACTGCGATCCAAAAGAATAGCACTATTTTTATACTTGCAGCTTCATTTCATAAAAAAGAGGAAGGATACGAACATCAAGAACCCATAAAAAAATCAATAAAACAACCCGAAGAACTTTTAAGCTGGAGTGATTTATTGTCTCAATATGGAGAATTTATTCCCACTAAGCTTCGAGAATTTCTGAGTATTGAAAGACCTATAGATTTTAAACCGGTTCATGTTTTGAATCCTATGGAAAGAAAAAACCTTCCAGCTGTTGAAGACATGTGGTTTAAATTGAAAGGAGATGTCTCTAATATAGAATTAAGTTTAAAGCATCAAATTCTGACTTATATTTCAGATTATAATATTTTAAATGCTGCATTAAAGCCTAATGCAAGTAGAGCTAACATTGGCAACACACAAATGGCCAGTCTAGATCATTCAATGTGGTTTTTTAGAGATTTTGATTTTGATGACTGGATGTTATTTTCAGTTGTTTCCCCGAGCACATCAGGAGCTAGAGGTTTAGCAACTGGAAATATTTTTACAAGAGATGGTGTATTGATTGCATCGGTTGCTCAGGAAGGATTGTTAAGACCATTAAAAAATGATTAGTATGAATGCCTTTACCTATGTATTAAGTGTTAACGGATTGATTTTCTTTTTGAGTATAATTTTTTATTATTTCCCTCCAAAAAAAATAAATAGCATTTATGGATACAGAACTTATAGAACAATCCAAAATAATGATGTTTGGACGTTTGCAAATAAATTATTTGGGGTTACATTACTAAAATATTCTGGTATTAGTTTTATTGCTGCTTTGATATTGACCTTTATTAATGAAGCTCTAATGAATTCATGGTTTTCAATGGCTTTTATGATCTTTACCTTGCTTGTTGCTATAATCAGTACAGAAAAAGAGCTAAACAAAAACTTCGATGATGAAGGGAATAAAAAAGTTAAAAAACTGTAATTAAAGAAAAAGAAAAGTTCCTTCCTGGCGCAGATATGCCGGAGGCAAACTCTCTGTAGTGTTGATCAAATATATTACTAATCATACCTTGTAACCTCCAATTTTTATTAAAACTATAACTACTATTAAATCCCAAAGTTACCCAACTTGGTGAACCAAAATATTTATCAATATCTTCTGTAGCATTTTCATTAATAATGGGAGTTAGATCATGATTATCTATATGTTCAGTAAAATTAAAATCTACAATATCCTTTTTACTATTAAATCGTAAACTTGTACCTATTTGAAATTTTTGATTCATGAAATTTACATCAAACTGACCAAATAGAGGTGGAATTGATGATAAAGGTTCTTTGGAATCATAGGTTCTCCCTTTGGTATAGGTAATAAAACCACTAGTTGTAAGATATTCTGATAATTTACCTTGATAGCTTGCTGTGTACCCATGAATGAATGCATTCCCTCTATTTTGATTCGCAACAATATTACCCATTTCATCATCATATAACAATAGCCCATCATGAGATGAATTTCCATACATTGAGAAGTCATCTCTAATAATATAATGTTCTAATAAAGTATAATACGTATTGAATCCAAATCTAAATTTTCTGTCATTAAAATATTTTTGTATTCCAATTTCAGCATTGTAAGCAAACTCGGGTTTTAAGTGTATGTTTGGTATGGTAATATTTCCAGATTTCTCTCTAACCCTCCCAACATCATCTATATTTGGAGACCTAAACCCTGATGAAATTACAGTATTTAATTGAATGCTTTTGTTGGGCTTGTAAACATATCCTAATGTTGCAGTAATCGCAGAATTATCTAATTTGATATTAGTTTCAGGAAGTATAATTGTTGATTGATCTATCCATGAAGCTTTCAAATTTGTTCGTGTAAAACGAACTCCAGTATTTATTGTTGATTTAGCATTCAAATCCTCTCTATATCCAAGATACATGGCTGAGCTCACATAACTACTCCCACCATCTGGATAACGAGTTTGCACAAGAAAATTATCTGAAAAGCCAATAATATCATTACCTGAAACCTCCAAAGTTTTTCCATATGCAGATGAATTGACATCATTATATAAAAATTCAAACCCATAGGTAAAAGCTCTAGTTTCATTTTTTGTTAATGGAAACATAAAATCTCCATTAAAACTAAAGACATCAACATTTTCATTTCTGTATGATCTTTCTAAACTTGCTAATTTTCTTTGGATCCTAGATTCTTTAATATTTTGATATGCCAGTGTAAATGTCCCTTTATCTAGCCAAGATTTTCCTGGATTAATATCCAATTGAGGTGAAATTAACAATCGCTCTTGAGGGCCATAATACCATTCTGCAAATTTAAGGGTTCCTTCAGATTTTTCATCTAATCTATCAAATCTTGGAATATCTGAAGATGTAGAATATTGGAAATTTAGTTTCAGTTCTGTTTTATCCGTTAATGGAATAAAGAATTTTTGCAAAAGATCGGTTTGATTATACCCTGTATTTCGTTGAAGATTTACGTCAGGATTATCTGTTGCTGTACTGGAATAAAAATCATTTGAATTTTGCGAATACTGAAAAACTTTTCCCCAATCATTAAACCCATGAGAACGATTTTTACCCATTTTTAAATCTCCAAAATCACTATATGAAATACTTGTGAATGAAGCCCATTTTTTAGTCCCTATTTCTACTGAGGCATTGTTTGTGATTTCATTATTAATGGAAGAATATCGATTAAAAAAATTGGAAGTAACTTTGGTATTCTCTGATAGTTTTGGAGTTTTAGTGTAATAATGAATGACACCCCCTAAAGCATCAGACCCATAAATTACAGATGATGGGCCAAAAACAATTTCTGTTTTATCCAACTGGTTTGGAGCAACGGTTATGGCGTTTTGTAAATGTCCTTTTCTATAAATTGCATTATTCATTCTTACTCCATCTACAACTAACATAACCCTGTTAGATTCCATTCCTCTTATAACAGGGCTTCCACCACCCATTTGAGATTTTTGAATCTTAACTCCAGGAATGGCCGCTAATAAATCAGCTGATGTTTGTGGTGATAATTTTTCTATTTCTTTAGCTGTTAATACCGCTACTCTTTCTGCGACTCTGTTTATTTTTGCTTCTCTTTTAAATACAGATATAACAACTTCATCTAATTGTTCAGATTGTTTTGCTAGGTAAAGTGTAAAGTTTTGATTTTTTAAAAGATGTTTTGGAATGCTTTTTAAAGCATAAGAAATGTGAGAAAAAATTAAAATATCTTTTTCCTTAACAATGGAAATATCTACAAACCCATTTGAATTTGTTGAAGAGTTAAAATAAGGAGTTTCTGTAAAAACATTCACATTAAAGATAGGCTTACCAGTTTCTTTATCAAGTACTTTTAACTCTTGAGCAAAAGACGAAAATGTTATCAAAAAAAGTATTAAATATATTGTGGTTCTCATTAACTAAATACTGTTTCTAAAACTGCTAGAGATTTAGGAATTCTAAATCCGCCCAAATGTAATTCAAAATAACGAATTAACGTTTGCAATAATCTTTGTCTTTCAGTTTTTGAAAAATTCATACACTCAACAGTATCAAAATTTGTGCCTAAAAGCTTTTTGAACTGATTTATTTCATTTCCCTTAATAACTTCCTTAGTTTGAAGGTTGTCTGTAAAAAAACCTTCTTTTAAATGAAAGCCCATTTTATGGGATTGAGAAACGTCAGGATAAAACCCTAAAAATTTAGTGAGATGAAGTAAAAAGAGTAAATGAAAATTGGATATTTGTTCATGAGAGTCTAACCAGATAAGGGAATGCTCAAGAAATTCGAACAATAAAGTATTATTCTCTTCTTCTTGAATTGCACTAGTTAAAATTTCAGATAGAAATAATACTATGGATTGTTTTTTAACAGAGGTGTAAATAGTTTCATATGCATGAATTACATGAGCTTCTTTTAATAATTGTAAATTTTTTTTTTCTTGATAACTAAAAATAACTGAAAGCTGGTTCAATGGTTGAAAGTAAGCAGTTCTTAGTTTTCCTTTTTTTGATTTTAAAATTCCTTTTAAAAGGAAGGAAACTAAACCAACTTTTTTAGTGTAGAGCCTAACTATTAAACTGGTATCGCTATATTTAATAGTACTAATAACAATCGCTTTTGATGATATTATTGACATTAATTGATGATTGCTATTTTTGTTATTGATGTTTCTGATGCGTCTTCATTTGCTAATAAAACTATGTAGATTCCTGAGGCTACGTATGATCCAGCCAAATTCTTTTTATCCCATATAACTTTACCTCCTTGCAATTGTTCACCTTCAACAACATTAGTTTCATAGACTAAATTCCCAGCAACATCCAAAATTTTGACATTAGTACCTCTAGGTAAATTTGTACCATTTCTACCATCAATGGTTACTATATTATGAAACTTTCTAACTGGGTTTGGATATGCATAAACTTCTCCTAATGACTCTCCAAAAGGAGCTACATTGCTATTATAGGCAACAATTCCCTTATCCGTTGCAAAAAAAACTTTTCCAGATTCTTTATCTACTGTAATTTTTGTAATTCTATTGGAAGGTAATGGCGAATTTTCTTTACTAAAATTAGCTATTGTTGTCTGGCCATTTGGGTTGGTATAAATCACTCCTCCGTCGGATGTCCCAAACCATTTATTGTTTGCGCCATCCACTGCTATAGCTGAAACATATTGATCTCCAAGTAATTTTTTGGCAATTCCATCCTCTTCAAAAATTATAGGCTGTGCATCTACCACATCAGCATCAAAAACACCTGATGCATTATTAAAGACCACTAATCCAGAAATAGTTCCAATCCAAATTCTGTTGTCTGCATCTGATGCCAGACTAACCACTCTTAAATTTGGTAAACTTCCTTCAGTTATTGTCGAAGTTAAAGACCTAATCCTTTCACCGTTTTGATTAAATGCTATAACGCCATCACTTCTTGAACCCATCCAAATAGAATTATTTCTATCTGATATGATGACCGTGACCGCACCAGCAGAAAAATTTGACTTTACTGAGCTAAGATCATATTCAGTCCACGAACCATTTGAAAACTTTTTCAATTCATCAGATGCACCAATATTAGTCATCCATAAGTTTCCTTGATTATCAAATACAGAGCCAGGAATTCTTACCGTAACACTACTATTTGAGGGGTCCGATTCATAGATATTCTCCAAAGGGCTATTCAAATGATTATAAAAGTTAGTGATTTCGTCATTTTCAACAACAAATAAACCTCCTGTTTCATAAGTATTAATTTGATTTGTACTTCCGAAGCTACTGATAAATGCTTTATTCTCATTATTTGGGTCTAGCGTAACCGCCACAAATCCTGGAAAAGAATTGTCAGGATCATTTTCTTTTGTAAACCAATTCTCTCCGTTGTAATGACTATATCCTAGTTTTGGTAGAATAGGTGCCATAGTTGGTGAATACCCCCCGTACACCACCCATAATTGGTTGTTTTTTGCTGTTACAGAAAATATATCATTTGATACTGGTCCTTCAGGATGAATTTCTTGAAAAATAATATCCTGTGAAGTTAGTGACGTTAAAATCCCAAATTGTTCTGTGGCTAAAAAAATCTGATTGTTTTCGGCAAAAGCAGTATTTAAGATATAATCAAAATTAAGATCTGCATTATTTTGAAGTACTAAATCAAAATTAATATTGTAGATATTCACAGAACTATTAAAGGCAACAGACAAATTAGTTGAAGAGCCTTTTAAACTCATGATTGATGAAGTGTAATTTTCAATTAAAACAATCTCATTTGTTTCTGTAACTTCGTACAGATTTTTGTCTAATGTGGTGAAGATTTTATTATTGAAGATCGTGATGTTTGTATAATTATTATTGACTGATGTAATTAAATTCCAATTATTAAAATCAATTAAATTTGCGTTATTAATATCTGCTTTGTAAATACCTCTTTCAGTGGCAGCGTAAATAAAATCATTAAAAACTACTATTTCATTTATTTTTACATCTGTAGAATTATTTCCTATAAAAAATGTATCTCCAAATTCTAATTGATCAATATCATATTCTATAATAGCAAAAGAAGTGGATAAGTATAGCTTTCCTTCATATTCAAAAATATCATTAATACTTTTTTCACCTGTTTGATTAAAATTTAGGATATCTGCAGAAATTGTAATACTGCCGTCAGAATCTACAACCTCTACCAATCCATTTTTATAACCTATGACCAACCTATCATTTTGAATACTGTAATGAATTGCTGAAGTAGTTTCTCCAGACAAACCCTGAATCGAAGATAATTTTTCTATTTCTTGAGTTGAAAAATTATAGGTAAATGTTGCATTATCTGTTAATGCGTACAACATATTTTCAACTTTAATAAAATCTTTAACATTATTGTAAGAGAAAAAATCTTCCCAAGCATCACTGTAATCTACTTGAGCTACTAAAGAAAATGTGGAAAAACTAAAGAAAATGAAAAGCCTCTTAAACATGTATATAAATTGGTATCAAATATATTTATTTCTTGTAACAATAACGATAAATCCATTACATTAGTACAAAGAATAATTAAAATGAATATAGAAATTGAAAGGAAATTTTTAGTTAAAAATAATGACTTCAAAAAAGTTTGCTCTGATAAAAAACAGATTACACAAGGGTATCTTAACTCCAATAAAAATAGAGTTGTGCGAATTAGAATAATTGACAAAATGGCTTTTTTAACAATTAAGGGTATTTCAGACAAAAGTGGAACTACGAGGTTTGAGTGGGAAAAAAAAATAGATCTTAAAGATGCTAAAGAATTAATGATGCTTTGTGAAAAAGAAATTATTAAAAAAAATAGATATTATCATAAAATAGGTAATCACACCATCGAAATTGATGAGTTTTTAGGAAATAATAAAGGTTTAATTATAGCTGAGATAGAGCTAAAAGATAAAGATGAGTTTTTTTTAAAGCCTGATTATCTTGGGGTTGAAGTCACCAATAATAAAGACTATTATAATTCTAAACTTAGCTTAAATCCATTTAATAATTGGCAAAAAAAAACCTCGAACTAAACGTTCGAGGAATTTAATAAATCTACCCCCTAAAATAAGATTTATTTACCTTAATAAAATAATAATTAATATTATTTGTCATAAGATATTACAAATATAAAAAAATTATTGTTAAAAATTAACATTTATATAAATATTATTTAACTATAACGATTCTAAATAGTCTAAATATATTTATATATGCATATGAAATGAGAAGTGCTGCCTAACAATACAAAAACATGGAAAATAGCATGATTGTAAGTGATTTTTTTTGTTGAATATAATAAAGCTCCAACAGTATAAAAAACACCACCAGCAAACAGAAATTTTAAGCCGTTTATTGAAAAAGCATTCACTAAAGGTTTGATGGCTAAAATAATTTGCCATCCCATTAATATATACATGGCTGTAGAAAGCTTATCGTAACGCCCAGTGAAAAAAAACTTTAAAATAATCCCTACAAATGCGAATACCCAAGTACAACTAAAAATAAGCCAACCTAAAGACCCATCTAATATGATGATTGTAAATGGAGAATATGTTCCTGCTATTAAAATATAAATGGCAGCATGGTCAAAAATATTTAACTTCCTCCTTAATTTAGAATCTTTTGAGGCATGATAAAATGTTGATGCGGCATATAATACAATTAGACTTACTCCAAAGATAATGATGCTCAAAGGTTTCCAAAAGCCATTATATTGCAATGATTTAAGCAGTAGAAAAGGTAACCCAACAATGCTCATGATTAAACCAAAAGCATGAGTTAATACATTTAATTTTTCCTCTTTTTTAGAATATTTTGGATTTGATATTTTTTTCATCTAGCTCTATTTGTATCCTTCATGTATAATGTGTCAGCTGTTAATTCGTTGTGTATTATTTGGTATATTTTTTCTTTTAATTTTTCTGTATCTTCAAACTTAAGTCCTTTTGTATCCACAAATTGATGTTGACGAATTCTAAAAGTTCCAATACCTCCTTTTAGAAAATCCCAAGAAAATAATCTTTTACAATCATAATATGTTTGAGGTACTATTGGAATTTGGTGCTGAATGGCTAAGCTAAATGCTCCATTTTTGAATGGTGCTAAAACCACATCTTCAGTTGGAACTAAACCTTCAGGGAAAATTCCTACACTGGTTCCTCCTTGAAGCCTTTTTTTTGCCATAGCAAAAACTCTTTTCCTACTTTCTGGACTGCTTCTATCTACCATAATTACAGCACGCTTGTAAAAAAATCCAAAAACAGGAATTTTAACTAATTCCTTTTTTCCAACAAAAACAATTGGATTCTTACTTAAGACTATTAGAACAAAAGGATCCATTAATGAGGCATGATTAGGACAAAACATATAGCTTTTATCTCTATCTAAAATCTCATCTAATTGTTTATCTATTCTAAACCCCATACCATATACTAATACATGAGCCCAGCCTCGTATTAATTTCCAAAACGTTGGATAATAACTTTCTTTTATTGTTAAAACAAATAAAAAGGGAGACATTAATAATACGGTAATCAGTATCAAAACATAAAACCAAAGTCTCCAAACCAGTAGAAAAGGTATTTTTATTAATTTCATAATAACGAATGTAGTAATATTCTTTTGTTTGATTCCATTTATATTGAAATCAGTACTTTTGTGATATTAAAAATCAAACAATAATGTCAAGAATACTGACAGGTGTACAGAGTACTGGCACCCCTCACTTAGGAAATCTTTTAGGCGCAATTTTACCTGCCATAGAAATGTCTAACAAAGCGGAAAATGATGCATTTCTATTTATAGCAGATATGCATTCATTAACTCAAATTAAAAATGGTGTCGAATTAAGAGAAAACACCTACAGTACTGCTGCAACTTGGCTAGCTTGTGGCCTTGACATTGAAAAAACAGTTTTCTATAGACAAAGTGATGTTCCTGAGGTAACGGAATTATCGTGGTACTTAAGTTGTTTTTTCCCTTATCAAAGATTAACATTAGCTCATAGTTTTAAAGACAAGTCTGACCGGTTATCTGATGTAAATTCAGGATTATTTACTTACCCAATGCTCATGGCTGCTGATATTCTATTATATGATGCCGAAATTGTTCCTGTAGGGAAAGATCAATTACAACACCTAGAGATGGCTAGAGATGTAGCTAATCGTTTAAATAATAGTGTAGGTGATACACTTATTCCACCTAATGCTAAAATCCAAGAAGAAACAAAATTAGTTCCTGGGATTGATGGTGAAAAAATGAGTAAATCCAGAAATAATATCATCAATATTTTCTTGCCAGATAAAAAATTAAGAAAACAAATTATGTCTATAAAAACAGATAGTAAATCTTTAGAAGACAAGAAAAACCCTGACAACGATACTATATTTGCGCTCTACAAGTTATTAGCTTCGGCAGGTGAAATTTCAGAAATGAGAATAAAATATGAAGGAGGAAACTATGGCTATGGACATGCTAAACAAGAATTATATGAACTCATTTTGGATAAATTTGCCATCATCAGAGAACGATATTCTTATTTTATGGAAAATACTGAAGAAATTGATAAAGCACTAGAGATTGGTGCGCAAAAGGCTAGAGAGGTAGCACAAAAAGTTTTAAATAGAGTACGACATAAAATAGGTTACTAATATATAACTAGTGACTTTGCAATTGCTTCTAATTCAAAAAGAAACTCTCTTTTATTTACTGAAGGCGCATAAGTAAACCCTTCAACGACTAAAAGTCTTTCATTTTTTTCATCAATGATTGCATAATTTAAAAAAGGTCCTGCCATAAAATCATTTTTTACCTCCCACTTCCCTCGAGTCTCAAATGCCTTATTCCCAAGAATTTCAGTTTGAATAGTTCTTGGTGTGTATGCAGCCTCAGTTATCATATACATTCCTTCTCTTGAGCCAGGAATATACTTTTCCCCTATTGCATCTCTCATAGGAATAATATTATCAGGAGACATGGTTTGCTCGTTTAATGGAAGTGAATACACCAAAATATTGTTATTCCCAGCTCCTCTAGCAATTCCACTTTTTAAATGCTGTCTTAACCATAAAAATTCGCCTGTATCATCTACAGTTTTAAATTCTTTAGGAATTGTTAGTGATACATTAAAATTTTTAAGGGTTTTGTATAATGAGTCATTAACTCTTTTATTGAAAAAAACGCGTTGCAACACCTTAATATCTGAGTCTCTAAAAGTTTTGATCAACTCATTTATATTTTCTTTCAAGACTTTTTTAAGCCCTATCTGATCTTTAGAAGATATATAAACGATAGTTTGAGGACTAGCATATTTGTTATAAATTGTAGTATAACTCTCTTTATCACTTAGTTCAATAATTAGAATATTTCGATTGCTTCGCATCATTGAAGTGAAACCATTTGGAGCTACATGACCAATAGATAGTGTTTTTTCAGGTTGAGGCAAGCCAACCATTAATTCCCCAAAGGAATTTCTGATTTCATCACCAATGGAACCCGTCCACAAAGAACCTTTTGTAACTACTGTAACTTTATTATAAGTTCCAACAGATCTTGGTAATACAACTTTATTGTCCTCACATGAAGTCAATAATACAGTAATAGTTAAAATTGCAATTATTTTTTTCATGTGATTAACTTTTAAAAATTTTAAGCTTTTTACCAGGCTGAATACTCTTACCACTCCAAATATTGTTCCATTCTTTAATTTGATTGACTGTAACTTTTTTAAATTTTTTAGCAATAGTCCAAAGTGAGTCTCCTTTTTTAACTATATATATAGTTGGCTTACCCTTAGAAATAGTAGTTGATACCGATGTTTTCGATGCTTTTGGAACACGAAGTCTTTTTGGATAGATACTTAAGCGTTGTCCAATTTTTAAATTATTATTTTTTAATCCATTCCATCTTTTTATATCACTAACTCTAACTCCATACTTGTAGGCAATTTTTCCTAAATAATCACCATTTACGACTCTATAGCGAATTCTTTTATCCATCTCAAAATATTGCGGTAAGGGTTTCTCTCTCTTAGCCAAATCTGAATCAACTAAATGATAGAGGGCTTCTTCATTTTTTAAAAAGTTCCCAACTTCCGTTGATGGTATTCTTAAGGTATAATTTCTACCGCTTACATAGGGTATGATATCTAACTTATATTCTGGATTTAATAACTGCAGCATGGGGGTCGGAATTCCAGTTTGTTCAGTAATTTGATCGAAACTCACTGTTTTTTTTACTAAAAGAGTATCGGTTTCAAAAAAATGAATATTAGGTTTATCCCCAGTTAATTTGTGTTCTTGAGCATAGGTAAATAAATACATTGTTGCATAAAAAGCTGGAACATATCCTGCTGTTTCTCTAGGTAAAAATGGTCTAATATTCCAATAATTTTTGTACCCTCCAGATCTTCTTATGGCCTTAGTTACGTTTCCTGGTCCGGAATTATAGGCTGCTAGAGCCAAGTCCCAGTCTCCAAATATTTTATATAAATCATTTAGATAATTACAGGCAGCAATTGTAGCCTTAATTGGATCTTGCCTTTCATCTACATAGGAACTGACCTTTAATTTGTATTGTTTACCCGTTGAGTACATAAATTGCCAAAGCCCTGTAGCTCCAACCCTAGACTTTGCTTTTGGCTTCAATGCAGACTCCACTAATGCCAAATACTTCATTTCTATAGGAATATCGTATTGATCCAAATACTTTTCAATCATTGGAAAATAATACGCTGCCCTAGCCATAAAGTTTGGATAATATTTTCTTCTATTCTTTAAATAAGATTTGATAATCTTCTCTAAAGCTGGGTTGTAAGCTAAGTGAAAGGGAGTAGTTTCATTAATTTTAGAAAGTCTTTCTTTTAATAATTGAACCTCTAAATTTATATCAGAAATATCAGTAGTATCGGTATTAGAAATATAATACTCCTTAATTTCATCCATAAAAACAGATTGAAATTTATTCTCTAAAATCAAACTATCAATACGTGCGACATCTTGTGGGGTATAATGAGAATTTAAATTAGATATTATAAGAGAATCTTTAGCTACTGACGTGCTATCTTTTAGCTGTGAAAAGGCAACAGTAGAAACTATAAAAAATGATAGAAAGTAGGTTTTATTCATCTATTAAAATTGTAATTCAACTCCTATTGGACAATGATCTGAATGATGAGCTTCAGGTAAAATAAATGCTCTTGATATGTTGTTTTTTAGAGATTCAGATACCATATTATAATCTATTCTCCAACCTTTATTGTTAGCTCTTGAATTAGCTCTATAACTCCACCAACTGTAATGATGAGGTTCTTTATTTAAATATCGAAAGCTGTCAATGAATCCCTGATTTATAAAATTCCCTATCCATGCTCTTTCCTCTGGTAAGAACCCTGAAACTCCTTTCATTTTTGGGTTATGAATATCTATGGCTTCATGACAAATATTATAATCACCACAAACGACTAAATTGGGTTTTTCTTTCTTCAAGTTATTGATATATTCCTGAATTTTTGCCATATAATTGAACTTGAAATCTAATCTTAAATCATTGGTTCCAGAGGGTAAATACATACTCATTACAGAAACATTATCAAAATCTACTCTAATGTTTCTACCCTCAAAATCCATAGACTCTATTCCGGTTCCATAAACTATATGGTTAGGTTTTTGTTTACAAAAAATTGCAACTCCAGAATACCCTTTTTTCTCTGCTGAAAACCAATATTGGTATGGATATCCTGCTAATTTTATACTGTTTTCATCTACCTGTTCTTGACGTGCTTTTGTTTCCTGAATGCAGATTACATCAGGATTAGCTGCCTTTAACCATTCAAGGAAACCTTTTTTTATAGCTGCTCTAATACCATTTACATTGTAAGATATAATTTTCATGATATAATTTTAAAAATTCATCTCTGGAATTTCTCCTTCTACGATTAGTGTACCTTCAGTAGCGCTTTTAATCTCCTCTACACTAATACCTGGAGCTCTCTCTAATAAATAAAATTGATTGTTTTTAACTTCTAACACAGCCAAATTAGTTACAACTTTGGTGACACATCCAACACCAGTCAAAGGTAAAGAACACCTTTTTAACAATTTAGATTCTCCTCTTTTATTGGTGTGCATCATAGCAACAATAATATGATCTGCAGAAGCTACTAAATCCATAGCGCCTCCCATACCCTTTACCATTTTACCAGGAATTTTCCAATTGGCAATATCTCCATTTTCAGACACTTCCATTGCTCCTAAAATTGTTAAATGAACATGCTTCCCTCTAATCATTGAAAAACTAGTTGCAGAATCAAAAAAACTTGCTCCTGGCATGGTAGTAATTGTCTGTTTTCCAGCATTAATTATGTCTGCATCTTCTTCACCCTCAAAAGGGAATGGCCCCATTCCAAGAATACCATTTTCACTCTGAAATTCTACCTCAATATCATCTCTAACAAAATTGGCGACAAGTGTAGGAATACCGATACCCAAGTTTACATAATACCCACTCTTTACTTCTTTTGCAATTCTTTTCGCTATTCCGTTTTTATCTAACATAATTAACTTCTTTGTCTAACGGTTCTTTGCTCTATTCTTTTTTCAAACTTTTCTCCCTGAAAAATTCGTTGTACAAAAATTCCCGGAGTATGAATTTGATTTGGGTCTAATTCACCCAAAGGGACTAATTCCTCAACCTCAGCAACGGTAATGGATGCAGCTCCACACATTAAAGGGTTAAAATTACGTGCAGTACCTTTAAATATTAAATTCCCTGCCTCATCTCCCTTCCAAGCTTTTACAAACGCATAATCAGCTCTGTAGGCTGGCTCTAGAACATGCATTTTTCCATTAAATTCTCTAACTTCCTTACCCTCTGCAACCTCAGTCCCATAACCGGCAGGAGTATAAAAGGCAGGAAATCCTGCTTGAGCAGCTCTACATTTTTCAGCTAATGTCCCTTGAGGCGTTAACTCTACTTCTAATTCACCAGACAACATTTGACGTTCAAATTCATCATTTTCACCCACATAAGAAGATATCATTTTCTTAATTTGCTTGTTTTGCAACAATAATCCAAGCCCAAAATTATCAACTCCTGCATTATTAGAAATACACGTTAAATTATCAACACCTAGTCTGACTAACTCTGAAATAGCGTTTTCTGGTATACCACACAGGCCGAAACCTCCTAACATGAATGTCATATTATTTGCAACGCCTGATAAGGCCTCCTTTACGTTATTTACTTTTTTATTAATCATTTCATTTTTTTTAGAATTATTATCACCACAAAATGGTGAGCAATACAGTATTAAAAATCTGTGTCATCATCTAATAAAGGTGTTTTTTTAATCGGATTATCTTTATCAGTGGGTGCCTTCCCGCAATTGGTATTAATTCCAACATATTCAGGTTTCTCAAAATCTTCTTGACTAATGTTTAAGCTTTTATCATCATAAATTTTCTTCATAAATAATGCCCAAGTTGGAAGTGACATTGTTGCTCCCTGACCCTCTGCAATATTTTCAAAGTGAACAGCTCTATCTTCCCCACCTGTCCAAACTCCTGTGGCTAAATTTGGCACAACGCCCATAAACCACCCATCTGTGTGATTTTGAGTTGTCCCTGTTTTACCAGCTATAGGATTTGTAAATTTATATGGAAACCCTGTAATAATATCTTTGTAGTAGTGATCAGATGTTCGAAGTCTTACCCCTGAGCCTGCAGTTGTAACTCCTTTTAGTAGCTCTAAAACTACAAATGCTGATTCTTCGCTCAAAACTTCATTGGTTTCTGGAGTAAAATCAGCTAAAACTGTACCATTTTTATCCTCAATCCGTAATAACATATTAGGCTCAACTCGCATCCCTTTATTGGCAAATGTGGCGTATGCTCCAGTCATTTCCATAAGAGATAATTCTACAGAACCTAAAGCAATTGATGGAGTAACAGGAATTCTACTTTTAATCCCTGCAGATTTTGCTAAACGCACAACATTTAGCGGAGTAACCATGTCAATTAATCTTGCTGAGATAACATTAATAGATTTTGCTAAGGCTTCTTTTAAAGAAATTTCATCTCCATATTTCTCGCCAGAATTCTTTGGAGTCCATGCCTTAGGAATACCAAATCTACCTTTTGGAATAGTGTAAGGTGTATTTGAAAATTTTTCGCATGGAGATAAGCCTAACTGATTAATAGCGGTAGCATATACAAATGGCTTAAATGTAGATCCGACCTGTCTTTTACCCTGATCTACATGGTCATATTTGAAATATTTATGATTAACCCCACCTACCCAAGCTTTAATATGGCCGGTTTGTGGCTCTATAGATAATAAGCCTGACCTTAAAAAGGTTTTATAGTATTTAATTGAATCGTTAGGAGACATAATGGTATCAACCTCTCTTTGATCATTCCAGGAGAAAACTCTCATGTCTGTCGATGCATTAAAAGCCGAGTCTATTTGTTTAAGTGTATATCCATTTTTTTTCATCCTTCTATAACGATCAGATCTTTTTCTTGCTCGATTATATATCGCTTCTATTTGCTCCTCCTCCAAATCATAAAATGGAGCCGTTTCATTTTTTTGTTGTTCTTTAAAAAAATAGCGCTGAAGGTTAGACATATGCTCTTGAACAGCTTCCTGTGCATATTGTTGCATTCTAGAATCTATTGTTACAAATATCTTTAACCCATCTCTATTGATATTGTATAATTCTCCGTTAGGTTTTGGATTATTTTTTGTCCATTTTTTTAAATAGCCTCTCAAGTACTCTCTAAAGTAGGTTGCCAACCCATCATTATGACTTTCTGGAGTAAAATTTATTTTTAATGGCAACTGTTGTAATGAATCTTTTTCTTCTTGGGTGATAAATTTATTCTTTGCCATTTGAGCAAAAACCACATTTCTTCTAGTAAACGATTTCTTTTTCGAAATTTCTCTATTGGGGTTAAACTGACGAGGATTTTTTAGCATCGCAACTAAAATTGCTGACTCTTGAATATCTAAATCTTTAGGTTCTTTACCAAAATATATCCTAGAGGCTGAACGAATACCTATAGCATTAAAAAGAAAGCCCTGGGTATTTAAATACATAGCTATAATTTCATTTTTAGTATACTGTCGTTCTAGTTTGGTAGCTACAATATACTCTTTCACTTTTTGGGTTAATCTTTTTATCGTGCTACTTGACCCCCCTTTATTAAATAAATTTTTTGCTAATTGTTGCGTGATTGTACTGGCTCCTCCTCCTCTTCCAAGTTTTACAATAGCCCTTGCTAATCCTCTAAAATCTATTCCTGAATGCTCATAAAATCTTTCGTCTTCAGTAGCAATTAAGGCGTTTACAAGATTACTTGGAAGATCTTTAAAGCCTACTGGGGTTCTGTTTTTAAATGCATATTTCCCTAGAGTAACTCCATCTGAAGAGATAACTTCTGTCGCTAAATTTTTTTCTGGGTTCTCTAATTCCTCAAACGTAGGCAACTCTCCAAAAACACCCCATGATGCTAATAAAAATATTAGTAAAATAGATGTAAAACCTCCTAAAATCATCAACCAAAATCGTGTGATATATTTTTTGAAATTGTTATGTTTCTTTTTTTTCATCCTAATTTACTTTTTCAATTCTTAGACCAACATCTGTGATTCCATTCAATTGATTAATGCCATTTATCTCACCATTTCTTCTCATGGCTTGCCATATTGAATAGGAATACTCGCCAGTGACTGGAAAAATAATATTTTCTTTCAAAAAGAGTTTACTATGTTTAATTTCTGAAATTCCACTTCCTAAAAATTTTCCATTTTTATCAGCCATTTCATACTGAAGCGTATCAATAATTTTCTTGCCATTTGGAAAAATGGCATGGGTAATTAAATAAATATTACTGAATTGATAATTATTGTTATTTCTTACATTAATGTAAACGTTATTTCTTGAAATTGTATCACTAATATTAAATTTGAAGTCTATTGAATCTGATTGCGGCCAACTATTTTTTTTAAGTGATATGTATTCATCATAAACCCTATTGGAGTCACAGGAAAAAAAAGCAAACACTATACCCAAAATAAAAATTAATCTTTTGCTATTTTTGATTACTATTCCCATTTGGCTTAGGTTTTCTTCTCTTATTTTTTGGTTTGCTCTGATTCGTGTTTTTTTTCTGAGCGTTTGGTGTTTTATTGCTTGATTGATTTGAGTTTTTTGATTTTTGCTTTCTTTTTGCATGAGAACGCTTAACATCTGCAGTAGCTTTATTTCTATTTTTATTTTTTCTATTCCTCCTTCTACTCTTCTTCGGAACATCAAAACGAGTAAGACTGTCTTGACCAACTACATTCTCAAAATCTACAGTGGCTGTCTCCTCTATTTCAGATTCATACTCTTCTAACGGAATGGCAACCTCATTATTTTTATTTAAATCGATAATTTCTAATACCTGCTCTAGACTTAATTTATACCATTTAGATCTATTTTCCTTGTAGGTATACCACAATGTCTTTTTAAAGATATCCATTTTTACAAATTCTGCATCTCCATTTTCAGTTTTTAGGATTTTTTCTTGTTTTGGAAAATCATTTAATGCATCTAGGTAAGTATCTAATTCAAAATTTAAACAACATTTTAATTTACCACATTGACCTGCTAATTTTAATGGATTCAAAGACAATTGCTGATATCTAGCTGCTGTTGTTGTTACTTTTCTAAAATCTGTAAGCCATGTAGAACAACATAATTCTCTTCCGCATGAACCTACTCCACCTAAACGAGCAGCTTCTTGTCTGGCTCCAACTTGTTTCATTTCTACTCTAATTGAAAAAGCACCCGCCAAATCTTTTATAAGTTGTCTAAAATCAACTCGAGTATCTGCAGTGTAATAAAAAGTTGCTTTGTTCCCATCTCCTTGAAATTCAACATCAGAAAGTTTCATTTTTAACCCTAATCTTCCTAATATTTCTCTTCCTCTTTTTTGAGTTTCTAATTCACGATTTCGAGCTTTTTCCCAAACCTCGATATCTCTTTGAGAAGCTTTTCTATAAATTTTCTTTACATCATCACTATCAATAGAAATTTTTCTTTTTTTCATTTGCACCTTTACCAATTCTCCTCCCAAAGAGACAATTCCAATGTCATGACCCGGTGACCCTTCAACAGCAACAACATCTCCCATAGAGATGGTTAAATTTTCTGTATTCTTGTAAAAATGCTTTCTCCCGTTTTTAAAACGTACTTCATAGATATTAAAAGGAGTTTCATTGCTTGGTAAAGTCATATTTGACAACCAATCAAAAACCGATAATTTTTCACAACCTCCTGTTGTGCAACTTCCATTGCTCCTGCATCCTTTTGGTTTACCGTCTTCCCCAGTACCACAGCTTCCACATGCCATAAAGTAATATATTTTTAGAAGCCAAGCTTCTTAGAGTTCTTATAAATTTTAGCTAATTAATTTCACTTAGCCTTCTGCAATACAATTCAAAAGTCCTAACAAACTATTGAAGTATCTAATTAAAATTGTAACTTTTAACAAGTAAATATACGGAAACTATCACAATCATTTAATTGTAAAAAGTATAAAAAAACAAAGCTTTACATCTCTATGAAATCTAATCAAATTTATTTCTTAAACTTTAGCTTTTCAGATCTGCCTTTTTTAAAGATTTTATTACTTGCGTGAGTACCTTTACGTAATTTTTTCTGTTCTTCATAAGGCAAGTGAATAATCTCTTGACATTCTGTTGAACAAGTAGTTTCCATCTTTTCAGAACATTCTTTGCATTGAATAAATAATAAATGACAGGCTTCATTAGCGCAATTTACATGAACATCGCAAGGAGATCCGCATTGGTGACAATTAGCAATAACATCGTCTGTAATTTTTTCTGCTCTACGATGATCAAAAACAAAATTCTTTCCAATAAATTTATTTTGGATCCCTTCAGATTTTACCTGCCTTGTATACTCAATAATCCCACCTTCTAATTGAAAAACATTTTTAAAACCTTTATGTTTATAGTAAGCTGATGCTTTTTCACAGCGTATTCCTCCTGTACAATACATCAATAAGTTTTTGTCTTCTTTATTCTCTTTTAAATCTTGTTCAATAATATCTAATGAGTCCCTAAAAGTACCTACATCTGGAGTTATTGCTCCATCAAAATGACCAATTTCACTTTCATAATGATTACGCATATCTACACAAATTGTATTTGGGTCTTCTAACATTCGATTAAATTCTTTAGCATTTAAATGAATGCCTTTGTTAGTAACGTCAAATGTGTTATCATTTAAACCATCAGCAACAATCTTGTCTCTAACCTTTATCTTTAGTTTTAAAAAAGATTTATTGAACTGCTCGACAGCTACATTTAAACGAATATCATTCAAAAAAGAAATGGAATCTAATTGTTTTTTTAACTTCAAAAAATTTTCTGAAGGAACAGATATTTGAGCATTAATTCCTTCATATGAGACATAGGTTCTTCCCAGTACATCAAGAGCATTCCACTCTAAAAATAATTTATCTCTAAACAATTGTGGATTTCCTATCTTATGATATTTATAGAAGGAAATTGTAATACGGTCTTTCCCAGCCTCATCTATTAATGCAGCGCGTTCATTAGCGCTTAACTTATTGTACAGTTGCATGCTATACCAAATTCGTTAAACAATATATTTTAGTCTTATAAAGACTATTATTCACAAAACTACTATAATTTTTTTAGTAATTTAAAAATTCAACATTTCCTTTGTATTTGAAAAAAATTTAAATTTTATCTATTTCTTACCACTAATAATTGAAGTCTTCATAACATTTTTTAGCATCTTTGTAGTTTGTTAATTAAAATTCCGTGAATAAGGTTCCTGTATTTAAGGAATCTGGAGAAAAATAAATTTATTTCATATGAAAATCGCTTTAGTGGGTGCTACGGGAATGGTAGGAAATGTAATGCTTCAAGTTTTGGCTGAAAGAAACTTTGATATCACTGAATTAATACCGGTAGCTTCCGAAAGATCAATTGGAAAGTACATTTCATTCAAAAATAAAGAATATGCTGTTGTTGGTCTTCAAGATGCCGTAAATTCAAAACCAGATATTGCATTATTTTCTGCGGGAGGTGATACATCTCTGGAATGGGCACCAAAATTTGCAGCTGTTGGAACCACTGTAATTGATAATTCTTCTGCTTGGAGAATGGATCCTGAAAAAAAACTAGTAGTTCCAGAGATTAATGGAAATGTTTTAACTAAGAATGATAAAATTATTGCCAATCCAAATTGCTCTACCATTCAATTGGTAATGGCATTAGCTCCTTTACATTTAGAATATAAGATGAAACGTGTAGTTATATCAACCTATCAGTCTGTTTCTGGTACTGGGGTAAAAGCAGTACAACAATTAGAAAACGAAGAAGCAGGTGTTGAAGGTGAAATGATATACCCTCATCCCATTGGAAGAAACGCTCTCCCTCATTGTGATATTTTTCTAGAAAATGGATACACAAAAGAGGAAATGAAATTGGTAAAAGAACCGAAAAAAATCTTAGGGGATGATACATTTTCTATCACTGCAACAGCAGTTAGAATTCCTACAGCAGGAGGTCATTCAGAGGCTGTTAATGTTCAATTTGAATATGATTTTGAGGTGGAAAAAGTTAGAAAATTATTACAAGAAACTCCTGGAGTTGTTGTTCAAGATAATGTGAAAGAAAACCTTTATCCTATGCCGATAACAGCGCATCAAAAAGATGAAGTATTTGTGGGGAGAATTAGACGAGATGAATCTCAAGAAAACTCCTTAAATTTGTGGATAGTTTCTGATAATCTTAGAAAAGGTGCAGCTACTAATGCTGTGCAAATCGCAGAATATCTAGTAGAAAAAAAAATCATATAAATACATGAGTACATTTCATACATTAGCTATCAAAGATTCCATACAAGAAACCGCAAATGCGGTTTCTCTTGTTTTTGATATTCCTGAGCATTTAAAAAATACTTTTTCCTTCAAAGCAGGACAATATGTTACCCTAAAAACAAGTATTGAAGGTAAAGAAATACGAAGATCTTACTCTATTTGTTCTTCACCTAAAAGTGGTGAGTTAAAAGTTGCCATAAAAAAGGTTGAGGATGGTATTTTTTCTTCCTATGCAATATCTCACCTAAAAATAGGTGATGTAATTGAAGTTTATGAGCCTGAAGGGAAATTTATTCTTGAACCTATAAGAAGTACTAATTATTTAGGCATTGCTGCTGGAAGTGGTATTACACCTGTTTTGTCAATGGTTAAAACAGTCCTGCAAGATGAACCATCATCTTCATTTACATTAATTTACGGGAATAAATCTTCAGCTGAAACAATGTTTAAATCTGAGCTAGATGCTCTTTCTCACAAGTATGGAAAAAGATTTAATTTAGAATATGTATTTAGTAGACAGAATGAAGAGGGTTCTTTATTTGGAAGAATTGACAAAGGTCATCTCAATTATTTTATAAAAAATATTTATAAAAATTGGTCTTTTAAAACTGCATTTTTATGTGGTCCAGAGGAAATGATTAAAACTATTTCAACTACATTAAAAGAAAATAACTTTAAAGAATCTCAAATTTTATTTGAATTATTTACTACTTCAATCAATGAGGAAGGTAGTTCTCAAATAAAGGATGGGCAAACAGAAGTTTCGGTTTTGTTAGATGATGAAGAAATTCATTTTAACATGAATCAAACAGATAATATATTAGCTGCTGCTTTAAGAAATAATGTTGATGCTCCTTACTCTTGCCAGGGAGGAGTTTGCTCTAGTTGTTTAGCTAGGGTTTCTGAAGGAACAGCAGTAATGGTTAAAAATAGTATTCTTACTGATGATGAAGTTAGCGAAGGGTTTATTTTAACTTGCCAAGCACATCCAACATCATCAAAGATTTCAATTGATTTTGATGATGTCTAAATAATGTATCTTTAACACATGGATATATTTGACATAAAAAATGCAATTTTTTTTGGGTTCTTCCTTTCTTTTATGATTGGCCCTGTTTTTTTTATGTTAATTCAAACAAGTATTGTAAAAGGCGCAAGAGCCGCCATTGCTTTTAATCTAGGGGTAATTTTAGGAGATGTAACTTTTATCGTGATTGCTTATTTTGGAAGCAGGCATTTACTTGAAAGAATAAAAGACGACCCCCGTTTATTTTTTATAGGTGGCTTAATATTAATTGTGTATGGTGCTATCACCTATTTAGACAAATCTGAAAAAAAAGAAATTGAAGAGTCCATAAAGTTACCCGTAAATAATAATTATTTTAGATTAATTTTTAAAGGATTTTTCTTAAACTTCATAAACATTGGTGTACTTGCATTTTGGCTAGGTTTAATCGTTGTCATTGGACCAACCTTAGACATGAATCCTACCCATATTTTTTATTATTTTAGTATTATTATTTGCAGTTATTTTATCACTGATTTGGGTAAAATTATTTTAGCAAAACAGTTGAAAAATAAATTGACTGCAACAGTTGTTTATAGCATCAAACGATTCATGGGTATCCTATTAATTGTTTTTGGTGTTGGCTTAATGCTCAAGGGATTTCTGCCAAAAGACAATAAGATTAATACTTTATTAGAACAGGTTGATAAAAAGTAACCCTATTATTTTACCTCTTATTATCCGCTGGGTAAATATCTGCCATAAGTTTAGATGGATCTATTTCAACTGATTTAATCTCTTTCGAAACCTCAAATTTATAAACGGGGTGAGACCAAGACCAATCTTTTAAAATAGTTGCATTTGTAGGTTTATTTCCCCTCATCATTTGTAAAGGAATATTGAAATCCTCTGAAGTTCCATCCTTGTAGGATACTCTTACATCTATAGGCATTGGCATTTTACCGTGTCTTTGTAAGATAATTTTTTTGTTCCCATACCCTCGAACACTATAATCAATAGTATGAGTAGTCTGAGTCCATTCATTTAAATACCAATCCAAATGAATTCCAGAAACTTTTTCCATAGATCTCTTAATATCATTAGGTGTTGGGTGTTTAAAACTAAAATCATTAAAATATTTTTTAAGACCCTTTTCAACATTCTCTTTCCCAATAATATATTCTAATTGAGATAAAAATATAGCGCCCATACTATAACTAGCTGTACTGTATGAAGAATTTAAATGGTACCTGTCTGCGTGTGTTGAAAGAGGTTCCTCTTTTCTGTAAGAAATCATTTTATAATATCTATTGTAAGCTCCTTGATGAGGGTTTTTTATTTTTCTGTTTAAAATTTTATTCATTGCAATGTTGGAAATATAAGATGTAAAACCTTCATCCATCCATGGGTGTTTACTTTCATTGCTCGCTAATAGAAATTGAAACCAGGTGTGAGCCATTTCATGAGAAGTAACTCCTAGCAAACTATTAAAACTTCTTTTCCCTGTAATTAAAGTAGACATTGCATATTCCATACCTCCATCTCCTCCTTGAATAACTGAGTATTGTTTGTATGGATATTGCCCAATATTTTCACTAAAAAAACTCATTAATTGAGCTGTCTTAGACTGAAGATCTTTCCAATTTTTTAAATATTTTTCCTCTAAAGTATTCTTGTACAAAAAATGTAAATCAATTCCATTGCTTGTTTGTAAAATATCATGAGTGTAGTCGGGATCAGCAGCCCACATAAAATCATGAACATTTGGGGCTTTAAAATGCCAACTTAATTTTTCTCCAGTAGCTATTTTAACTTTTTTTGATTTGTCCTCATAACCATGACCTATTTCTTGTGGATTCTGAAGGTATCCAGTTCCTCCAATAGTAAAATTTTTATCAATATGTATGGTTACATCAAAATCTCCCCAAACACCATGAAACTCTCTCGCTATGTAAGGTGGTGTGTGCCAACCTTCAAAGTCATATTCAGCCATTTTTGGATACCATTGGGCCATAGACAGAGCAACTCCCTCTCTATTTGTTTGTCCCGATCGTCTAATTTGCTTTGGAACTTGAGCATCATATATCATATCAAATGTAGAACTCTTTCCAGGTTTTATTGGTGTATTCAGCGTAACTTCTAAAATGGTTCCAACTACTTCATATTTAACATTCTTACCGTCTTGTTTTAAAGAGGCTAACTTTATATAACCCACCTCTTCAGGTTTTAATTTACTAATTCTATCGGTAACTCTGCCATCTGGATCTTGAATATTTCTAGATCGAACATCCATCTGAGAATTGGGTTGAAAAGCATTGAAATAAAGATGATAATACACATGAGATAACTCATCTGGTGAATTGTTCGTGTATACTAATTTCTGAACTCCTTTATATTGGAATTTAGTAACATCTACATCAATATCCATTGTATAATCAACATGTTGCTGCCAATAATTTGAAGTTTGTTGACTGTTGATATTTAAACAAGTTGATATACAAAAAAATAGAATTATTTTCTTCATTTGTGATTTTTTTATTTCTTACCGTTTACCATATAATCTGCCATCTTTAAGGCATTATAAGCATTGACAACTCTTCCAGAAACTGACAACTCTGAAAAGGGAACTTTTTCACCTGCTGGTTTTTCTCTAGAGCTTGAACCTGGTTTAATCACGTCAAAATCAATCATTGTTCCAGAATTCATCAAAATATGTTTTACTTGACTGGCAGATAATTTTGGATAATAAGACCTTAATAATGCTGCAACTCCTGCTGTTGAAGGAGCTGCCATAGAGGTTCCATTAAACTTAGCATATTCTCCATCTGGTATTGTTGAATAAATTTGTACACCAGGAGCAAAAACATCTACATTAATCTTACCATAGTTAGAAAAAGAGGCTGGTAAATTTTCATCATAATTAGCACTCATAGCACCTACTGTCAAAACATTATCAGAAATTTCAGTAACTAAATCTCTAGAATCATTTGGATATGTTTTTTCAACATCTAAATTTTTTCCATCATTTCCTGCAGCGTTTACAATCAATACATCTTTGGAAGCAGCATATAAAATGGCTTCATATACCCACTCTTTTTTTGGTGAGAATCCTTTTCCGAAACTAGTATTAATTACTTTTGCTCCATTATCTACAGCGTAGCGTAAGCCTAAAGCAACATCTTTATCATATTCATCGCCATCTGGAACGGCTCTTACCGCCATAATTTTTACGTTAGTAGCTACACCCTTCATCCCCAGTTTATTATTTCTTGATGCAGCTATAATCCCTGAAACGTGGGTTCCGTGAGCTTCATCTTTTGAAGAATGACCTGTAGCTGCATCACCATAAGAGATATTATCCATAGTATTTGGATCATCCCCTAAAACACTTCTATATTCTTTTTTTAAATCTTCACCACTTAACATAGAGGAAGCATTTTCAACTAATTTTGAAAGCTCTTGTTTTGCTTGTGTTAGAGAGCTTAACCCAAATCCATACATTTGTTTTGCTACTTCTATACTTTGTTTTAATGCATTATCCTCTGTTTCTATTTTTGTAACATCATCTTTAGAATAATCGCTTTTACTAAGATGTTTGGAGATAGCATCATCAGCATTAGATACCATTTTTAGCATTTGTCCATATCGTTTTTCGTTTGCCTTAGCTGCTGCAACTTTTTCATCATAAAATTTTGTAGCTTCTTTTACTGATGCTTCATCAGCTATAGATGGATCTTTAACGATACGTTGATACTCTAAATGTTCCTTATAAATAGATCCTAAAAAGTTCCATCCATTAATGTCATCTACATAACCATTTTTGTCGTCATCTATCCCATTTGATGGGATTTCCTTTTCATTTACCCAAGCAACATCTTTTAAATCTTCATGCAATAAATCTGTTCCTGAATCTACAACACCCACTACAACCTCGACTCCTTTTTTACCTTGCAAAAAAGCATAAGCTTTATCTATGCTCATCCCAGGAATTGAATCTGTTACGAGGTCACTATGGCTCCAATACTTAATTTCTTCATCTGTTAAAGGAACTTTTTTTGCTGTCGCTGTTACATTATAAGTTGATGGATTTGGAACTGGAATCTTTGAAATTGTTTTACAGCTTCCAAATAAAAAAGTAAAAGTGGCAATAAAAATTATAGAGTTTAAAAATTTCATGGTTTGTTTATTTTAATTAAATATATCTTTAAATGTATATGTTTCTTTTAATCTAACTCCTTTATTTGTGTGTTGAACTGTACAAATTTCGGAATAAGCATCATGCTCTAAAAACAGAAAATATTCTTTGTCTGCTGCCTCATTTAAAAGGACTTCTTTCTCTTTTATTGTTAATAATGGTCTTGTATCATACCCCATAACATAAGGAACAGGTATGTGACCAGTTGTTGGTAATAAATCTGCCATAAAAATAATGGTTTTTCCTTGATAAAAAATTTTTGGCAACATTTGTTTTTCTGTGTGACCGTCCATTTTTAAAACATCAAATCCAATTTGCTGAAATGGCTTTTCTGAGATAAAATTTAATTGACCGCTTTCTTGAATAGGTAAAATATTCTCTTTTAAGAAAGAGGCTTTTTCTCTTGGATTTGGATGATTTGCCCAATCCCAGTGCTCTTGATTACTCCAAAATTTAGCATTCTTGAAAGCGGGTTCATACCCCGTCCGATCTTTATTCCATTGAATTGCACCCCCGCAGTGATCAAAATGCAGATGTGTTAAAAAAACATCTGTAATATCATCTCTATGAAACCCATGTGCAGCAAGAGAGGAATCCAAAGAAAAATCTCCAAATTGGTAATAATACCCAAAGAATTTATCAGACTGCTTGTTGCCCATCCCAGTATCAATTAAAATAAGCTTGTTGCCGTCTTCAATCAACAAGGAGCGCATTCCCATCTCAATCATATTGTTAGCATCAGCAGGGTTTGTTTTTTGCCAAATTGATTTTGGAACTACTCCAAACATAGCTCCACCATCTAGCTTAAAATTTCCTGTTTGTATGGGATAAATTTTCATGTTAAGCAAAGATGCAAAAAAACATCAATATCTATGAATAAATTTAAGATAATCCAAGAGATTTTATGGGATTTCCTATTAAAAAAATAAGCATCGTTACCGATGCTTATTTTGAGGTGTCGAGCGGATTCGAACCGCTGTAGATGGTGTTGCAGACCACTGCCTAGCCACTCGGCCACGACACCTTTTTCAAGATTGCAAATTTACATCAATTATCTAGTAATCCAAGTTTTTTTAAACTTAACGTTCTTTTGAAAGAATTATCACAACTTCTTGAACATTACCCCCAATTGGCGGATTTAATTTAGCAACACTTACTGTAGCGCTTTTTATGAGATTTAATTCTAAAAAAAATCGATCTAAAATTCTTTTTGCAACCTCCTCCAGCAGCTTAGACCTTATCCCCATTTCTTCTTTAACAATATGGTTTAAATGCACATAATCTACTGTATCTTCTAGAGCGTCAGATATAGAAGATTTAGTTAAGTCTACTTCAACTTCAACAGCTACTCGATACCAAGATCCAATTTTTGCCTCTTCATCCAAACAACCATGGTATGCATATAATTTTATATTGTTAACTTGTATCTTTCCCATAAGCTATATTTTCTCCCACATTTTTTGAGAGTTTAATCTAAATGATCCTAAATAATTGAAATTACATTGATCGGGTTGAATGATTGATAAAAAAGGCTCCTCTTTTTTATCGTTATAGAGATAATAAACTTCTCCAAGAATGGGCTCAAAATTAAATTTGGCATTATAAATTAAATCATTATACTCAAACTGCTCCATCATTGCCTCATATTCCTTTTTTAATTCATCAAACTTACTTTTAAATTGTTTATTTACTCTATCTACACCATCATTTCTCCAGGTTGCTGTATTTAAAGGTTTGATTACTGGAGAACTTGAACTTGTCCCATAAGGTTTTATTGCAGCATCGTATTGCTGTGTATCTTCGTCAAAAACAACTAAATCTGGTTTTTTTGCCATCTTTTATTCAAAAGTTGTAAAATTACTATAATTAATATTTTTTTTTCTTAAAGTATTCAAAATTATAATGAGAGCTTAATCCGCTTATTTTGTTTAATTTTGTCATCTAATTTTTAGATAAAACTCAATGTCTGAAGAAAAAAAATCACTCAATTTTATTGAGCAAATTATTGAAGAAGATTTGGCAAATGGAATGCCTAAAGAAAATCTACGTTTCAGATTCCCTCCAGAACCAAACGGATATTTACATATAGGTCATACGAAGGCCATTGGAATTAGTTTTGGTTTAGGCGAAAAATACAACGCCCCAGTAAACCTTCGTTTTGATGACACTAACCCTGCAAAAGAAGAACAAGAATATGTTGATGCTATTAAAAATGACATCACTTGGCTAGGGTATAAGTGGGCAAATGAATTGTATTCTTCAGATTATTTTCAACAACTATATGATTGGGCAGTTTTAATGATTAAAGAGGGAAAAGCGTATGTAGACAGTCAATCATCAGAACAGATTAGAGAACAAAAAGGAACTCCTACAGAACCAGGGGTGAATAGTCCATATAGAAATCGTTCTGTGGAAGAAAATTTGGAATTGTTTCAAAAAATGAAAGAGGGTGAATTTAAAGAGGGCGAACACATCTTACGTGCTAAAATTGATATGACAAGCCCCAATATGTTACTTAGAGACCCAATCATGTATCGAGTTTTGTATAAAAAACACCATAGAACAGGAAATGATTGGAATATTTATCCAATGTATGATTGGACTCATGGTGAGAGTGATTATATAGAGCAGATTTCACATTCTTTATGTTCATTAGAGTTTAAACCTCACAGAGATTTGTATAACTGGTTTAGAGATCATGTGTATGAATATGGAAAAGCAACTTTTCCTATCCCTCCAAAACAACGTGAGTTTTCTCGTTTAAACTTAAGCTACACCATAATGAGTAAACGTAAATTAATGCGTTTAGTTGAGGAAGAAATAGTTTCAGGATGGGATGATCCTAGAATGCCTACTATTTCTGGATTAAGAAGACGTGGCTACACCCCTGCATCAATTAAAAGTTTTATTGATACCGTTGGGGTTTCTAAACGTGAAAACATTATTGATGTGGCTTTGTTAGAATTTAAAATACGTGAAGACCTAAATAAAACAGCCAAAAGAGTAATGGGGGTTTTAGACCCTGTTAAAGTGGTCATTACAAATTACCCTGAAGGTCAAGAAGAAATATTAGACGCAAGTTATAATGATTATGAGGAAGGATTTGGAAGTAGAAAAGTTCCTTTTTCAAGAGAGCTCTATATCGAAAAAGAGGACTTTAGAGAGGAAGCTAATAAAAAGTTCTTTCGTTTAAAATTAGGGAAAGAGGTTCGATTAAAAAACGCATACATCATAAAAGCAGAAAGTTGTACAAAAGACACTAATGGGAATATCATAGAGATTCAATGTACTTATGATCCTTTGAGTAAATCTGGAAGCGGAACTGAAGAAAGTAAACGTAAAGTAAAAGGAACTTTACATTGGGTGTCTATAAAACACGCCGTTAACGCTGAGGTGAGATCTTACGATCGATTATTTTCTGACGAGGCTCCAGACAGTCATAAAGAAAAAGATTTTATGGAATTTTTAAATCCAAGTTCTTTAGAAATTATTAATGCTTTCTTAGAACCTAGTTTACAGTCCGCTAGTATAGGTGAACGATTTCAATTTCAACGTCTAGGATATTTTAATGTTGATGATGATACAACATCAGATGCTTTGGTTTTCAATAAAACTGTTGGGCTAAGAGATAATTGGACTTCCAAGCAAAACAAATAAGAGTAACTATTTTAGGGAGCAGGGTTAGGGATCATTGCATGTACTTCTTGAATTTCTTGCAAGGTTTGCTTTGATAATTCTATATGAATACTCCCAATATTTTCTTTAAGCTGACTCATCTTGGTAGCCCCAATAATATTGCTCGTTACAAATGGCAATTGATTTACAAAAGCCAACGATAATTCTGACAAGGTAATTCCATTATTTTTTGCAATGGATTGGTATCTTTTTACGGCTTCACTAGAACCATCACCCATATAACGTGCAATAAATCTTGGAAATAAATTCCCTCGAGAGCCTTCTGGACTTTTCCCGTCTAAATATTTTCCAGATAACACGCCTTGGGCTAACGGAGAATAGGCTAATAAGCCTATGTCCTCTCTCATAGAAACTTCAGATAGTCCAACTTCATACCCTCTATGAATTAACGAATAAGAATTTTGAATGGTAACCGGTCTTACTAAATTTTGATCCTTTGCCGTTTGAAGATATTTCATAGTCCCCCAGGGTGTTTCATTAGAAAGACCAATAGCTCGGATAGTTCCAGATTTAACAAAAGCGTGTAATGTTTCTAAGATTTCTAAATGGTTTTCTGCTTCTTTTGTAGCTGTTTGATAGGGATAATCTCTTACGCCAAAACAATTTACACCTCTTGAAGGCCAATGTAATTGGTATAAATCTAGATAATCTGTTTGCAATCGCTGTAAACTCCCTTCTATGGCTTCGGTAATATTTTGTTTGCTAAACCCTCCTGTTCTAATATGCTTTGTATAGTCTCCACCACCAGCTATTTTACTGGCTAAAACAACTTTATCTCTATTTCCTGTCTTTTGAAACCAGCTCCCAATAATCCGCTCTGTATCTGCATAAGTTTCAGGAGTTGCTGGAACAGGATATAGCTCTGCTGTATCAAAAAAATTAACCCCTTGCTCTAAGGCATAGTTCATCTGCTTAAATGCCTCTTCTTGGGTGTTTTGATTCCCCCAAGTCATGGTTCCTAAACAAATTTTTGAAACTTTAATGCTGGTTTTAGGTAGAGTAGTATACTTCATATTTTATTTTTGAACGCAAGATGATTCGCTAATTAAGCGAATCATCTTGTAATATATTTTTATTTAGAGAGTCTAAATATAAGAATATTCTTTAAGAAAGTATTGCGTCTATTCCAGGCAAACTTTTACCTTCTAATGTTTCTAACATGGCTCCTCCACCAGTAGATACATAGCTTACTTTATCTGCAAAACCAAATTGTTTAACAGCTGCCACAGAGTCTCCCCCTCCAACTAAAGAAAAAGCTCCATTTTGAGTGGCTTTGTCTATAGAATTACCAAGCATAATAGTTCCTTTAGAAAACGTCTCTAATTCAAAAACTCCCAAAGGACCATTCCATAAAATAGTTTTACATAAATTAACAACCTCATCAAAAATCTCCTGAGATTTTGGCCCTGCATCGAGTCCTTGCCAACCTTCTGGTATTTTTGTAACGTCTACGACTTGAGTATTTGCATTATCAGAAAAATCATCTGCTGCTAACACATCTACAGGAAGATGAACTTGAACATTTTTAGCAGCTGCTTTTTCTAAAATCTCTAAAGCTAAACTCATCTTGTCATCTTCACAAATAGAATCTCCAACACATCCTCCTTGTGCTTTTACAAAAGTAAAAGTCATACCTCCACCGATGATTAAATGATCCACTTTATCTAAAATATTTTCTATAACAGTAATTTTTGAAGACACTTTAGCACCTCCTAGAATTGCCAGTACAGGTTTTTCACTAGTATTTAGAACTTTATCAATACTTTCTATTTCTTTGGCTAGTAGAGTTCCAAAACATTTGTGTTCTGAAAAATACTTAGCCACGATAGTGGTTGAAGCATGTGCTCTATGAGCAGTTCCAAATGCATCATTAACATAGATATCTCCATTATTTGAAAGTTGTTCTGAAAAATTCTCGTCACCTGCAGTTTCTTCCTCATAAAAACGAAGATTTTCTAACAATAAAACCTCTCCTTTTTGTAAATTTCTTACAGCTTCAGTTACTTTTTCTCCTATACAATCTGCAACAAATTTGACTTGAATACCAATAACATCTGAAACACTTTCAACAATATGTTTTAATGAATAGTTAGAATCAACTCCTTTTGGTCTTCCTAAATGTGACATTAAAACTACAGCACCTCCGTCTTCTAAAATTTTAACAATTGTAGGCTTAGCTGCCTCTATTCTAGTCTTATCAGTTACTTCAAAATCTGAATTTAAAGGCACATTAAAGTCTACCCTTATTAATGCTTTTTTATTCTCAAAATTAAAGTCATGTATAGTTTTCATTGATAGATATTTTTCAACAAAAATAGCTAATTAAAGAGTTTCATAGCCATTGGAAATGGAAAAGTTAATATAACGTTTGCGTAAAATTATCGCTTATATTTGTGCTATGCTTTTTAATCAAATTATTGGTCAGGAACACATTAAAAACCATTTGCAAACTTCTGCTAAAAATGGAAGAATACCTCACGCTCAATTATTTATAGGTAAAGAGGGTTCTGGTACTTTACCCGTTGCCATTGCCTATGCTCAGTTTTTGTTGAGTCATTTTTCAGACAACCCTGAAGCAAGTGCCCTAAAAGTAGAAAAACTACAACATCCCGATTTACACTTTGCGTTTCCTGTAACCACAAATGAATCTGTGAAAAAACACCCTGTGAGTAGTTTGTTTTTAAATGAATGGAGAAATTTTGTAAAGAATCAGCCTTACGGAAGTCTTTTTAATTGGTTACAATCTATTGGTGTAGAAAATAAACAAGGAATGATTGGTGTTGACGAAGCTTTAGAAGTTGTTAAAAAATTACAACTTAAATCTTATGAGGGAGGTTTTAAAGTAATGATCATTTGGATGGCTGAAAAAATGAATACTTCAGCAGCTAACAAATTATTAAAATTAATTGAAGAACCTCCTCAGAAAACAATTTTCTTATTAGTTACTGAAAATGAAGATTTAATAATCAATACCATTAAATCTCGATGCCAAGCATTACACTTTCCTGTATTAAGTGAAAAAGACATTGCCGACAGTTTAATAGTTAATGAAAATTCATCTGAAAGTGAGGCTTTAAAAATAGCAACTCAAGCTGAGGGAAATTACAATAAGGCAATACACTTATTTCATCAAAATTCTAATGATCTTATTTTTGAAGAATGGTTTATTACTTGGATACGATCTGCTTTTAAAGCAAAGGGGAATGCTGCAGTAATTCAAGAATTGGTAGCTTGGTCTGAAACCATTGCAAAATCTGGAAGAGAAACTCAAAAACAATTTTTATCCTATTGCTTGCAATTTTTTAGGCAGGCATTACTATTAAATTATAAATCTCCAGATTTAGTTTTCTTAGAAACAAAAACACCTAAATTTAGTTTACAAAACTTTGCTCCTTTTGTTCATAGTGAAAATATCTTAGCCATTCAAAAAGAATTAAATGATGCACTATATCATATTGAAAGAAATGGAAATGCTAAGATTATTATGTTAGATCTTTCAATGAAATTAACTCGTTTTCTTCATAAAAAAGAAAAACCAATTTAATTATTTACATTCCCTTACTCAATCTTTTTTCGACATACAGATCTGCTATGGTTGGATTTTCTAGGCATTTTTTTATGAGCTCAAAAGTATCTCCTGTTTTTACATTTCCAGTTTGAACAACTTTAAAATATACTCCACACATTGTGGTGTTCCAAAATTGTTTTACAATTTTCATATCGTTAAATCTAACTCCTAATTTTACACAAGGATTTCTCTGTTTAGTGGCCTCTAAAATACATTCTCCAACTCTAAATGTGTCGCCCACATGAATTTCTGTTTCTTCTAGACGGTCTATCGTTAAGTTTTCACCAAACATACCGTATTGCCAATCTAATGAAGCATATCGTTCTTTCCAATAGGCATAATGTATTTTAGAATATCCATATACAGCCTGTTCTATACCTCCATGATGTTTTCTGTTACAAATAGCATCTCCTTTCACATCCTCTTTATCAAGAAAGATAGGAGAATGAACTGGAAATTTAAAAATCCCAGTAGTAATCGTTTTCCCTTTCCAGTCGATATCTTTACGCTCACCTATATTGGTTGAAATAATTTTCATTGATTTTAAAATTTTCGAAAAATAATCCTTAATCTAATCCTTTAAAAATGAATGTAGAACTTCGGCTATCTTCCTATTATCTGATAATTGTGGTATTTTGTTTTGCCCTCCAAACTTCCCTATAGATTTCATGTATTCATGAAATCCTCCTGTTTTTACTTTCCGAACTATTAATGGTCGTAATATTTTACCTTCTATTAGATCAGAATAATATATGTTTTGAACTTGCATAGATGCATCAATTTTTGAGGCAAAATTGTCGATATCTTCAGGTTCATTTTCAAACTCAATAAACCATTCATGATAAGGCAATCCTTCTTTTGGATTTACCTCTGGTGCTACTGTAAATTCACTAACATTAATAGCAGTTCCTTTAATAGCATCGTTTAGCGCTTTTTCAACTTCCTTTCCAATAACATGTTCTCCAAAGGCGGAAATAAAATGTTTAATTCTACCCGTTACTTTTATTCTATATGGCATTAATGAGGTAAACTCTACAGTATCTCCAATATTATAGCCCCATAATCCAGCATTTGTATTGAGTATGATCACATAATTTACATTTAGTTTCACCTCTTTCAAACAGATTCTAGTTGGATTTTCATCAAAATATTCATGAGCCGGAATAAATTCATAAAAAATACCACTATTCAATTGCAATAACATTCCTAACTCACTTTGAGAATCTTGATAAGCAATAAACCCCTCTGAAGCTGGATATAATTCTATATAATCTATTTTTTTTCCAATTAAGGTTTCAAACTTATTTTTATAAGGCTCAAAATTTACCCCTCCGTATATAAAAAAATTAAAGTTGGGAAAAATTTCTGAAATGGTCTTTCCTGTTTTGTTAATAAGCTTTTCAAAATACATCTGAACCCAGGATGGAATTCCGCTAATCACAGACATATCTTCATTAATAGTTTCATCTACAATTGCATTAACTTTTGTATCCCAATCTTCTATACAATTCGTTTCCCAGCTAGGTAATCTGTTTTTCAATAAATATTTAGGTACATAATGGGCTACAATTCCACTTAATCTCCCCAGTTTAATTCCATTTAAAGACTCTAATACTGGACTCCCTTGTAAAAAAATCATTTTACCATTTACAAAACTGGCATCATTTTTTTCTACTATATAGCAGAGCAGGGCTTCTTTTGCTGCTTTGATATGAAAGGGCATTGATTCTTTAGTTAATGGAATGTACTTAGCCCCAGAGGTAGTTCCGGATGTTTTTGCAAAATACAATGGTTTCCCTTTCCATAGTACATTTTTTTCTCCAGAAACAACCCTATCTATATAGGGTTTTAAACCCTCATAATCTGATACTTTTACTTGCTTTTTAAATTCCTCATAGGAAGTAATTTTATGAAAATTGTGATCCTTACCAAAAGCGGTGTTCTTTCCTTTTTTTATAAGTTTATTGAAAATTTTCTCTTGTGTTTTGTGAGGCTTGTAAGCCCACTTATAGACCTTTTTTTGAGCTTTTTTTGCGAAGGGAATAGCTAGAATAGATTTTATACTCATTATTGAAAATCTATATAGTTAGCAGGATTTACAGCATAGCCGTCACTCCAAAGCTCAAAATGTAAATGAGGACCAGTGGTTAATTCTCCAGAAGAACCAATACTTGCTATCGCTTCACCAGATTGTACTAAATCACCCTGTTGCTTCAACAAAGTCCCATTGTGTTTGTATACAGAAATAAAATTATTGGCATGTTTTAAAATGATAACATAGCCTGTTTCTGTTGTCCATTCTGAAAAAATTACAGTACCATCTGCAGCAGCTTTTACTGGTGTTCCTACTTTAGCAACCACATCAATTGCAAAGTGCTTATTTTCAGAATTAAATGACTGAGAAACATTACCACTAATGGGTGCAAAAAACACAATTTTTAGTTTATCCTGTGACTCATCTGAAAGAGGAAATCGATCTCTACTTTCAATCTTTTCTCTAAAAATAGAATCTTGTTTAGAAGCATCGAGTGCACTTTCATCTATTTGAATTCTTTTTGCTGAATCTTGAATAGAGTCTATTAGGTCATCTGACGTTAAATTCCCGGTTAACACAGATTTTATAGAATTTGTATAGTTTTCTAACATTGCTAATCTGTTTTTAAGAGAATCTGAATCTATAGTGAGTTTCGTTGCGTCTTTTTGTAATTGTGTTGAGGAATAACCCGGAATGTATTCTTTAAGTGGAGTGAAAGCAATCAATAATATAGTTGCCGAAATCAAAGTAATAGAAAACAGCCCGCCAAAAATATAAATATTTAACCGTGATAATTTCAACGAGAACCTTTCTTCAAATGTATTCTCGTTCAAAACAACTAAACGATACTTATTTGTAAGTTTTTGTTTTAGTTTTCCTTTCTTTTTATTGTTTTTTGCCATTTAAAAATAAGTGATACAACAAATATACAACGAAACCTTGTTTTGAATATTCTCTATTTAAAAAAGAGTTAATTGATTGGATGTAATAATTTATTTCCTGTAAAAATTCATTTCATCAATATATTTCCAAGTTTCAGTTGGAAGCATTGGTGCCACATTTTTTTTATTCTTAATCCCATCGCGAATTAATGATGCCGAAAGCTGAATAATTGGAGCGTCTATTTTATGAATTTTAGGGTGGTTATTAAAATTGCTTATAATTTCTCCTTCAGAAATTCTGGGGTAACAATAAAGATGATGATTTTCTAGAATAGTTTCGAAATTTTTCCATTTGTGAAAACTTTTTAAATTGTCTTCACCCATAATTAAACTAAACTCATGTTGAGGGTGCTTTTCATTAATATAAGCCAATGTATTTATGGTATAATTAGGTTGAGGTAACTTAAACTCAATATCTGAAGGTTTAATTTTATTATATTTTTGTAGCGCCAAATACACTAATTCTAACCTATGGTGATTTGCTAGAAGTGAGCTTTTCTTTTTATGAGGGTTATGTGGTGTTACCACCATCCACACTTCATCTAAATCAGAATACTCTACCAGGTGATTAGCAATAATCACATGACCCACATGAATTGGATTAAAGGTTCCAAAATACAATCCAATCTTCATGATTACTTGTTTAAAAAATCTTTCACTAAATTTTCAGCATCTTGTAATGCTGTTGCTAAATCATCATTAAGAATAATGGTGTCAAACTGAGGAGCTGTTGCCATTTCTGTTGGAGCTTTTGCAACACGCATCGCTATTTTCTCTGGAGATTCTTCACCTCTTTGCTTTAATCTTATTATTAATTCATTAATATCTGGTGGTTTTACAAAAACGGCCAATGTTTTCTCTGGAAATTTTTTCTTAATTCTTAATCCACCAGCCACATCAATATCAAATATTACATGCTTCCCTGTTGCCCAGATTCTATCTACTTCAGATTTTAAAGTCCCATAAAAATTATTAATATAAACTTCTTCCCATTCTAAAAACTCGTCTGCTTTTATTTTTTGTTTAAATTGTTCTGCAGACATAAAGTAATAATCTTTACCGTCTATTTCATTGCCTCGGGCCTCCCTCGAGGTTGCAGATATGGAGAACTCAAGACCAAATTCTTCTTGATGTAATAAGTGGCGAACAATAGTAGTTTTTCCGGATCCGGAAGGTGCTGAAAAAACAATTAATTTTCCTTTAAATTCATTCATATTTCAAGTAATATCTTCTTCCCGAAGTTTTTAAAATCTATATTATAATACGTTTAAAATCTGTTCTTTAATTTTTTCTAGCTCATTCTTCATTTGAATAACAGCTTTTTGCATGGGTGCAAAATTGGCTTTAGATCCTATAGTGTTTATCTCTCTGCCTATTTCTTGAACAATAAATCCTAATTTTTTTCCATTTGAGTCTAGCGAAGCCATTTCTTGTAAGAAATAGCTTAAATGATTGGCTAACCTTACCTTTTCTTCATTAATGTCAAGTTTTTCAAGATAGTATATCAATTCTTGTTCAAAACGATTTTCATCAGTGGTTACTTTTAGCTCATCTATTGCTTTTTTTAAACGTTCTTTTACAAACTCAATTCTTGCCTTATCAAATGATTTTACTTCAGTTAAGAACGTTTGAATATTTTTAATTCTCAGTTTGAAATCATCCTCTAGTGATGTTGCTTCGTCTATCCTATATTGAATAATCTCTTTAATGGCTTTTTTTATGTTGACGTTTATTTCTTTCCATTCATCTTCATCTAACTCCTCACGTTCTGTTTTTAAAGCATCTGGCATTTTTACTGCCATTTTTAATAATTCCACATCATTAGTGGAGCCAGCTTGAATTACATTTCTGAGCTGTTGCATGTATTCTGAAACGACCCCTTTATTAACTTTCGTAGAGGTTTCTTCTGCGGTCATTTCAATAAAAATAGAAAAATCTACTTTCCCTCTTACTAATGAAGAAGCTAATTCTTTTCTTACTTGAAGTTCTTTTATTCTGTAATAAGCAGGAATCCGAACATTTAAATCTAAATTCTTGCTATTGAGAGATTTTATCTCAATGGTTACTTTTTTATCTGATAAGTGTAATACGGATTTCCCATAACCCGTCATTGATTGAATCATTTATTATCTTTTTTATAGATTACAAAGATACATTTTTAATTGCCTGCTACTTTTACATGTATCGGTTTAATCATTAGATTTTTAAAAATCTACAAATTTCTTCAATCATTTTACATATAAATATATAATTCTGATGAAAAGATTACATTTACATTTAAAATTAATTAGTGTCTAGCCATCAACATATTTTAATCATTAGGCTTTCAGCAATGGGAGACGTTGCTATGGCGGTTCCGGTCATTAAAGCCTTAACCCATCAACATCCTTTTTGTAAAGTTACCATTGTTTCTAAGCCATTTTTTAAACCTCTCTTTGATGAAATTCCTCAAGTTTCTTTTTTTGCTGCACAAGTAGATTCAAAACACAAAGGAATAGTAGGCCTCTTCAAACTTTACCGTGAGCTTAGAAAAGAAAAAATCACACATGTAGCCGATTTTCATAACGTTTTGAGGTCAAAAATAATTAAAACACTATTTACTTTTGAAGGAAAGCTTTGTATATCTATTGATAAAGGGAGGGCAGAGAAAAAAGCACTAACCAGAACAAAAAACAAAATTTTTAAACAATTAAAAACCTCACATCAGCGATATGCAGATGTTCTAGATAAATTAGGGTTTTCAATAAACTTGTTCAACCCAACACCAATAAAATCTAAATTATTATCTAAAAAAATTACACTGCACACAAAATTAAAAGATGGTGTTTGGATTGGTATTGCCCCCTTTGCTGCTTATAAAGCAAAGGTGTACCCGATGCACTTGATGGAAGAAGTGATTAAAGAACTAAACCATAAAGGGTTTAAACTATTTCTTTTCGGGGGAGGGAAACATGAGATAGAAATTTTAAACACCATAGAAAATAATTATAATAACGTAGTTAATCTGGCAGGAAAACTTTCTTTGAAAGAAGAACTAGAAGTCATTAATGCATTAGACTTAATGGTTGCTATGGATTCAGGGAATGCTCATTTAGCAGCCATGCAACAAACAAAAACAATTACATTATGGGGGGTTACTCACCCTTATGCTGGCTTTGCTCCTTTTCATCAACCTAGCGAATATTGTTTGGTCTCAGATCTAAAAAAATATCCTAAAATCCCTTGCTCAGTCTATGGAAATAAGGTGATTAATGGATATGAGAATGTAATAGAAAGCATATCGCCAACTGTAGTTATAGAAAAAATCATGAGTGTTTTAAACCCATAAAAAAAGAGCCATTAAAGACTCTTTTTTTTAGTTTTTGGTTGTCAAATTCTTAGCGGGTTATCATAATTTTTTAATTTATGAATTAGCTAATAAAATTAAATATACAAAAAATTTAAATAAAATACTTTTTTTTTAAAACTAAAATATCAAATATGGTTGTACATCATTTATCAAAAGTAAATTCAGTTTTAAATACGTTTATAAAAGAAATTAGAGACAAAAAAATTCAAAAAGATAGTATGCGTTTTAGAAGGAATATAGAACGTATTGGAGAAATTTTATCTTATGAATTAAGTAAGGAACTTAGCTATTCTGAAGAGAAAATATTTACTGTATTAGGAGAGAAAAACGTAAATGTAATCCACAACGATTTGGTGATTTGTTCTATTCTAAGAGCTGGACTCCCACTTCACCAAGGAATTTTAAATTATTTTGACACTGCTGAAAATGCATTCATCTCAGCATATAGAAACCATAAGAAAAATGAGACTAAATTTGACGTTAAAGTCGAATATTTTGCAACTCCTGCTTTAGAAGGAAAAACTTTAATTATTGCAGATCCTATGCTGGCAACAGGGAAATCAATGGTCACTGTATACGAGGCAATTAAAAAGTATGGGGTCCCAAAAAAAATCCATATTGTTTCTGTAATCGGTTCTGAATTTGGTGTCAATTTTATCAAAAATCATTTTCCAAAAAATACTGAGTTATGGATCGCAGATATCGATAAAATATTAGATGAAAAAGGATATATTGTTCCGGGTTTAGGAGATGCCGGTGATCTTTCTTATGGTTCTAAATTATAATATCTCAATAATTAGTAAAAAACTTTCATAAAAAAACCCTCGAAAAATATCAAGGGTCTTTTTGTTTATTCAATTTCAAATAAATCTCCGTCTTCAAGTCCATTTTCTCCCCAACCTGCCCCAGGAGGAGACTGTGATTGTGATTTTTTTGGGTTTAGAATCATATAGGTTCCTAATGCAGTGAGCGCTGTATATTTACCATAATTTCCAATTTTTTTCAGGGCTTCTTTTCTTGAAATTTCTGGTTTATTATTATCTTTTGTAGGTTTCATTTGTTGAGGGTCTTTGGTTAGTGTATGATCACTTTTTTGTTAATCGTTCCTTTGTCAGTAGTTAGGTTTATTATATAAATACCTTCCTTTATGTTTGGTAATTGGATATCATTCATCCCAGTCCCTTCAAAAGCAGCGCTAAAGACTTCTTTTCCCAGTATGTTATACAACTGAACCTCGGCAGTTCCATTATGTATTCCAACAATTCGTAAATTCTCTTTAGTAGAGATATAGATACTTATATTATTGTTTAGAAAATCATCTGAACTTAAAACCTCTGATGTAGTATGGAGGTAAAAACGCCCAATACCGTTGAGATCACTATCTAGTGAAGTCATAAAATTAGAATTCGCATCTAACAACGTAAAGCTATTATTTACTTTATCTTCCAGATAGATATTTATCCCCTCTGGAAAATCAATGGTAGAAACATTTAAGGTAATGTCTGTCCCAGAGACAGCGTTGACTCCCAAAGGAATCACCATATTTTCATAATTATCTGTAGGTAAGGATTGAATATCATAATCAACTCCTTCGCTATCGCTTACTAAATGTGTATAAAGAGCAAAACTATTGTCTCCTGCCATAAATCTTGGACCATCATAACCGTTATCAAAACCTGTGGTAGTGTCATCTATGTAATAAATAGTTGCTTGTCTAGAGGCTGAATCATTAAACAAATTTAGAACAATTTCAGGGATAGGATTTGTTCTCTGAAAAGTATCATCTCTAGACTGTTGATCACTCTCATGTATTTCAAGATTTCCTGCAGCTCCATCAGATTTAACAAAGAATGCCTGAGCAGGAGCTACAGCCCAACTAACACCTGACACTTTAGCCTCGTAACTACTTGTTGCTTGATTCCAAAGCCAAATAGTTTGAGAATCTAAACTAGCAGAATTTCTTGATAGGATTTCAGCAGATTTAATATGAATCGGGTAGGGATTCCCAATCAAATTATACCCTAGTCCAGAAGTTGTTAGACTGATAGTTTTATTAGTTGTAAGTAGTGTTCCTGTAAAAGAAATGTTATCTACTGAAGCTAATTTAACACTGTAGCCTTTCCCAGTAATAAAATTTCCTGAACCACTAGCTCCTGTCTGAATATAAGTCCAAGTATTATCTGAGGTATTATAAGGTGCCAATGCTACGTCACCATTTAATGAAGGCGGATTTTCAGCAGTGATAAAATTATCAATATCTTGTCCTTCAAAAGGTGAAGATACTAAATACCAATTCGTAGTTGCTAAATTTCTGTTATAGGTAAAACTTCCAGATCCTAAATCATCTGAAGATGTTTTAAATTCAGATCCTGAATTAATTATTATGGATCCATTATTGGTAAATGTGGGGCTTCCAATAAGATTTGGTTGCGTAAATGAACCACCTTCTGTTATTGTAAGTGTTGCAGAAGCAGCTAAAGTGAATGAACCATAAATAATAATATTATCACTATCAATAATGGGATCAGTTGCTACATTTGGTATTACTACATCTTTAACTGTCCTTCAGGAGATCCATTATCCCAGTTAGTTGATAAGTTGAAATCTGAACTTGTTGCTCCAGTCCAAGTAGTAGTTTGGGCATTTAAATTTGTTCCAAGACCAATTAAAGTGATCAAAAGAACTTTTAAAAAGTAATTTTTTTTCATATAAGGGCGTATAAAAATTATTAAATACTTGCGCTTTTACGTAAAGTGCAAATCAGACAGAAGATTCATCTGAAGAGGTAAGTATCTACAAATATAGTTTTTTTTTGCAACTCATAACATATGTTAATGCATGATTGGATACTTTTGTTTAAGATATAATGATTTAAAGCGAGGGTAAGGCATTTCTAAGGAAACTTTATTATGCTTTTTAAGCAATAAAATAAAGAAGAAATGTGCATCCAATAAATAGTACTAGAAATACATTTTTGTACAAAGGAGTTTTGATACTTTCCAACCAATTTGTCAAAATAACAGAAATGGGAAAAAAAAGTACCATAAATTGAGATTCATTGAGTGTATTTTGAATCACAAGGATTGTAATTGCTATAAAAAGATTAAAAATAATTAGAATCCAATATTTTCTATAACTGCCACTAATTGAAATCACTTTTGGGGTTTTGATAAGTATTGAAATTATTAATAATATTCCCAACACTATTGATGAAATTAGGATAGAGCTATCTGTAAATAGTTCAAAATTGTAATTAGTATACCAAAAAAAAGATGCCATAAATTCTTCCATCTGATCAAACCAGAAGCAATAGGTAGCAAAGCAAATTAGAGGGGCTAAAAACCCTAAACAAGGGATTAAAAGTGTTCTAAAATTTATTTTTTGAAATAACCATATTGATAAAAATAATAAAATTCCAAAAAGAACAGTTTTAGGAGCTAGTAAAAAAAGGATTCCTAACCAAAACCCACTATCAAATATTTTCTTATAAGAGTCTTTACCACTTCTTAAACTATATACTCTCCTTAAATATACTAGTATTAAAATGTTTAAAAATAATTCACCCCTGTTCAACATCGTATCAGGAAAAAACCCAAACAATAGCACAAAAATTAAAAACCCATAAGAATTATAAAGGGTAAACTTATTTTTTGATAAGATGAAATTATAAAAAAAGAAAAAAACTAAAAATAAAAATAGCGTTAAAACATGTTCCAAAACAAGGCTAAAGTTAAGGCTTACTAAGGGAATTGAGGAAATACTATTCGTAAAAAAAACTCCTAAAAAAATAGAAAAAATCACAATAAAATTTACTGGATTTGATTTCCCAAAAAAATTGGCTAACATACTTAGTTTTTATATTTTTGCACCGTAAATATACTTTAAGATATGATAGCATTCAATATTTTCAAATGGATTGGAGAATTATTCACAGATGTATTGTTCTTGCCCTTTAATAGTATTCGCTCCCTAGCCCAAGAAGATTTTGGTTGGTGGTTAGCAAATGGTGTGAACTGGTTTTTTTTAGGTGTTTTATTAGTTCTTTTGGCTTATTGGATGAAAGAATCTCGAAAATTCATCAAAGAAGGAACTGAGGACCGCGCTTAATTAAACTTTTATTTTGGGAAGTAAAAATAAACTGAAACGTTTTCATGAAAACGAAACGTTTCCAAATGTCATTCAACCTACAAGAGATGAAGTTCTTAGTAACTTCCCTCATCAAGGGAAATGGCATTCTTTTTTTAATAATAATAATCCAATTATTGTTGAATTAGGTTGTGGCAAAGGTGAATATACCATTGCTTTAGCTGAAAAAAACCCAAATAAAAACTTTATCGGGATTGATATTAAAGGAGCACGCTTTTGGAGAGGTGCAAAAACTGCTTTGGAAAATAACCTAAGTAACGTTGCTTTTGTAAGAACCCAAATAGAATTGGTAGATTCTATTTTTGATAAGGGTGAAGTTGATGAAATATGGATTACATTTCCAGACCCCCAAATAAAATATAAAAGAACCAAGCATAGAATGACAAATCACGATTTTCTTTTAAAATACAACGATATTTTAAAAGAAAACGGAGAGATAAACCTTAAAACTGACAGTGAATTTATGCATGGTTATACTTTGGGGTTACTTCATGGAGAAGGTCATGAAATTTTACACGCTAATCACGATGTTTACAAAGACTATTATTCTCCAGACGAAGTAACAGGAACACAAACTTTCTACGAAAAAAAATACTTAGAAAAAGGAAAAGCAATAACCTATATTAAGTTTAGATTGAATTTCTAATTCTTGTTTTTTCACTTACAATTTTACTACATAAGTGATCATTTTTACTATCTTTCCTTTATGAAAAAAACTGAAAACTTTTTTGAAAAAGTTTATGAAGTTGTACGTTTAATCCCTTATGGCAAAGTTACTACGTATGGTAGTATTGCCAAATATTTGGGAGCTGCCAGATCTGCAAGAATGGTAGGATGGGCAATGAATAATTCACACAACCTATCAAAAGAAGTCCCTGCTCACAGAGTGGTTAATCGAAAAGGCTTGCTTACTGGAAAGCATCATTTTGGTGGAACAAATCTTATGCAGCAATTATTAGAAAATGAGGGAATTATTGTGATAGAGAATCAAATTCAAGAATTAGAAAAAGTCTTTTGGGATCCAATAAAAGAACTCTCATGAATATCAATTATTTCTTATCAAATGATTGAAAATTTCATGCTTTTCTATCTAAAGCTTTAGCGCTATCTTTGCCATTTAAAATACATTAACAAAAACAGTATGTCTTTTACTAAACAAGATGTTTACAAAGCACTAGAAACCATTACTGAGCCCGGTGAAGGAAAAAGTCTTATTGAAAATAAAAACATTTCCAACCTTGTTATATTTGGAAATGAAGTGATTGTTGATGTATCAATAAGCAATCCTGCGTTACAAGCCAAAAAGAAAATTGAATTAGAGATAAAAAAGGCAATACATTCACATGTTAAAGAAGATATTGATGTTAAAGTAAATGTCAAAACTATTGCAGCTCCAAAAAAAGAAGAAGATTCAACACTTATAAGAGGAAAGAAGATTCCAAATATTCAAAATATTATTGCGGTTGCCTCAGGTAAGGGTGGAGTTGGAAAGTCTACAATTACAGCAAATACAGCGATTAGTTTAGCTAAAATGGGATTTAAAGTTGGTGTTTTAGACGCAGATATTTATGGTCCATCAATGCATTTAATGTTTGATGTAGCAAAAGAAAGACCGATTTCTGTAAATATTGATGGTCGTTCTAAAATGAAACCCATAGAAAATTATGGGGTGAAATTATTGTCACTTGGGTTTTTCACTAATCCTAACCAGGCTGTCATATGGCGTGGTCCTATGGCTTCAAAAGCATTAAATCAATTAATTTTTGATGCAGACTGGGGAGAATTAGATTTCCTTCTGATTGATTTACCACCTGGAACAGGAGATGTTCATTTATCTATAGTTCAAGCATTGCCCATCAATGGAGCTGTAATTGTAAGTACCCCTCAAAATATTGCCCTAGCTGATGCAAAAAAAGGTGTTGCTATGTTTCAACAAGAAAGTATTCAGGTTCCTGTATTGGGAATCATTGAAAATATGGCATACTTTACTCCTGAAGAACTCCCTGATAATAAATATTATATCTTTGGAAAAGATGGTGCCAAACATTTAGCAGAAGATATCGCTACTAAATTTTTGGGAGAAGTTCCATTAGTTCAGAGTATACGCGAGTCTGGAGATGTTGGTCATCCAGTAGCATTACAAAAAAATACATCATTAGAAAAAGCATTTACTGAGATCACTAAAGAAATGGTTTCAGAACTGCTAAAAAGAAATGCTAATTTACCACCAACCGAAGTTGTTAGGATTACAACAATGAGTGGTTGTAGCGCAGTAAAAAAGTAAGTTTATGACAACACAAGAAACATTAGAAAACGTTGAAAAAGCACTGAGTGAAATTCGTCCTTTCTTAGAAAGTGATGGTGGAAACATAAAACTACTATCTATAGAAGACGAAGTTGTAAAAGTTCAATTAGAAGGAGCTTGTATTGGTTGCTCTGTCAATCAAATGACGCTCAAAAATGGTGTTGAGGCTACCATTAAAAAGTATGCACCTCATATACAACAAGTTATTAATATCGATTAATTGATAACACGATAGTATTCAACTCTTTTTTACTAGATTTTAACTAGAAATGATCAAAACAGATATCTTAATAATTGGTGCAGGGCCTACAGGACTTTTTGCTGTTTTTGAGGCAGGTTTACTAAAATTAAAATGTCACTTAATAGATGCATTACCTCAACCCGGTGGTCAATGTTCAGAAATATACCCAAAAAAACCAATTTATGATATCCCTGCATATCCTGAAATTTTAGCTGGAGATTTGACCACTAAATTATTAGAACAAATCTCTTCATTTCAGCCGGGGTTTACCCTTGGTGAACGTGCAGAAACTATTGAAAAATTAGAGGATAATACTTTTATTGTGACCACAAACAAAGGAACAAAACACTCTGCTCCAATTGTAGCAATAGCTGGTGGACTTGGAAGCTTTGAACCTAGAAAGCCTCCTATTCCAAATATTGCTAATTTTGAGGATAGTGGTATAGAATATATCATTCGTGATCCAGAAATGTATAGAAATAAAAAAGTTGTTATTGCTGGTGGTGGAGATTCTGCATTAGATTGGGCTATTTTTTTAACCGATGTTGCCTCTGAAGTTAGTTTAGTTCACAGAAGAAATGAATTCAGAGGAGCCCTTGATTCTGTTGATAAAGTTCAAGAATTAAAAAATGCAGGAAAAATTAATATGATTACTCCTGCAGAGGTTAAAGGAATTTTGGGAGATGAAAAAGTAACTGGTGTGTCTATCATTAAAAATGGAGAAGAAGAAATTATACTAGAGGTTGATCATTTTATTCCTTTATTTGGTCTATCACCTAAGCTTGGTCCTATCGCTAACTGGGGGCTAGACATAGAAAAAAATGCTATCAAAGTAAATAACGCTCTAGACTACCAAACTAATATTCCAGGAATTTATGCCATTGGTGATGTGAACACCTATCCAGGAAAATTAAAGTTGATTTTATGTGGCTTTCATGAAGCTACTTTAATGTGCCAAAGTGCTTATAAAAGAATTCATCCAAACAAAAAGTATGTAATGAAATATACTACAGTTGGTGGTGTTGAAGGATTTGATGGTTCCAAAAAAGAAGCTCCAAAAGCTGTCATAAAAAAAATTGAATAGTATCATATAATATAAATGTCAGATATTTCAATTAAAATTACAGACCGAAACGGAACGCTTCATGAGATTCAAGCCCCAACAGATATGGCCATGAATATTATGGAGATTGTAAAATCTTATGAGCTTGCAGAGGAGGGAACTATAGGAGTTTGCGGAGGTATGGCCATGTGTGCCTCTTGTCAATGTTATGTGAAGTCAAATCATGAACTCCCTGAAATGAGCCCTGACGAAGATTTAATGCTTGCAGAAGCTTTTCATGTTGAAGATAATAGTAGATTAGGTTGCCAGATTCACATCACCCCTGCTCTAGACGGTTTAGAAATTGAGTTAGCTCCTGAAAGTTAATTTTATAGTTTACAACTTTAAGACTCCAAAATATTTTAGGTTCAACTTTTAAATTATATTTGTAGAAAACACCTCTTAAGCGTACCTGTTTATGTTTTGGCTAGAATTACAAATCTTATTAAAAAATCTCATCAAAAGAAATCCAGAATAAGGAAATTTTAATGAAATGTTGAAACAATTTGTTACAGGAACAAATTATTTCAATTTGATTATTATTACATTTATAATTCATTTACATTAAAAAATATGCCTTTTTACCATAAACTTGGGGAAATACCACCCAAAAGACATACTCAATTTAGAAAAGCTGATGGTAGTTTATATTACGAACAACTTTTTGGAACCATTGGTTTTGACGGAATGTCTACAAACTCTTACCATGAGTTTAGACCCACCATGGTTAAAGAAATTAGAAGTCAATATTCTATCGCTCCTAAAATTGCAAAAGAAAATAACATAAAATCATATCGTTTTAAGGGATTCAAGGTTCCTCAAGAAAATGATTATTTAAAAAGCAGAAAAACTGTTTTAACAAATTCAGATTGTAACATCATTTTAGCATCGCCAAAAAACTCATGTAAAGATTATTTTTATAAAAATACTGATGCAGATGAATTAATTTTCATACACCGAGGTTCAGGAAAATTAAGAACACATTTAGGAAATCTAGATTTTAAGTATGGTGATTATCTCATAATTCCTCGAGGTGTAATTTATCAAATTGATTTTGACACTAAAGATAATCGGTTATTCATTGTAGAATCTTATCGGCCAATTTATACCCCAAAACGATATCGAAATTGGTTTGGTCAGTTGTTAGAGCATTCTCCTTATTGTGAAAGAGATCTTAGAAGACCCCAAGAATTAGAAACACATCATGAAAAAGGAGAGTTTCTCATCAAAGTAAAAAAACAAGATGAAATCATAGAAATGGTCTATGCATCTCATCCTTTTGATGTGGTAGGTTATGACGGATACAATTATCCTTATGCATTTTCTATTCATGATTTTGAACCCATTACTGGTAGAATTCACCAACCCCCTCCAGTTCATCAAACCTTTGAAACTGATGCTTTTGTTGTCTGCAGTTTTGTGCCAAGGCTATACGATTATCATCCAGAGTCAATTCCAGCTCCATACAATCATAGTAACATAGATTCTGATGAAGTAATTTACTACGTAGATGGAGATTTTATGAGTAGAAATGATATTGAGGCAGGTCATATTTCATTGCACCCTGCTGGAATACCTCATGGGCCTCATCCTGGAGCTACAGAGAGAAGTATAGGACAAACAAAAACAGAGGAGCTTGCCGTTATGGTGGATACATTTAAACCTTTAAAAGTAACCGAAGAGGCAATGAAAATTGCTGATGAAGACTATCACAAATCTTGGTTAGAATAATATGTTTGAAAAAAAAATAGACATAACGGCTCAAATAAGAGCAATGTGGTAATTTTTTGTTCAGTTTTAGCAAAAAATTTAATCACTAATTAATCATAAATTATGTCAAAAAAAATAACATCTGTAGACTATGGTCTAGAAAAAATATTCGAAGGAGCTCAAGATTTCCTACCATTACTGGGTACAGATTATGTAGAATTTTATGTTGGTAACGCGAAACAGGCTGCTCATTTTTATAAAACAGCTTTTGGATTTCAATCCTATGCATATAAAGGATTAGAAACTGGAGCTCAAGATGCTGTAAGTTATGTATTAAAACAAGACAAAATACGTATAGTTTTAACTACACCTCTGAATAGTAAATCAATAATTAACGATCATATTGTAAAACATGGAGATGGTGTAAAAGTTATTGCTCTATGGGTAGAAGATGCCAAAAAGGCATATGAAGAAACTACTTCTAGAGGGGCTGTATCCTATTTAAAGCCAACTGTTGAAACCGATGACTTTGGAGAAATTGTAAAATCAGGAATTTATACTTACGGAGAAACTGTTCATATGTTTATAGAGCGTAAAAACTATAAAGGTGTATTTATGCCTGGTTTTCAAGAATGGAAAACAGATTATAACCCTCCAACTGCTGGATTAAAATATATCGATCATATGGTTGGAAATGTTGGATGGAATCAGATGGATGTATGGGTGAAATGGTATGAAGAAGTGATGGGATTTGAAAACTTCCTATCATTTGATGATAAGCAGATTCACACTGAATATTCTGCTCTAATGAGTAAAGTAATGTCTAATGGAAATGGCAGAATCAAATTCCCTATCAACGAACCTGCAGAGGGCAAAAAGCGATCTCAAATAGAAGAATATTTAGATTTTTATGAAGGTGCAGGAGTGCAACATATTGCGGTAGCTACTGATGATATTGTAAAAACAGTAAGTCAATTAAAATCTAATGGTGTCGAGTTTCTGTCTACTCCTCCTGAAGAGTACTATAAAGCTGTTCCAGGTAGATTGGAGGAGTTTAGGCATGAGTTAAGAGAGGATATTGAAAAATTAAAAGCTCTAGGTATTATGATTGATGCAGATGAGGAAGGGTATTTATTACAAATCTTCACAAAACCTATTGAAGACAGACCTACCTTATTTTTTGAGATTATTCAAAGAATGGGGGCTAGAGGTTTTGGAGCTGGAAACTTTAAAGCTTTATTTGAATCCATAGAAAGAGAGCAAGAAAAAAGAGGAACTCTATAAAAAAAGACCACAACTTTCAATACAAATGAGTAAAGAAAAATTATTAAAAGACATTGAAAACAAGTATAAAAAACTAGGGGTACCTTTAGACGCTATGTTAGAAGGGTTACTTTGGAGTACCCCAATTACCTACTGGGATTATATTCAAACAGATGCCCTTTTAGGTTTACAGATTCCAAGAACAGATCAACCAGATGAAATGGTGTTTATCATGTATCATCAAGTTAATGAGTTGTTGTTTAAAATGGTTTTATGGGAAATTGATCAAGTTGCAAAAAGTGATGAAATTAGTGCAGATAAATTTTCAATGCATTTGATGAGAATCAGTAGGTATTTTGATATGCTAAGCAACTCATTTACTGTAATGGCTGATGGAATGGAAAGAGAACAATATTTAAAATTTAGAAATACGCTAACTCCTGCAAGTGGTTTTCAAAGTGCTCAATATAGAAAAATAGAATTTGCATCAACAGAACTCATCAATTTAATTGACGCGCGTTACAGAGATACTATAGATCGTAATTCTCCATTTAAAAATGCTTACGACCATTTGTATTGGCAAGCGGCAGGGAAAAATCATTCTACTGGTGAAAAATCAGTATTAATAAAATTATTTGACAAAAAATATATGGGTGATTTTATCGATTTTATGGAAGATTATAATGAATGTAATTTATCAAAAAAATTTAAGCAATTACCTGTTGAAATTCAAAAGGATAAGGCTTTGATAAAGGCGATGCGTCATTATGATTATACTGTGAATGTGAAATGGGTATTAGCTCATTATGATGCTGCAGGAAAATATTTAGGCGGAAAGGAAAAAGAATTAGAAGCAACTGGAGGAAGTAGTTGGAGAAAATATTTACATCCCAAATATCAACGGAGAATCTTTTATCCTTTTTTATGGTCTGAAGAGGAATTAAAAAATTGGGGAACATTTTAAAATTAATTATAAATTTTAGTTAAAAGATACTTCCATACTTAAATATGGGAGTTTTTGTTTTTCTAAGTAAGTTAATTCTCATTCTATTTTTATATGTTTGAAACTTATGAAAAAAAATCTCATCATTTGCTTTAGCCTCATAATCTCTTTATCTCTTCATGCTCAAGATAAAGTAGCAGCTTTCAAAGATGGAGAATGGTTAAAATATAAAATGAGCTACAGCGGTTTTTTTAAAGCAGGAACCGCTGAACTTTCCTTAAAAGAAACTGAATTAAATGGTAAAAAAGTTTTTTATGCCAAAGGTTTTGGAAAAACTAGTGACTTTATTGGTTGGTTTTTTAAAGTAAGAGACACCTACGAATCTTACTTTGATTCCTACAAAGTAATGCCATATTTGTTTAAAAGAGATGTAAACGAAGGTGGTTATATTATTAAAAGAGACACTCGATTCAATCAAGACACAAAAATTGCTACTGTTGAAGATTATAAATATAATACTACAAAAGAAATCCCTTTTGGAAATGTACAAGATATGATTTCTGCATTTTACCATTTAAGAACTATCAATACAGATAGTATTAAGACTGGTGATGAAATTGATTTAAATATGTTTTTTGACTCAAAAACATTTGCTTTTAAACTTCGTTTTCTTGGTAAGGAATATATAAAAACCAAATTCGGGAAAATAAAAACAATCAAATTGCGTCCAATCGTTCAATCAGGAAGAGTTTTTAAAGAAAGTGAAAGTGTAACCATATGGGTTACAGATGATAAAAATAAAATTCCTGTTAGATTAAAAGCAGCACTTGCTGTTGGATCTTTAAGAGCAGAATTAAAAGCTTTTAAAGGATTAGCAAATTCATTTAAAATTATGAACGATTAAGTTGTATTTTTACAAAATTCTTAACCAAGAATAAAATCTAACAACATTGAAAAAAATTAGTATTCTTCTTTTTGTTTTATTAATTGTTCTGTCTTGTGGTAAAGATAACCCAGAGGAGGCTAACGGTGGCTCCGATAAAGCCAATACGGCTACACCTAAAATTATTCATGAATTTGGATACAGACTAAATGACTTTAAGGTGATTAGAGATACCATAAAAAAGGGGGAGAGTTTTGGAATAATTCTCGACAGGCATCATGTTTATTACCCCAAAATAAATGCGATTGCAAAAAAAATTAAGGACACCTTTGATACCAGAAGAATAAGGGCTGGAATACCCTACATGATTCTTGCCAGCAAGGATTCGCTTGAGAAGGCAGAAGTTTTTATTTATAAAAATAGTAAAGCTAGTGCCACCATAGTTGATTTTAAAGACTCAACAATCATTGCCTATAAGTACAGAAAACCCATAAAGATTATTGAAAAAGAAGTTTCTGGTAAAATTTACTCTACGTTGTCTGAAGCTATGGATAGTCTTCATTTAAACCCTAATTTAACAAATGATGTTGCAGATATATATGCTTGGACTTTAGATTTTTTAAAACTTCAGAGAGGCGACCGATTTAAATTAATTTATGAAGAAAAATTCATAGATGACAGTGTATTTGTTGGTTATGGTAAGGTAAAAGCAGCACTTTTCGATCATAACAACAGAGATTTTTATGCTTACAGATTCGTTCCTGACTCCATTAAAAAAATACCTGAGTACTACGATGAGAAGGGCAATATGCTTCGAAGTCAATTTTTGAGGTCTCCCATCAAATTTCAATATAGAGTATCCTCTAGATATAATTTAAGAAGAAAAATAGCATACTATGGTAGAGTTAAGCCTCATAAAGGAACTGATTTTGCTGCCAAAGTAGGAACTCCAATTATGGCCACTGCCAATGGAAAAGTTACTGAATCTAGAAGAAAAGGAGGGAATGGGAATTATGTTAAAATAAGACATAATAATACCTATTCTACTCAATATCTTCACATGAGTAGAAGAAAGGTTAAACGAGGACAGTATGTAAAACAAGGTGACGTGATTGGTTGGGTAGGAATGACTGGAAACACAAGTGGACCTCATGTTTGCTACCGATTCTGGAAAAATGGGAGACAAGTAGATCCATTTAAACAAAAACTTCCTTCTGCCAAACCTTTAAAAAAGAGTCTTAAACCAATATATTTAAGTTTCATAAAACCACTTAAAAATCAGCTAGATAATATAGCCTTTGTCAAATAAAAAAATAATTTTCAATGCCACTTAAAAATATAAATCCAACAACAACTTTAGCATGGGAAAAATTAGCTTCTCATTTCAATGAAATGGATGCTTTTTCTTTGAAAGAAGCATTTCATGAAAACCCAAATAGGACAAGTGATTTCTCAATAACTTTTAATGACTTATTGTTAGATTTTTCTAAGAATAGGATTACTCAAAAAACCATTGATTTATTAGTTGAACTAGCAAATGAGGTTGAATTAAAAGATGCTATTGATCGTTATTTTTCTGGAGATATTATTAACGAAACAGAAAATAGAGCTGTTTTGCATACTGCTTTGAGAAGTAATTCAGAAAATGAATTACTAGTCAATGGAAAAAATATCAAACCAGAAATTAGAAAAGCACTAAGAAAAATAAGAGCTTTTTCAAATAAAGTAATCTCCGGAGATTGGAAAGGTTATTCTGGAAAAAAAATAACTGATATTGTCAACATTGGTATTGGAGGTTCAGATCTTGGACCAGATATGATAGTTGAAGCATTACAATATTATAAAAACCACTTAACAACTCACTTTGTTTCTAACATAGATGGAGATCATGTTTCTGAGGTTTTAAAAAAATTAAACCCAGAAACAACATTATTTGTGATTGTGTCAAAAACTTTTACAACACAAGAAACAATTACCAATGCCAACACCATAAAAAATTGGTTCTTAACATCAGGCTCTCAATTTGACATCGCCAAACATTTTGTTGCAGTTTCAACAAATTCAGATGCTATTGATGCCTTTGGAATAGATCCAAAAAATGTATTTCCAATGTGGAATTGGGTAGGCGGGCGATTCTCTTTGTGGTCTGCAGTGGGTTTATCTATAAGTTTATCTGTAGGTTTTGATCATTATAAAGCTCTTTTAGATGGTGCAGAAAAAATGGACCTCCACTTTAAAAACAGTTCTTTTGATAAAAATATTCCTGTAATTTTAGCGCTATTGAGTATTTGGTATAACAATTTTTATAAAGCGGAATCTGAGGCAATTCTTTCCTACACTCAATATTTAACAAAATTAGCGCCCTATTTACAACAGGCCATTATGGAGAGCAATGGTAAGAGTGTAGATAGAAATGGAAATCAAGTAGATTACCAAACAGGGACCATTGTTTGGGGTAGTACAGGAACAAATATGCAGCACGCATTTATGCAACTCGTTCATCAAGGAACAAAATTAATTCCATCTGATTTTATTGGTTATGAACACTCTTTGTATGGTTTGTCCGATCATCATCAAAAATTAATGGCCAATTATAATGCACAAATGGAAGCTTTGGCTTTTGGTAAATCTAAGGAAGAGGTTCACCTTGAGCTCAAAACCTCAGGAGAAAGTTCAACTATTAATAAACTCTTACCCTATAAAGTATTTAAAGGGAATCGACCTAGTAATGCAATTTTGTTTAAAAAATTAACCCCTGAATCCTTGGGGGAATTAATAGCGATGTACGAACATAAAATATTTGTTCAAGGGGTGATTTGGAATATCTTTAGCTATGATCAGTTTGGTGTAGAACTAGGAAAAGAATTGGCAAAAAAGCTTTTAAATAAGGAATAAACTCTCTTTTGTTTTTTTTTTATACTTTTGTTTAAGTTTATGTTAATAAACAACTTAACAATTAACCAAAAAAAAACAGTTTTATCATAAAAAAAAACTACTTTTAAAAAGTTAATATTTTGCTAATTTTTAACATTAAATTAACATTACAGCTCTCAAAATAAATGACTTTTGCAGAGAATTAATAACATTAACATTCTATAATGAAAAATTTTAAGAACTTATTATTCGTAGCTTTATTTTTTATAGCTGCCACAGTAATTGGCCAAACAAAAATCTCTGGTACTATCGTTGACGATTCCAATGAAGGTTTACCAGGAGCATCAGTTGTAATCAAGGGTACAACTAATGGAACTGAAACAAATTTTGACGGGAAATTTACATTAACCTCTTCTTCAGAAAGTGGAACTATTGTAATTTCTTATCTAGGGTTTAAAACTATGGAACTCGCTTTTACAGGCTCATCTGATTTGGGAAACATTAAGCTAAGCGAAGATGGTAACATCCTAGAAGAAGTAGTTTTAAGAGGAATAGTTGATATTGCGAAAGACAGACAAACTCCTGTAGCTAAATCAACAATTAAAGCCGCAGAAATTCAAGATAAATTAGGATCTCAGGAATTTCCTGAACTTTTAAACAACACTCCATCAGTTTACGCAACTAAATCTGGAGGTGGTTTTGGAGATTCAAGAATAACAATTCGTGGTTTCGCACAAGAAAATATTGCTGTGCTTATTAATGGAGTACCAGTTAATGATATGGAAAATGGTAAAGTTTACTGGTCTAATTGGGCTGGTTTATCAGACGTTACTACTGCAATGCAAGTTCAAAGAGGATTAGGTTCTTCTAAACTGGCAATATCTTCAGTAGGGGGTACCATAAATATCATTACTAAGACAACAGACCTTGAAGAAGGAGGTTCAGTTGTGTCTTCAATAGGTAACGACGGATACTTCAAAAATTTAGCTTCATACAATACTGGTAAAAACGAAAATGGTTTTGCTGCATCATTTTTGATGAGTAGAACTGCTGGTAATGGATACATTGATGGTACTGAATTTGAAGGTTTCAATTATTTTGTTGGTCTTGGTTGGGATAAAGGAGCTCATAACTTCCAATTCATGTTAACAGGTGCACCTCAAACACACAACCAAAGAACAACTAGTTTCTTTAATATGGCGGATATAGGTGACTACTTAAAATATGGAAGAAAATATAACTACAACCATGGATATTTAAATGGAGAAGAGTTTAACTGGAGAAAAAACTTTTATCACAAACCTGTATCTTCTTTTAACTGGTCATGGGACATCAACGAAACTTCTAATTTAACAACCTCTGCTTACGTATCATTTGGTCGTGGTGGTGGAACTGGAGATATTGGAAGAATGGGAGGAAATTTTGCAAGCTCAAGTAGATTCAGAAATCCGGACACTGGATTGGTTGAATGGGATGAAATTGTTAGAGCAAACTCTGGTTTAGGAGGAAACTTTAGTAGTGGATATTCTTATACAAACCCTGCAGATCCATCAACAGGTTTGCAAATTGTAAACGATGATGAATTAAGAGATTCTAGTTTGCCAAATGGTTTAGAAAGAAGAAATGGATTTATCAGAAGAGCATCTGTAAACTCTCACAACTGGGTTGGAATATTATCTAACTACAATACTAAAATAAATGATAATTTAACTTTTGATGTTGGAATTGATCTTCGTTCATATAAGGGATATCATTACAGAAGAGTTGACAATCTATTAGGAGCTGACGGATATAGAGATAATGATGATATAAATAATCCTTTAAACATCCAATCTACAGCGTACAGTTCTGACTTAGCTCAACAGTGGAATGTTTTTAGAAGCACAGAAGATGAGCAAAAAATCAACTACTACAATATTGGTAAAGTTCGTTGGGCTGGTGCATTTAGTCAATTAGAATATGCTTCTGATGATATTACTGCTTTTGTTCAGGTTGGTATTTCTCAACAAGGATTTAAAAGAATTGATCCTTTTAACTATTTAGATTCTGATCCTGAAAGAGAAACTGACTGGCAAAACTTTATTGGTGGAAACATCAAAGGGGGTGTAAACTGGAATATTGACGAAAACCATAATGTTTTTGTTAACATGGGAGACTACTCTAAGCAACCATTCATTGATGCAGTTTTTCAAAATTTCAGAAACAACATTAACCCAAATACCAGAAATGAAAAAGTTTTTGGTTTTGAACTAGGATATGGATATACCTCTGAAAAACTTCGTGCAAACGTAAACCTTTACAGAACAGAGTGGAAAGATAGATTTAAAACTGTAGGATTCCGAGATGGGGATACAAGAGGTACTGCTGACCTTCAAGGGATAAAGCAATTACATACTGGAGTTGAATTAGACTTTGAATATTTAATAAGTGATAACTTCAAGTTAGTTGGTATGGCTTCTGTTGGTGACTGGGAATATGCAGGGAATGTTTCAGGAACTGCTTTTGATGATGTAGACCCAGTAGGTGTTGTAAACTTATACCTAGATGGTGTTAAGGTTGGTAACTCTGCTCAAACTACTGCAAGATTAGGTTTTGATTGGGACGTTACTGATAATTTTGAAATTGATTATAGTCACCGTTATGCTGCAAGATTATATGCAGACATCAATACTGAAGATTTTCAAGATGAAGTAAACAATGGTTCACTTCAATTGCCTAACTATTTCTTAGGTGATTTAGGAATGTCTTATAAGTTTAATTTCAAAAATGATACTGATCTGAAATTCAGATTAAATGTAAATAATGTTGGTAACACTGTGTATCTTGCAGAATCTTTAACGAATAATTTTGTTGAAGGAAATGATTCTACTTACCGTGGCATTAACACAAACAACAAAGCCTTCTTTGGTTTTGGAAGAACGTGGAACTTTACAGTAAGATATAACTTCTAATAAGAATTTTATAAATTATATAAACCACCTTTACTTTTAAGGTGGTTTTTTTTTGAATAAATTTAGTATTTTTAATTAATAAAATAATTTTCAATATGATGAAACTAATACATTCCTATTGGGCATATTTAGTACTGGTTGTTTTAATAATAACTGTTGCAAATGCAATCTATGGACTTCTAAAAAAGAAAGCTTTCTCAAACAAAGATCTTAGGCTTGGTTTATTTACCTTAATTTTTTCACATATTCAATTGCTTATTGGTTTAGGTTGGTACTTTTCTAGCCCTTATTATAAAGCACTTAAAAGTAATACAAGTGAAGTAATGGGGGATGCTGCAACTAGGCTTCTAGCCATTGAACATCCAATCATGATGATTGCTGCAACAATATTTATTACAATTGGCTGGTCTAAACATAAGAAAAAAACTGAGGATGATAAAAAGTTTAAAACCTTTGTGATTTTTTATGGAATTGGTCTTCTTTTGATTTTATCAAAAATCCCATGGAATCAGTGGCCTTCGGTATAATCTCTTATTTTATTTTTACGTTGTATTTTTAAGGATGAAATTAATAAGCTACTTTTTTTCTTCAATTTTTGCTGTAGTATTTTTTTTAAGTCTGTTGATTTTTCATCCCTTACAATGGATTGGTTTAAAGATAGGATATCAATCACATAAGAATGTAGTTGATGTACTTAATTGGATATTAACTAAATCATTAATTATTATAGGAAATACCGTAAGTTTTAGAATAACTCATCCCATTCCAGAAAACACAACTATAATTTTTGTAGCCAATCATCAAGGGCTATTCGACATACCACCAATCATCTGGTATCTGAGGAAATATCATAGTAAGTTTGTTTCAAAAATAGAGTTAGGAAAAGGAATTCCAAGTATATCTTTTAACCTTAAATACGGTGGTGCTGCATTAATTAATAGGAAAGACCCTAAACAAGCGTTAACTGAATTAAAAGAATTTGGACAAAGAGTTCATCAAAACAAATGGTCTGCGACAATTTTCCCTGAAGGAACAAGAAGTGTAACAGGTAAGCCAAAAAAATTTCACTATAATGGACTAAAAATGATGATTAAATACAACCCTGAAGCCTATATTGTACCTATAACGATTAATGATTCCTGGAAAGTATTTAAATATGGGAAATTCCCATTAGGAATGTTTAATAAAATTAAGCTAGAAACTCACCAGCCTATTAAAATAGATTCACTACCCATAGATGAACTACTTCAAAAAACAGAGGCAACAATTATTTCTAAAATCAAATTATAACCCAGTTAAATTGTGTTCAAAGGAGGTTTTATTTTTGAATTTCAAATGAATCTTGATCCTTCAAAAAATTTAATTTACTTCTAAATTCAAGTAACTCAGTTTTAGAAATTTTACAATATAATAAATCTTCCATACCCTCTTTTGTATGAGCAATTTTTTCTCCTAAAAAATTAAAAGCAGAGGTATGTCCATTATACTGATAACCATTGTCATCTTTTCCTATTCTGTTTACACCGATACAATAACTCATGTTTTCAATTGCTCTCGCTTTTAATAGGGTGTCCCAAGCATCGATTCTAGTAATAGGCCAGTTGGCCATAAATAACAATAAATCATAATTATCGGTATTTCTTGACCATACTGGAAAACGCAGATCATAACACACTAAAGGACAAATTCTCCATCCTTTAAAATTAATAATTATCTTATTATTCCCTGAAGTATACTGTCTATCTTCACCTGCTATAGCAAATAAATGCCTTTTATCGTAAGTTTCAATATCTCCTGAAGGAGATACAAAAATAGCTCTGTTAAAATACTTGTGATTTTCCTGTATGACCATACTACCAATTATTGCAATATCATTAGTCTTAGCCATATTTATCATCCATAAAACAGAGGAACCATTCATTGTTTCAGCTACAGAACTGGGTTGCATGGTAAAGCCAGTGGAAAACATCTCAGGCAACATTACCAAATCTGTATCCTTATCTAACTGTCTAATTTTTTGCTCAAAGTATCGTCTATTTTCAGCTGGATTTTGCCAAACTAAACTAGCCTGTATCGCAACAATTTTTATTTCATTGTACATTAAATTAATTTTTAATTAAATGTATAAAATTAGTAATAGTATTTTGTACATTGTTTTGGTAAAGTCTTTAATATAGATGCAAACTTTTATTTCTGAAACCATAGATGATATTCTCATAAAAAACACCTCTTTTGAAGATTGTGTTTTTATTTTACCTTCTCAAAGAGCTGGAGTTTTTGTAAAAGATACCTTCAAGAATAAATTGGTTTCCGGATTTTTACCTGAAATTTTAACTATTGAATCATTTATTAGTCAAATTTCAGAAATAGCTAAAGCTGATGCCATTCAACTATTATTTCACTTTTATAGCATTTATAATGAACTAGAAGATCATCCCGATGCTTTTGATGTTTTCTCCTCTTGGGCTTCTGTGATACTTCAAGACTTTAATGAAATTGATCAGTACCTAATTAACCCAAAATCAATTTTTACTTACTTAAGAGACATACAGCGATTAAAAAAATGGTCTGTTAAAGGAGAATTTAAGGAAACAAAACTCATAAAAGATCATTTGATTTTTATGGAACGATTGGAAACTTATTATACTAAATTCTATTCGTTTTTAGTACAAGAAAAAATAGGTTACCAAGGCTTGATGTATAGAGAAGCAACAAAAAAAGCTGATGCTTTTATTAATAAACATGCGCGTAAAAAATTCTTTTTTATTGGGTTTAATGCATTAAATAAAGCAGAAGAATATCTTTTTAAATTATTTCTAGAAAACGGGAATTCGGAGATCTATTGGGATATAGATCAGACTTTTTTTGACAGTAATCATCCAGCAGGAAACTTCATAAGAAAATACAAGAAAGATTGGAAATACTATGAGAAAAACAAAATAAAGAAAATCAGTCATCATTTTAAATCTAAAAAAAACATCGAAATTATTGGAACTGCTAAAAATATATCTCAATTAAAATATGCTGGAGAAATATTAACTAAGTTGACCAATCACAAAAACACAGCTCTAGTTCTGGGAGATGAATCTTTATTGTCTGTTGCTTTAAACTCTATTCCAAAAAATGTAGATGCGATTAATATAACTATGGGATATCCGTTACAAAACGTGCCAACATCTCAATTAATTTCAGCTATTTTTCAATTGTTTATTACTCAAATTACACTCCAAAAAAAAACAACAAATGAATTTTACCATAAAGATGTCATTCGATTTTTTAAAAACTCTGTAATTTATCAATTTGTAAATCAAGAGGGGCAAGAAGTATTGTCATCTGTTCAAAATACCATAGCCAAAAAAAATATATCTTTCATAGACTTCAAAACCATCACTCATTATCTAAAACCATTGGAACATAATTCTAGTGAGGTGCTTTTATCTATTTTTAAGCCTTTTACCTCTGTAAATGAATTTATAAAAAGAATTTTGAACTTACTTGAGCAGGCGAAAGACTATGTTTCTGTCTTAGAAAAAGAATATTTGTTCCGTTTTCATAATGCTTTTACTCAATTGCTTAATTTAAATACTTCAAAAAATTATTTTGAGAATATAAAAATCATCTATCAGTTTTATAAGCAAGTGGTTAACAATGAAAAATTGTCATTTCAAGGAGAGCCGTTAAGTGGTTTACAATTAATGGGGATGTTAGAAACTAGAGTGTTAGATTTTGAAAATATAATTATAACCTCTGTAAATGAGAATATAATTCCTTCTGGAAATTCACAAAATTCATTTATCCCATTTGATATAAAAATTGAATATGGATTACCAACTTACAAGGAAAAGGACGCCATTTATTCCTATCATTTTTTTCGACTATTGCAAAGAGCTAAAAATGTTTATTTACTCTACAATACTGAAAATGACACCTATGGTAGTGGTGAAAAAAGCAGATTCATATCTCAATTAGAATTAATGAAAACTGATATAATTGCTAAGCGGATAGCACCTAGAGTAATTACAGAAAAAAAAGAAAAATATGAAGTCAAAAAAAATATACAGATCTTAGATCGTTTAAAAGAATTAGCAAAAGATGGAATTTCTCCATCTGCAATTACTAATTATCTTCACAATCCAATAGCATTTTATAAACAAAAAATTTTACGCCTTAGTGAATTAGATTTAGTAGAGGAAACCATAGCTGCAAATACAATGGGGACAGTTATTCACGATACCTTAGATGAATTATATAAACCTTATAACAATAAATTTTTAACAATTGATCATCTTGATCAAATGATTCAAGATTACAAAAGATTAGTAACCAAATATTTTATCAAACACTTTAAAAATGGAGATGTCACTACAGGTAAAAATAGATTAGCATTTGAAGTTTCAAATCAATTTATTAAACGTTTTCTTTTCATGGAAAAAAAGGTGTTGCAAGAAGGACATCAAGTAAAAATTACAGGTACTGAATTAAAATTAGAAACTTATATTAATATTCCTGGGATAGACTTTCCTGTTAAAATAAAGGGTATTGTAGATAGAATTGATGAAGTAGATGGGGTTACAAGAATAATCGATTATAAGACAGGAAAAGTAAATCCTGGAGATTTAAAAGTACTGAATTTTGAAGAAATTAAGGATGTTAAATATAGTAAAGCGATTCAAGTTTTATTATATGCGTTTTTGTATTGTCAAAATAATTCTTTAGGAAAAGAAGAGGCTTTAGTTACGGGTATCTTTTCTTTTAAAAATTTGAAAGCTGGGCTGTTAAAAATCAATTTTTCATCAAAAACAAAAAATCCTGAACACATCATAACCAAAGACAAACTGGATGATTTTATAGCTCAAATCTCACTTCTTTTACAAGAAATATACAATCCAGATCTTGCTTTTGTAGCGCCTGAAAAAATCTTATACCATTAAAATTTATTGTCTAATAGACACATTCATACATAGTTTTTATTTTTGAAGAGATACAGATGAAAATACTATTATTTATAGTAATAGTCTGTAAATAATTATAATAAAGTGGAGCATATCGGATTCGAACCGATGACCTCTACGCTGCCAGCGTAGCGCTCTAGCCAACTGAGCTAATGCCCCATGAAATTATTGTTGTCCACTAAGAATTAAGAGTGGAATAGAGCAATGAAATTCAGATTTTAATATGGTGTTTTTCTCCCAAAGCTTTTGAAAAAAACCTCTTTTACGTCTAAAAACACATAACAAATCTGGATTATTAGATTGAAAGTGTTCTAAAACTCCTTGAAAAGTAGTTACGTTTTCTGAGGTGGAGATAGTATTTTGAATCGCTTTCAAAGAAATGTCAATAACCAAATCTTCCTCTCTGTATTGAGGAGTTTTTACCAACAATAAATTAATTTTAGTTTTAAATAAGCTTTTTATTTCTTCCAATGGAGTTAAAACGCCATCTTGATTTAAGATCCCTGATTTAAAAGCAGTTAAAGCTATTTTAAATGGACTAAATTTATACTCTTCAGGGACTATTAATACTGGAATTTTAGTTTGCTTTACAATACTTCCAGAGGTACTTCCTAAAAATACCTCTTCTTTTATTGAGTTGCTTCTTGGTCCAGCAATAATTAAATCAATTCCTAATTCTTCATGAACAGCATGGATACTATCTATTGTTGCTCCCTTAGCGGAAATGATTTTAACCTCTACTCCACGAGTATCTACACCGCTTATAATGGCTTGAATGTATAAATTTGTTTCTCTTTCTAAAATGTTGTTGACATTAATAAATGTACCTGCTTTAGAGAGAGCTTTATAGGCTCTAAAGACAAAAACTTTAGCCTTTGACTCTTTAGCAAAATCTATCGCGTATTGTAGGGTGTTTGAAGCATTTTCTTTGGAGCCAATAGGAACTAAAATATGTTTCATCATTCTTAGAAATTAAATTAACATCAGAGAGTTATTCTAAAACAAAGGTACATTTTTTTGGAGGATCTAAATTTCTTCCCGTGTCAAATTGTAACTTTGTATTTGACTATTTTTATCTTTTGAAAACAGACATAAGTTTTAAACGAATCCATCAACTTGCAATTCCTGCCTTAATTGCTGGAATAGCCGAACCCCTTATCTCCATAACAGATACAGCTATTATTGGAAATATAGATATTAACGCAAAAGAAAGTCTTGGGGCAATTGCCATTGTAGGATCATTTCTATCCATGCTAATTTGGGTTTTTGCACAAACTAGAAGTGCTGTTTCTTCCATCATTTCAAACTATTTAGGGGCTAATAAATTAGACAAAGTAAAAACATTACCCGCTCAAGCAATTTTGATTATTGTAAGCTTAAGTATCCTCGTAATTTTATTTACTTATCCTTATGCTGAATACATTTTTGAACTTTATGGAGCAAAAGAGCAAATATTAACATATGCTGTAGATTATTATAAAATTCGAATTCTTGGCTTGCCTTTTACATTGTTTGTTTTTACAATTTTTGGGACTTTTAGAGGGCTTCAAAATACACTTTATCCAATGCTTATTGCTTTATTAGGAGCTATTTTAAATGTTATACTTGATTGGATTTTAGTTTATGGAATAGAGCATTGGATTCCTGCAATGAATGTTGAGGGAGCTGCATACGCAAGTGTGTTTTCTCAAATAGTAATGGCTATTGTAGCAGGATATTTACTTCTTAAAAAAACATCCATAAGCTTAAAGCTTATCTTCCCATTTAATAAAGAAGTTCCTAGATTGATAAAAATGGTTTTTGATTTATTCTTAAGAACCATTGCACTAAATGCTGCGTTAATATTTGCGGTTTACAAGGCAACTAGTTATGGTACTAATGAACTCGCAGCCTATGGAATTGGTATACAATTGTGGTTATTTGGTGCGTTTTTTATTGATGGGTATTCAAGTTCAGGAAATATTTTATCAGGGCGTTTATTAGGAGCACAAGAATATGATACATTACTCAGCTTAGGGGAAAAATTAATTTTATATGGTTTTTTTACAGGAGTTTTTCTTGCTGCAATTGGTTTTCTCTTTTATAAATTTATTGGGGAAGTCTTCATACAAGACTATGCTGTACTTCAATGTTTTTATGACGTATTCTGGATCATCTTAATTATGCAACCCATTTGTGCAATTACTTTTATTTTTGATGGAATGTTTAAAGGAATGGGATATACTGAGTTCTTGAGAAATCTTTTAATGCTATCTACGCTTTTAGTATTTATACCATCATTACTACTATTTGATGTTTATGAATTCAAATTAGAAGGAGTTTGGTTTACTTTTTTTCTATGGATATTGGCAAGAGGAATCCCTTTAGTACTGAAATTTAAAAGAAAGTTTTCACCCTTGGTTGAAAAGAATTAATTTTGAAAAAAATATATACATGAGTACGATTAGAATTACCAAAAAATTTGATTTTGAAACAGGCCACGCACTATATGGTTATGACGGAAAATGTAAAAATATTCACGGTCACAGCTATAAACTCTTTGTAACAGTTCAAGGAACACCAATAACTGAAACCTCTCACGCTAAATATGGAATGGTTATTGACTTTACGGATTTAAAAAAAATTGTTAAAGAAGAAATTGTAGACAAATTTGATCATGCTACAGTTTTTAATAAAAACACCCCTCACTTAGAATTAGCAACATTATTAAGTGAAAGAGACCATGATGTAATATTAGTTGACTACCAGCCTACTACAGAAATGATGGTCATAGACTTTGCAGAAAAGATTAGCAAAAGACTTCCAGAAAATATTTCTCTATTTTCGATTAAATTACAAGAAACTGAAAGCTCTTTTGCAGAATGGTATGCTAGTGAAAATTAATTCCAATATTGTTAGAAATCATCATATTACTATTATATTTGATAAACTAATCATTATGAATAAATTAAAATATATATTGTTTGCAGTTATTACTTCAACAATACTTAGTTGTGCAGATAACTCTACTGAGCCAGAACTTATCTTATCAAATGAAAGTTTGGCTGGAAATTATGATATTACTGTTTTAAATTCAGACATAGAAACAAGTACTGTAGTTGCTAATGTTCCTGTTACTGTTGCTAATGCTAGCCTTGTTGGTGATACCTTTCAGGTTGATGTTGTCATCAATGCTGATGGTACATTTTCTGCAGGCGGCCAATATAGAGTGGTTAGTACCATAACTCCAGTTGGATCAGATGCAATAACAGAAACTGAAATTTTAACTTTTGAACAAACTGATGGAACTTATACATTAAATACTTTAGAAAATACCATTACTTTTAGTAGCCAAGATGTTAGTCTAATTGAGGGTACTTTTAATGTTATTGTTTTTAATGAAACTACATTTACACTTAATCAACAAGTTGAAGAAATTGTAGGAGATTTAACGGTTAGAGCTAATGTTAATTTGAGCTTAGAAAGGAGATAACATTCCCTATCATTTTCCATTAAAGCGATTCATCGTATTATTTATTCCATCTGTCCCAAAAGATAAAATTGCTTTCGTAGCTACTGGAATTCTTTCTATAAGTTGACTTTCCTCCTCTTTTGTCCATGAGCCAAGAACAAAATCTGCCTGACGTCCCCTAGGGTAATTTCCACCAATCCCAAAACGAAATCTATTATATTGCTGAGTATTTAATTTTTCTTGAATGTCTTTAAGGCCATTATGCCCTCCTGCACTTCCCTTCTTTTTTATTCTTATCATTCCAAAATCTATATGAACATCGTCTGTTATAATACATAGGTTTTCTATAGGAATTTTTTCCTGACTCATCCAGTACTTTACAGATTTACCACTTAAATTCATATAAGTACTTGGCTTTACTAAAATAAAAACCCTTCCCTTATGCCTAAAACGAGCTATATCACCTAATTTTTCGGTTTCAAAACTAACCTCTTGATTTTTAGCAAGTGCATCTAAAACTTTAAAACCTATATTATGTCTTGTATTTATATAAGTTTCACCAATATTTCCAAGACCTACAATTAAAAATTTTTTCATTACCTCTTGTTTACGCTCTATGTATTTCTGAGAAAAGAATCTAAAGATATTCATTATGTAAAAATAAGAAAATAAAAAAGCGTTACACTTCTGTAACGCTTTTATAATTTTCTAATCATGTATTCATCTATTGATGAAATACTACTATTTATTCAGCTGCAGCTTCAGTTGCCTCTTCTGTTACTTCTTCAACATCTTCAGCTACTTCATCTTCTACTGCATTACGAGATGTTCTCACTTGAACAACTACAGTATTGTCTGGGTGCATGAATGTATAATCCTCATTAAATAATTCAGTTACAAATAACTTGCTTCCAATTTTCAATTTTGATATGTCTGCATTCACAAAATCTGGCAATTTAGCAGGAAGTGCTTTAATTTTTAATTTACGATTTGTGAAACGTAAAGAACCTCCATTTAAAACTCCTGGAGATGTTCCAGTTAATTTTACTGGAATGTTCATCGCTACTTCTTTATCATCGAATAACTGATAAAAATCAATATGTAAAATTCTATCTGTTACTGGATGAAACTGGATATCTTGTAAGATGGTTAAAACTTTCTCACCGTCTAATTCAATCGTTGCAGTATATACATTAGGAGTATATACCAGTTTCTTGAATAATTTTTCTTCTGCAGAAAAATGAACTGGTTTATCTCCTCCGTAGATAACGCAGGGAACCATACCAGCATTACGTAAGGCTTTCGTTGCTACTTTGCCCACGCTTTCTCTTTTTGATCCTTTGATTGTAATTGATTTCATTACTTTTTACTTAAAATTTAGTTACATTAAAAATTGGTCACTTATCGATGTATTGTCTTGAACTTTAGTCATAACATCAGCGAATAAGGGCGCGCAAGTTACAACTTTTATTTTAGAAATCTCCTTCTTTAATGGAATGGTATCAGATACTATTAACTCTGTTAATTTAGAGTTTTGAATTTTATCATAGGCTTCTCCTGAAAGTATTGGATGCGTACATATTGCTCTCACACTTAAAGCTCCTCTTTCCATCATTAAATTTGCCGCTCTTGCTAATGTTCCACCAGTATCTATCATGTCATCTACCAAAATTACATTCTTTCCTTTAACGTCACCTATAAGTTCCATGTGGCCAATAACATTGGCTTTTTTTCGCTGCTTATAACAAATTACCACATCAGACATCAAGTATTTTGAATAAGCGTAAGCTCTTTTAGACCCACCCATATCTGGAGATGCTATAGTTAAGTTATCTAATTTCAATTCATTGATATAAGACATAAAGATGGTAGATGCATATAGATGGTCTACGGGTTTCTCAAAGAATCCCTGAATTTGATCTGCATGCAAATCCATAGTCATTATTCTTGTAGCACCTGCAGCTTGTAACAAGTTTGCAACTAATTTAGCTCCAATCGCCACTCTAGGCTGATCCTTTCTGTCTTGACGAGCCCATCCAAAATAAGGCATTACGGCTGTAATGTGTCTTGCAGAAGCTCTTTTTGCAGCGTCCAACATTAATAACATCTCCATTAGATTATCTGATGATGGAAATGTAGAGCCAATAATAAAAACTCTTCTACCTCTTACCGATTCTTCAAAGGCAGGTTGAAATTCTCCATCACTAAATTTTGTTATTTTTACTTTTCCAAGTGGAACCCCATATTCTGCTGCTATTTTTTCAGCCAATACCATACTTTGTGAACAGGCAAAAAGCTTGGGAGATAGTTGTTTTTTAGACATTTAGTTTGGTGTTAATTAGGTTAGTTTTAAGTACATAAAACAAAAGTAAAATTATTTGACGAGTTTTTAAGATTAAATCCCACAATCCTAAAATATTTTTTAGATTTGCAATTGTCTTTTTGCTCGAGTGGCGGAATTGGTAGACGCGCTGGATTCAAAATCCAGTTCTTTCGGGAGTGTGGGTTCGATTCCCACCTCGAGTACGAATAAATCGAAAAGCAAGCTAAAACACAAAGCTTGCTTTTTTGTTTTTGTGGGTTTTTGATTTTCAAAGCGACGCTTTGGGGAAAAACAACTGAAGGGCGTTAATCCCACCTCGAGTACGAATTATCCCCAAGAATAAATTATTATTCTTGGGGATATATTTTTTCGAACCGACCGCTTATTCGTTTCTATTTAAAATTACAAAACAGTCTGAAATGATTCAGTTACACTATTGAGTAAATAAAAGAATAAAAACAATATTATAATGTAAAGTAAAATCCCAAGAGAGGTAAATGACAAATATTTAAAATATTTGATTCTTTTATTGCGTTTTTTATTTTTACTAGCTTTCATATAATTATAACAAGTGTTATAAAGATTCAACTAGGGGATAAGCAAATCTAAGAACAATAATAATAAAGTCTAATAACATATGTTTAGAGAATTATTAATTTCAAACCAATAATTGCTAAATATGTAAAATCATAACCAACAAAATTGCTATAAAATTCGATACTAATTTTATTAGTTTTGTTTAGCAATTAATATTTTGTAGCTTTGAGTTCTTTAATTTTAAAAACTATTTAATTATGAAAAAATTACTAATCTTACTTTTAGTTCCATTATTTGCAGTGTCTCAGACCAATCCAAACAGAGAATATTGGCAAACAAATAAATGGACAGCAAAAAAAGGAATGAATGCAGAATTTGAATCTAGTGTTGCTAAAAAAACACAAAAATTCAATAATACTAAAGAAACCTCATTTGCTACCTATCAAATCATCACAGGTGCTGATCAAGGTAAATACATGAGAGTAATGGGTAATAGAAGTGCTGCTGATTTTGATACAGAAGATTCTGCTGAAATGGCTTACTGGATGAAAAATGTAATGCCGTACACAGAAAAAAATGATGGAAATGTTAGATGGTGGAGAATGAAAGGCCTGGGTCAAAACTGGGATAATGATATGCCTCCAGCCAGATTCATTAAAATGACTACCTATAACTTAAAAAGAGGAAAAGCATCTGATTTTTTTAGATTTTGGAGCAACAATGTAAAACTTCAAAAATCTTTGGGCTACTCTGGTGTTAGCGGAGTATTTATGCTTCAAAGTGGTGGTCAAGCATTCCAAGTTATGGAAGTAGAAGCCTACAATAGTCATGCAGAAGGAAAAGGTTCATTTAAAAATCCTGATATTAATTATATTGAAGAATACAATAAAATGTTTGGTTGGAGAAGCCATCGTAATGATCAAGCTGCATATGATGCAGCCATTGAGCAATGGGGTATTACAATTGAAACTGCAGAGTTAAAACCTGAAATGTCCTCTAAATTGAAGTAATATTTAGATATAATTCTTTCAAAAAAAGTTGATTAAAATTTTAATCAACTTTTTTTTATCTTGAAAAGTAATGTTCTCTGGGAGATTTTTGATCTCATATCAACACTCTTTTATATCTTTGAAAGATTAAAATTTATGAAATGGATGATTTAATATTATATTTTACTTTAGGACTACGTCATGTTCTAGATATTTTGGCTTATGACCATGTCTTATTTATTATCGTATTAACCATTATCTACAATTTTAACCAATGGAAAAAAGTAGTTTGGCTTGTTACATTTTTTACTATTGGACATAGTCTAACATTGGCATTAGCTGCTTTTAATCTTTTAAAAATCCCTCTTGAAATTATAGAATTTCTAATTCCAGTAACTATATGTATCACTGGGCTTTTTAATATTTTTAAAATATCAAGAGATTCCGTTAGAAAAGAACAATCTATGGTCTTTTTTGCACTAATTTTTGGACTAATTCATGGTCTTGGATTCTCAAATTATTTTAGAGGGGTTATTGGAAGAGAAGATGATAAAATTTTACCTTTAATCGAGTTTGCTCTTGGAATCGAAGCAGCCCAAATTGTAATTGTATTGTGCATATTAATACTGGGGATGTTATTACAAAACTTTTTTAAGGTTAGCAAAAGAGATTGGGTATTGGTAGGATCTTCTATTGTAATTGGAATTGCTTTACCGATGGTAATTAATAGAATATTTTGGTAAATTATTAACGTACTCTTTTTTTAAATCTTACTATTTTTAATTCATGAACATTAAACAACATAAATACGATATTGCCTATCTCAAAATGGCTCATGAATGGGCAAAATTATCGCATTGTAAAAGAAAACAAGTTGGTGCACTCATTGTAAAAGACAGAATGATAATTTCTGATGGTTTTAATGGAACACCATCAGGTTTCGATAATTGTTGTGAGGATGAAAATGGAGTAACTAAATGGGAAGTTCTTCACGCAGAAGCCAATGCAATACTTAAGGTAGCTTCCTCAACACAATCTGCTGCTGGAGCAACCTTATATATTACTTTGTCACCATGTCAACAGTGTAGTAAACTTATTCATCAGGCTGGAATTACTCGTGTGGTTTACTCTAAAGAATATAAGGATACCTCAGGAATTCAATTCTTAGAAAAAGCAGGAGTAGAAACTCAATATTTACCTGTAGATGACCAAAAATAATTTCCCTATCTATCTTTCATTAGCAACAATTTTTGGGGTTTTAATTGGAATCTTCATGAATGGGAATACGAATGGATTTTCATTAAATTCTAATACTAAAAATGAAGCAAAAATTAGGCGACTAATGGATTACATAGATCAAAACTATGTAGATACTATAAACACCTCAAGCTTATTAGACGAGGCCATCTCAGACATGTTAGATAAGCTTGATCCTCACTCTGCTTATATCCCCAAAGAAAACTTACAAGATATTCAAGAGAGAATGCAGGGGAAGTTTGTGGGTATTGGAATCCAGTTTAGAATTATTAATGATTCTGTTACTGTTGTAGAACCTATTAAGGGAGGGCCAAGCATTAAAGCTGGTATTAAAGCTGGTGACAGAATTATCATAGCTGATCAAGATACTTTATCTGGAAAAAAGTTAAATGCCAACGATATTCCGAGGTTTTTAAAGGGTACCTCAGGCACAGATGTAAATTTACAAGTCTACAGAAAGACTAATGATTCATTGTTTAACCTTCCAGTAACCCGGGGAGATGTAAATATTAAAAGTGTTGATCTCTCTTACATGATTAATGATCATATAGGGTACATTAAATTGGATCGATTTGCTAGAAATAGTTATCGAGAATTTAAATCTGCACTAACCAAGCTAAAGGCTTTAGGAATGGATGAATTGGTTCTTGATTTAAGAGGCAATGGTGGTGGTTTTATAGATATTGCCAACGATATTGTAGATGAATTTTTAGAAGATGACACCCTTATTGTATTTACCAAAAATAATAAAGATCAAATTGAAGAATATTTCGCTACATCTGGTGGGGCTTTTGAAAAGGGGAAGCTTTATGTTTTAATAGACGAAAACTCTGCCTCAGCCTCAGAAATTGTTGCTGGAGCCCTACAAGACAATGATAAAGGAACAATTATAGGAAGACGCTCCTTCGGGAAAGGATTAGTTCAAGTGGAGATGGAATTAGGAGACGGTTCTGCTGTTCGATTAACTACGGCAAGGTACTATACCCCAACCGGAAGGTCTATTCAAAAGCCCTATACCAAAAATGGAGATGTAAATTATAATAAGGACTATCAAAAAAGGCTTTTAAGTGGGGAATTGTTATATAAAGATAGTATTCAAATTAATGATGCTCTTCAATATCAAACTCCAAAAGGTAAATATGTATACGGAGGAGGAGGAATTATACCAGATATTTTTGTAGGTATAGACACCTCAGGATATATGAATCCCTTTTTCTTTAACATTATTACTAACTTTTCTTTCGATTATGTAGATAAGAATAGAAAGGCGCTTAATGCATTGTGGAGACTGGATGATTTTCTTACTAATTTTGATAAAGACAATACCATTTTAGATTCATATCTTAAACTTCTTCCCTATAATTCAGCTAAACAAGATAATACAGGATTACTCTCAACAAAGACCAAAATAAAAATTAAAGGCTATTTAAATGCTACCATTGCAAGAGAGATTTTTGGTGATGAAGGGTTTTACAGAAGTATACAAAAAGACGATACTATGCTTCAAAAAGTATTAGAATTGGATGCTAACAAAGAATAGTGTTACTTTGTACCTCATGACTACCATCACTACATCTGCGAATAAAAAAATATATTTTGCATCTGATCAACATTTAGGAGCTCCAACAGCTGAAGCTAGTCTTGCTAGAGAAAAAAAATTCGTTAACTGGCTAGATACTATAAAAGACGATGCTGGAACCATCTTTTTATTGGGAGATTTATTTGACTTTTGGTTTGAATATAAGACTGTAGTTCCCAAGGGTTTTGTTAGAGTCTTAGGGAAACTTGCAGAACTTAAAGATTCTGGAATTGATATTTATTTTTTTGTGGGAAATCATGATTTATGGATGGGTGATTATTTTAAAAAAGAATTAAATATCCCTGTATTTCATGAGCCACAAGAATTTGATATCAATGGAAAAATCTTTTTAATAGGTCATGGCGATGGCTTGGGACCTGGTGATTATGGATATAAACGCATGAAAAAAGTGTTTACCTTTCCATTTTTTAAATGGTTGTTTAGGTGGCTTCACCCAGATATTGGAGTTCGGCTTGGTCACTATTTTTCTGTCAAAAATAAATTGATTTCTGGCGATGAAGATGCTCGTTTTTTAGGGGAAGAAAATGAGTGGTTAGCTCAATACTGTAGAAAAAAACTGACAGAAAAACATTATGATTTCTTTGTTTTTGGACACAGACATCTTCCTTTAGAAATTAACTTAAATGAAAACAGCACCTATATTAATCTTGGAGATTGGATTCAATATTTTACCTATGGAGAATTTATGAAAACCTTTAAACTTAGAGAATTTTAACTATACAACTTTGCAAATGCTATAAGTTGTTGAACTCCATCATAGATCCTCTTACAGTGTTCTTTAATAAAATTTTCGTTTATATTTTTTTCTGTATTGTAAGCTTTCATAACCTTTTCTCCATCAAAATCTACAAAAGCCATTCTAAAAAATAACTCATTAGATTTAAATCCAAAATCAGTGCCTGGCAATAATGCAACACCGTAATTATCCAATAAATGATGAGATAACTTGGTGCTAGTATCAATTCTAAGAGATTTAAAATTTTCTCTAAAATTATTAAACCCTATCATCATATAAAATGATCCTTGAGGAGTTGTACATTGAATAGAACATTTAGACAACTCATGATAAATATAAGACGAGATTCCATTTAGGATAGCAGCTGAAGTAGCAACATAATCTTGTAATTCTTTAGAATATTCATAAGCCTTAAGTGCTGAAAACTGAACTGGAGAAGAAACACAACTGAAGGTTTCACTAAACAAAGAAGAATATACTACAGAAAGGTCTTTGAGTTCTTTTGGCAAAGACATAAACCCTAAACGATATCCACCAGCAGAAAACACTTTACTTAACCCTCCGAAAACAAGTGTCCCTTCGGGATAAAACTTTGAAATGCTAGGAGAAAAATCATCATTGAAATTAATCTGAGAATAAATTTCATCTGAAAATACAATGACATTATACTTTCTACAGACCTTTGCAAGGTTTTCATACTCATCATATGAATAGATAGCTCCTGTTGGATTATTTGGTGAGTTTAATATCAAAATATGTTGCTGTTGTTGACTATCGCTTAAATACATTTCTAAACGGGAAGCAGTAAGCTTAAAATTATCTTCTAGTGTAGTTTCCAGAATACTATAGGTTCCTCCCTTAGATTTAATCTGAGGGATATAGCTAACCCAACTTCCTTTCGGAATTATAAAATGACCCTCGAATATTAAAACAGATTGGTACAACAATTCTTTACTTCCAGGCCCAATAAAAATAAACTCAGATGCACTCTGAATTCCCTGATGTATTGATAGAAAATTTGATACTTCATGTCTTAATTCGTTTAACCCATTTACAGGTAAATAATGATTATTATTTGCATGGTTTTTTAATTCATCAACAATTGAACTATGGATAGGAAAAGGAGATTGTCCAAAACCAAAATGAGTAATCTTCTTTCCTTTTTCTCGTAACGCTTTTACTTTTTCATTAATTAAAAGAGTTGCAGAGGGTTTTAATTCTGAAATATTTTTATTGATTTTCATAGGTGAAAAATAAAAAAAAGAGACCTATATAGGTCTCTTTTTTTATTAAAAGTTGTAAACTTTTTATGATGGGTCTTCTGTGTAGAATGTGTAAGAAACATTTCCACTAGCGTCTGTACTTTTAGTAAGCCACAATTGCCATCCGAAATCTTGTGCATTAATCGTAAATGAAAAATTACCCCCCGCAGTTACTATATCAAAATTAATATCTACTGGATTAGAAAAGGTGTTTTGAGGCCATTCAAATACCCAAAGTGCATAGTTTCCGTCAGCTAACATATCGCTAACATTCTCCTCGTTGGTTATACCTGCACTAGAGTCTAATGTATTTCCAGACCAACCCCAAGAAGAAGTCATTTCATCTAGATCTAAATCTAAATCTTGATTTCCTTCCCAAGTCATTTTTGCAGAGAAAAAACCTTGTCTCATCAATCTAACAGAAGTTTTTCCTGTTAGACTAGTTGTATAGTTTCTAGCAGCAGCATTCACTACAATAAAATCTGATAAATCTACATCATGAAAGTTATCAGCAGGAGCAAAATCTACAGAAATTACTAATGTGTTATCTCCAGTACTAGCAGATGAAGAAGTTGTTGCTCCACCATCTAAAGAGTATTCTATAGTAGAATAACTAGGTAAATCTTCTGAAAATTTAATGATTAAGTCATAGCTTGTAGCATTGTCTTCAACACCAATAATATCTACTTGTTGTTCTAATGAAGCTGTAAGTTCCTTCATTGGTAATACCGATATTGCATCATCGTCATCTACATTACATCCTACGAATGTAAAAACAGCTAATAATACAACACTTAATTTATATATATGTTTCATTTGTGTATGTTTTAATATTGGATTATAGTATACGTTACTTCACTTCCATTTGTAGACTTAGTGATTTCAATAGTGTCTCTCAAATCAGAATAAAATCCTCCTGCATTTGATAATGTTCCTGTAAAAGGATAAACAGTTTGTACAGGATGAGATACAACTTCAAACTCAACTAACCAATCAATAGAAGAACTTGCTACAGACCATGGTGCTATTACAAAAATGTATTGCCCGTCTGGTGCAGCAGCTGGTAATGTTAAGTTTTCAGGATCTTGATCAAAATTTTGGCTTATGTCAATAAACCCACCTTGAGCTACTGAAAATAGACCTGCATCTAAATCACTAAATCCAGCCCAATAGAAAGTCATATTCAAAGGACCTACTTCTGTAACTACAGAAAAAGGTAGAGAATCAGTTACATCTATGGTTCTAGTAATATCTCCTGGCGTTAAATAATAATCAAAATCGCCACCAAAATCAGCATCTAAAATTTCAATAGTTACTGTTTCTACATCTGTTCCCTCAGCCACTCCATCATCAGTAAAACTAACAACAACATCAACTGAAGTATCTCCGGCAGGAATGGTTACAGTTTCTGGGAAACTAGTACCGTCTGTCGTTCCGTCTGAAGAACTTACTCCTAAAGTGATAACTGTTGCCACAGGAAGTGGATTTGTACTTAAACTAATTGTAAATGTAGTCGCGTTATCTTCTTCACCTTCCAATACTAATTGACCATCGTTATCATCTGTGAATCCAATATTTATTTCACTTGTGGGATTTAAAGTTCCCGGGTTAGTTACACTATCTGCATCATCCTGTCCACACGATACTAAAAGTGTGATGGAGAATAATAATAGTGCTAAATATTTAATATTTTTCATATTCTATCAGTTTATATTTTATAATTTAAATTTTAATCTAGCAAAAACAGTTCTACCATTAATTCCAAACTGTGAAGTAACACGTGGGTATATAAAATTGTTACCACTTGTTAAATTAGCAGGACTTGCATCTGGGAATACATTAAAAATATTACTTGACCCTAAGGTTAAAGTCATATTTTCTGATAAATCATATCCAAAAGACATGTCAGTTATAACTTTAGCTCCAAATTCTGGATGAACAGGAACCGCTGTATCATTAATAGTTTGACTTGGTGTTGTATCAGGATTGATTACTGATCCAAAGAATGAATTTCTTAAAAAGAAATTCCACTTATCTCCTCTTAACATGTGTCCAAGATTTGCTTTAAATCTAGGAGTTGCTTTTTCTAAGAAGTAAGATTCTCTCTCACCAAAATATGTACCTGCCTGAGAGGCTAATACTGTTGATGAATTTATCTCATCTACTCTCTGTGTGTATGCAAATGTTACGGCTAAATCACTAGACAAAGTTAATTCGCCTACATTATCTTGATGTGAAACTACAACATCAAAACCTCTTGTCTCTGTATCAATTGCATTAGCAAAGAAACGAGCAGATTCTGCATCAGTAACAATTCCATCTGGTATAGAAAAGTTTCCTGTTAATACAACTCTGTCATCCACACCTGTAAAGAATGCATCTGCAGTTAAAGTTAAATTTGCATCTGGTATTTTAGCTGTAACTCCAAAACTTGCACTAAATGACTCCTCTTGTTTTAGTTGAGGAATTCCAAGGGCTCCAGCAATTTGACTATCATTTGAAAAAGTTCCTACTTCATAAGGAACTCCTGAAATAAAGTTAGTACTTATTGTATTAAAGTTTAACTGAGCTAAAGATGGAGCTCTAAATCCTGTACTTGCAGCAGCTCTAAGGTTAACATTATCACTTAACTTTACGATTCCTGCCAACTTCCAATTGAAAGTAGATCCAAAGTCACTGTAGTTTTCATATCTAACAGCTCCAGAAAGGAATAAGTTCTTGTTAACATCCAATTCTAAATCTCCATAGAAAGCATAACTGTTTCTAGTTGCATTTCTTTCGTTAGCTGGTCTAAAACCAGGGAATACTTGAATTCCTCCAGGTCTAGATCTTCCAAAGAAGTCTACTACTTGAGTGTCAACATTCCCATCCCAAATTTCACCATTAATATCATATGTTGCCCAAGATTCTTCTTGTCCAGCAGTGATATCATAAGCTTCCATTCTATATTCTGAACCAATAGCAACGTTTAAACCAGACATTACGTCATCGTAGAATTTTGTTAAATCTAAGTTTGTTGTATTTTGAGTAAAGGCAAATCCACCAGCATACACTTCTAAAGGTGATGCTTGTTGCAAACTCGCATTACTTGAATTTCCAATGTTAAAATCAAAAGAGTTTCTTCCATAAGTATTACTAAAATCTATATCCCAATCACCTTGCTTTCCTTTAATACCAACTGCAATAGATTCGTCGTTTACAATAGAATTTATTTCTGGTAACATTCCCGCTGGATATAATCCTGTAAAAGCTCTTGATTGAGCTGGTCTTCTGTAAAAACCTGCTGCATTACCTCTTCTGTGACTTATTCCACCAAATGCATAAAAACTAAAGTCATCATTAAGCTTTAACTCCATGTTTGCCATGAACTTTCCATTTCTTAATTGAGACTGACCAACTCTCATGCTAAAGTCTTGTCTTGTAAGCCCTCTAGTAATTAATTCATTTTCTGAAGTATCGAAGTTTAATAATCCTCTCAATTCATCAATTGAAGTAGCGGCATTAATTTGAGTTTTTAGTGAAAAAGGGAAATACGTTACTCCTTGAGCAAATGTTTGGATCTGAGATAAAGAATATTGAGTAATATCTGAACCATATCCAGAATTTAATCCTACCCATTCTACAGAATTACTTGCATCAAATATTTGACCAGTAAACCCTTCGGCACCTGCTCTATATGAAGGAGCTCTAGTTGACATAGAACCTGTGAAATTTATAAAACTACCTTTATCATCTAAAGGAATTCCATAATTTACATCAAATTGAAAGCTTTCTCCATCCGTACCACCAGTTTGGTTGTTTGCTTGGTCTCCCCAATTTGTTCCTTGATTTACTTGAAATTCTAATCCTTCATTACTTTTTAATACGATATTAATTACACCTGCAATGGCATCACTACCATATTGTGCTGATGCACCATCCTTTAAAATCTCAATTCTTTTGATTGCAAAGCTTGGTATAGTATTCATGTCAGTACCAACACTTCCTCTTCCAACTGTACTGTTAACGTTTACTAAAGACGTACTGTGTCTTCTCTTTCCATTTACTAGAACTAAAACTTGATCCGGACCTAAACCTCTTAAGGCTGCTGGGCTAATATGGTCTGTTCCATCAGAAACAGTTTGAGAAGTAGACGTAAATGAAGGTGCTACATAATTTAAAATATCATTGACTGAAACTTGAGGTCCTGAACTTACAAGCTCAGTAACGTCAATAACATCAACTGGTACTGGTGTATTAGATACAGTTCTATTTTTATTTCTAGACCCAACCAATACAACTTCATCTAAAGCAAGATTACTGTCTTCTAAGACGATGGTTACATAACTAGCATCTACAATACTTTTTTCAACAGTCTTGAATCCTAAAGAAGATACAGAAATTGTTGTCGGCATTTTCTTAACATCTAAAGAAAACTCACCATTCTCATTAGTTGTTGTACCGTTTGTGGTTCCTTTTTCTACGACATTCATAAATGATAAAGCCTCTCCGCTAGTATCAGTTACTTTTCCTTTAATTGTTTGGGCACTAATTGTGAATGCACCAGCAAACAAAAACATAACCGTAAAAAATTTTAATAAGTTATTTTGTTTCATATAAGTGTAATTGATTGATAATAACTGCAAATGTTGCTTTTTTTTTTGTTAAAAACAAAAAAATACAGGCTTAATATGATGTATGGTGCCATGTGAAATTTAAAATTTTGTTTGAAAAAACCCAAAAAAACCCATTCTAACTAGCTTTAACCTATTTTTAACAATGATAAAAAATCGAATAGTGTAGATTTGTTTTCAATTTTTTTTAACTTTCAAACTAATGAAAACATGGAGATAGACATAAGGGCAATTAATGAAAAAATTGAACGAGAAAGCGCCTTCATAGACCTTCTTACCTCAGAAATGAATAAAGTAATTGTTGGTCAAAAAGAAATGATAGAGCGTTTACTTATTGGTCTATTAGGCAATGGCCATATCTTGCTTGAGGGAGTTCCTGGTTTGGCCAAAACTTTAGCAATAAATACACTCTCAAAAGCTGTACAAGGTTCTTTTAGCAGAATTCAATTCACTCCAGATTTACTTCCTGCTGATGTGGTTGGTACCATGATTTACAACATGAAAGACAATGATTTTTCCATAAAAAAAGGTCCAATTTTTGCAAATTTTGTTTTAGCAGATGAAATTAATAGAGCGCCTGCAAAAGTGCAATCGGCTTTACTTGAAGCTATGCAAGAACGTCAAATAACCATTGGAGACACTACTTTCAAACTTGATGAACCTTTTCTAGTAATGGCTACACAGAATCCTGTTGAACAGGAAGGAACCTACCCGTTGCCTGAAGCCCAGGTAGATCGTTTCATGCTTAAAACTGTTATTAATTATCCGAAATTAACAGATGAGCAAACCATTATGAGACAAAATTTAAATGGTGGTTTTACCTCTGTAAATCCAGTAGTTTCTGTAGACCAAATTATAAAAGCAAGAGAGGCTACCAACGAAGTTTACATGGATGAAAAAATAGAAAAATATATTTTAGATATCATCTTTGCTACTAGATATCCTGAGCGCTATAATCTTTCAAAGCTTAAGCCTCTAATTAGTTTTGGAGCTTCTCCAAGAGGAAGTATTAATTTGGCGAAAGCAGCTAAATGCTATGCTTTCATCAAAAGAAGAGGGTATGTAATTCCTGAAGATGTTAGGGCTATTGTTTACGATGTTTTAAGACATAGAATTGGAATTACTTATGAAGCTGAAGCTGAAAACATTTCATCAGTAGATATTATCAATTCAATAATTAATGAAATTGAGGTTCCATAACCATCACTTCTTGTAAATTCTCAATTAAACTTGCAGAATTTTTTTTAAAGTTTTGAAAAGTTTCATTAAAATTATTTAGTTTACCCAAAAACTAGTGTTTACATCATGGATACCAAGGAAATACTGAAAAAAGTAAGAAAAATCGAAGTTAAGACCAGGCGTTTATCTGATCATATCTTTGGTGGTGAATATCATTCTACTTTTAAAGGCAGAGGGATGACATTTTCAGAGGTCAGATCTTACCAATTTGGAGATGATGTAAGAGCAATTGATTGGAATGTAACAGCGCGTTACAACGAACCTTTTATAAAAGTATTTGAGGAAGAAAGAGAACTCACCATGATGCTGATGGTAGATGTGTCTGGTTCTGAAAGTTTTGGAACTGCAAATCAATTTAAAAAAGATACCATAACAGAGATTTCTGCCACCTTAGCTTTTTCTGCAATCCAGAATAACGATAAAGTTGGGCTTATTCTTTTTTCAGATCAAATAGAATTATTTATCCCTCCAAAAAAAGGGAAAAGTCATGTATTAAGAATAATTCGAGAACTCATTGAGTTTACGCCTGTTAGTAAAAAGACAGACATCTCTGAGGCATTCAAATACCTCTCTAATGTCATGAAAAAGAAAGCTATTGTTTTTATGTTATCTGATTTTATGGATGATCATTATGAGAGCACTCTCAACATTGTTGGAAACAGACACGATATTACTGGAATTCGCGTTTATGACAAACATGATGAAGAAATTCCTAATATTGGAATGGTTCCCATGTTAGACGCTGAGACGAATACTATCCAACTTGTGAATACTAATTCAAAAAAGGTTCGTTATCATTATAAAACAGCTGCTCATAAGCTCTCAAATTATTTCAAAACAGCCTTTAAAAAAAGTGGTTCTGGAACTATTGATGCTAGAGTAGATGAAGATTATGTGAAAAAATTATTAGGCTATTTTAAACACAAAGGAAAATAACACGAATGAAACAAAAAATTCTTTTTTTTCTTCTTCTAACCTCTATGTTTGCTTATGCTCAAAAAGTAAGTGTAGAAACAGATACAACCAACATTAGAATTGGAGAACAATTTGTGTTCAAGATTTTGATTAAAGACACTGCAAATGTTATTTTACCAAATAAGCTAGAAAACTTAACCGGTTTAGAAGTTGTAAAGGATATAAAAACTGATACTTTTAAAAATAGCCTCATTAAAAAATATCTAATGACTGGCTTTGATAGTGGGTCATTTTTTATTCCCTCTCAGCAAATATTTATCAAAAATAGAGCTTATCTCTCCGATTCTTTATTGATTAATGTTGCAACAATTGCTGTAGATACCTCTAAACAAAAAATGTTTCCAATTAAGTCTATTCAAACAGAACCATTAATATACGATGACTTTAAACCCTACATTGTTTGGGTAATCTTGGCGCTATCACTTATCGGTATATTGGTGTATTATTTAATCACCCGTAAAAAACCAGAAGTTGATGAAAAAGAAACTGTCCTTATAATACCCCCTTTTGAGGAAGCCCTTCAAAAACTTCAAGAATTAGATAATAAATTATTGTGGCAGAATAATGAAATAAAAAAATATTACAGTGAACTTACCGAGATTGTTCGTGTATTTATAGAAAAAGAGTTAGAGATTCCTGCACTAGAAATTACAACACAAGAATTAGTTGCACTACTTTCTGAGTATGACAAGTCTAAAAATTATAATCTAACTAAAGAAACGATACAAAAACTAAATACACTTTTTAAAGAAGCAGATTTAGTTAAGTTTGCAAAATCTACTCCACTTTCACATGAAATTGAAGAAGATCGAAGAATTGCTGAAAAGGTATTAAATGACTTAAAGCCAATTCCATTAATAGATGAAATGAAAGAAGATGAATTGGACTAATTTTGAATTTAATAACCCTGAGTTTTTATGGCTATTAACTCTAATTCCTTTGTTGGCCATCTGGTTTTTTTTGATGCGTAAAAAAGAAACTGCTGTCTTAACAGTGTCTAACTTAAAAGGGTTCCAGACAAAAAATAGCATTTTACCAAAATTTAAACCGCTACTTCCAATCATTAGATTAATGGCATTAGCTTCATTAATTATTGCTCTTGCAAGACCTAGAAATGTAGCTGTTAGCAAAAAAATTAAAGCCAATAAAGGAATAGATATTGTAATGGCTATTGATGTTTCAGCTAGTATGCTAGCTAAGGATTTAAAACCAAATCGACTGGAGGCTCTAAAGGTGGTAGCTACAGATTTTGTGAATAGGCGGCCTAATGACAGAATTGGAATAGTGGTCTATGCAGGAGAAAGTTTTACACAAACTCCTATTACAAGTGATAAGAGAATTACAAAACGAACGATTTCAGAGATTAAATGGGGGCAACTAGATGGAGGAACAGCAATTGGAATGGGCCTTGGTTCTGCTGTAAATAGGTTAAAAGACAGTAAAGCAAAAAGTAAAGTAATCATTCTTTTGACAGACGGTGTTAACAACTCTGGTTTTGTTGACCCAAAAACAGCAACTGAGCTTGCAAAAGGGTTAAACATAAAGGTTTATACTGTGGGCATAGGTACTAATGGAATGGCCGATTTCCCTGTAAGTAGAGATGCCAGAGGAAGGTTACAGTTTAGGAAACAAAAAGTGGAAATAGACGAGGAATTACTTCAATTTATAGCAAGTGAGACCCAAGGGCAGTATTTTAGAGCCACAGACAATACCAAATTACAGGAAATTTACGATGAAATTGATTTATTAGAAAAAACTAAAATTGAAGAATTTAAATATTATAACTACCAAGAAAAATACAGGTTTTTAATCTTTATTGCCGGTAGTTTATTATTGTTAGAATTTGTGTTGAAGAACACATTGTTTAGAAGTTTTATATAATGTTATACAGACTAGAAGAGCCCATATATTTTTATCTATTTGCAACAATTCCAATACTTGTTTTAATTTTTCTATTGGTCTTGTGGTGGAAAAAAAGAACTCAAAAAAAATTTGCATCTGCAAACTTATTGGTGAAGTTAGCCCCTAACTACTCAATGTTTAAGTCTGTATTAAAGCTTCTATTTTTTAGTTTAGGACTATCATTTCTTATCCTAGCCTTAGTAAATCCTAAAATAGGAACAAAACTAAAAACAGTAAAAAGAGAGGGGGTAGATATTGTTTTTGCATTAGATGTTTCCAAAAGCATGCTAGCAGAAGATATCGCGCCTAATAGACTAGAAAAATCAAAACAAATTATTTCTAAGATTATAGATAAACTTGGAAGTGATCGAGTTGGGATTATTATCTATGCAGGAAATGCATATCCTCTTTTACCTATAACAACCGATCATGGGGCGGCAAAAATGTTTTTGCAAAATGCAAGCCCTGATTTAGTATCTAGCCAAGGAACCGCAATTAAAGAGGCTTTAGATTTAGCAAAAACATATTACAATAATGATGATCAGACCAATCGGTTTTTAATTATTATTTCAGATGGAGAAGATCATCAAGAAGAAACTAAGCAACTGGCACAAAACATTTCTAATGATGGTGTAAAAGTATATACAATTGGTGTAGGATCAGAAAAAGGTGCACCCATACCTATGAAAATTAATGGATCTTTGATTGGATATAAAAAATATAAAGGAGAAACTGTCCTTACAAAACGCAATTCTGAACTTTTAAAAGGAGTAGCCAATATCGCAAATGGTAATTATATTGATGGTAATCTAACAGATAAACCTGTTAAAGCTATTGAGAAAATTATTGATAATGCACAAAAAACAGAATTTGAAACGAAACAATTTTCAGACTATAAAGACCAATTTCAATGGTTTATCGCTATCGGTCTATTATTTTTAATACTAGATGTTTTTTTACTAGATAAGAAAACTAGGTGGCTAAAGAAGATAGATTTATTCAATGAAAAAGATACTTAAACTTGAAAAAATGAAAGAATTAATCTCTACATATTTTATTTTTACATTGTTGATTACCGCATCAACTGTGTATGCTCAAAAAGACTCTATTGCACTTCAAAGAGAGGCTAGAAAGTTAGTAAGAGAGGGAAATTTATTGTATAATCAAAACAATTATACAGATGCATCTATTGCCTACAAAAAAGCTTTAGAAAAAAATAGCAGTTACAAAAAAGCAACATATAATCTAGGAAATGCTTTATACCAAGGAAAAAATTTCAAAGAGGCCATTCCTCAATATAACATTTCTGTAGAAAATGCAAAGGATGCCTATGAAAAAGCAGAAGGGTATCATAATATCGGAAATGCAATGCTACAAGAAAAAAACTACAAAGGTGCAGTAGCTGCCTTTAAAAATGCTCTTAGGAATAATCCTAACGACGACGAAACTCGATATAACTTAGCCGTAGCGCAAAAGCTTCTTGAGGACGAAGAAAATAAAAACAAGGGTAAGGATAAAAATAAAGATAAGAATAAGGATAAAAATAAAGACAAGGATAAAAAGAAGGACAAAGAAAAGGATAAAGACAAAAAAGAAGGAGACGATAAAGACAAAAAAGATCCGAAAAAAAATGATGATAAAGGAGACGACAAGAAGAAACAAGAGCAAAAGAAAAACGAAAAAAAGGAGCAAAAACCTCAACCCAATAAAATGTCACCTCAACAAATTAAACAACTATTAGAAAGTTTAAAAAATGAGGAGAAAAAAACGCAGAAAAAATTAAACGCAAAAAAAGCTAAAGGTTCTAAAGTTAAACAAGAAAAAGATTGGTAATTTTTATATTTGCGATTCGTTAGATAATTAAAATGAAGAGGAGAATTAAATACATGCTAATTTTATGTGCTCTATTGAGTTGGCCTGCTTTTGCGCAAACTCCAGAACTTGTTACCACTGTTAGCAAAAATAAATTAGGACTCAACCAAAGATTAAAAATACAGTTCACTATAAATCAACAAGGAGCAGACAACTTTGAGCCTCCTAACTTTAAAAATTTCCGAATTGTTAGTGGACCAAGTCAATCTATTAGTCAATCCTGGATTAATGGAAAAGCAAGTTTTTCTCAATCGTATAGTTACATCATAAAACCCTTGAATAAAGGTGAATTTATAATCCCTCATGCCACTATAAATCTTAATAATAAAATCCTAAAATCTAACCCAATAAAGGTAATTGTTTTAGATCCGGTAGAAATTCCTAAAGACCCTAACGACCCGAACTATATTGCTCAACAGAATGTTCACTTAGTTGCAGAAATTTCAAAGTCTAATCCTTACGTGGGTGAAGGAATCTACGTAGAATATAGGCTATACGTCAGTCAGAATATAAGTGTTAGTGATTTCTCATTCACAGAGTCGCCACAGTATAATGGTTTCTGGAATCAGGACATTAAAATACGTGGATTAAATGCAAAAAACGGAACCTATAATGGAGAACAATACAGATATGTAGTGTTACAAAAAGCACTTTTAATTCCAACTAAATCTGGTAAGCTCACCATAGATCCAATAAAGATGGATATTGTAATTGGAGTTCCAACTGGAAGAGGAGATTTTTTTGGGAATCCCATTGTAAGAAATGTCACAAAAAGTTTTGCTTCAGCTAAAAAATTCATTCAATCCAAAACATTACCAATTGAGGGAAAACCTGAGAGTTTCAATGGAGCTGTAGGCGATTTTAATTTTGTAGTGAGTTCGAGTAAGAATATTTTAAAGTCAAATGAATCAGCTACTGTTTCGGTAAAGGTTACTGGAAATGGAAATTTAAAATTATTTGAATTACCAGAAATAAAAACACCCTCTGAATTAGAAGTCTTCACCCCAGAACAAAAAGAAAAGATTACTATTAATTCTAGAGGAATTAAAGGTTCAGTAACTAAGAATTATACTGTAGTCCCACAATTTAAAGGAAAGTATAAAATCCCAAGTACTGAATTTTCTTACTTTGACCTTAAAGAAAATAAATACGTTAGTTTAAATTCTGAAGATTTATTTGTTGAGGTTTTAGAGGGTAAAGAATTAGTGACAAATTCTGACATGGACTCAACTACAAAAAAAGAAATTATTGTTACAGGAGACAATTTTAGATACATACAAACAAATAGTACATTTCACCAAGCAATACAATCAGACTTCTACACCTCTAAACTTTATTATTTATTATTGGTATTACCATTATTATTCATTCCTGTTGGGATAGCAATTGCTAGAAAAAATAAAGCAAGAAGTAATGATGTTCTGGGGAATAGGTTAAGAAAAGCAGACCGTTTGGCCAAAAAATATCTTTCTGAAGCAAAAAAACAATTAGGAACTAAAGAGGCTTTTTATGTGGCATTAGAGAAAGCACTTCATAATTATTTGAAAGCCAAATTAAAAATTGAAACCTCAGATATTAGTAGAGAAAAAATTACAGAATTATTAAAAAAGGAGGGGGTTAATAAAAATGACATTAACTCGTTTATAGACGTTTTTAATAGCTGTGATATGGCGAGATACTCCCCTGTGACTGAGGTAGGAATGAAAGACGATTTTGAAAAATCTAAATCTGTAATTACTCAAATAGATAAACAATTGTAAAATGAAAAAAAATCTAATTTTACTGCTTCTTCTCTCATGTCAATTGTTTTCTCAAAACACTGAAGAATTATTTAAAGAAGGAAACAAACAGTATAAACTATCTAACTATTCTGAAGCAATTTCAAGCTACAAAGAAATTGAAGCCCTTGGCCTCACTTCGTCAGAATTATACTATAATTTAGGAAATTGTTATTACAAGTTAAACCAAGTTGCTCCTGCAATTTATAATTATGAAAAAGCACTATTAATAAACCCTTTAAATGAGGATGCCCAAAATAATTTAGTGTTTGCAAAAAGACTAACCATAGATGCTATTGAAGAAATTCCAAAAACAATTTTTCAAAAACTAGATGACTTCATAGTAAAAAAATTATCCTACAACGAATGGGCAATTGTAAGTGTTGTTTTTTCTATACTTGGCTCATTACTTTTTCTACTCTTTTATTTTTCATTCACTCCTGCAATAAAACGTTTATTTTTTGTGACAAGTATTCTAAGTTTTCTGCTATTATTTATTACTTTATTTTTTACGATCAAAGAGTATGCTTATGCAAAATCAACTGTGGAGGCCATCATATTTAGTAAAGAAATTGATATTAATAATGCCCCAACTGACAATAGTGAAAAAATATTTACACTTCATGAAGGCACAAAAGTAGTAGTCTTGGACAGTGTAGATAACTGGAAAAAAATTAAAATTGCTGATGGAAAAATTGGCTGGATTAGAGCTGATGAAATAAAATTATTAACTATTTTTTAAAAAATTTTAACACATATAATCTATCTGTACCTTATCTTTGTAGGATATTTTTCACGATGGTAAAACTTTTGATTACTTATTTCTTTTCGCTTGTGTTGCTCATTTCAGTAGCTACCCCATCCTACATGAGCTTAATAGAAGAAACTTCCAAAGTTGAAGTTGTTGATATAGGTGAAGAGGAGGAGAAAAATGGTAAAGAATCTTCTAAAGATTTGGATGTAAAAAACTATTATTCTACAGATAATTCATCTCTTTACAATAATCTTGAAAAAAAGAAACAAATAAGTTTCTATTCAAAAAATTACACTTCTTATCAAGATAAATTAATTTCTCCACCACCAGAATTCCTTTTTTAATTAGCATCCGTTTAGTCAATTAAGTATTAATTTATTCAGCCTTTTTTTAAGAAAAAATTTTAAAGGTTGACCTATTAAAAATATATCATGTTTAAAACAATTAAAAGTGATTTACCTGCTAGTATTGTAGTTTTTTTTGTAGCACTACCCTTGTGTTTGGGAATTGCATTAGCTAGTGGAGCCCCTCTTTTTTCAGGTCTGATTGCCGGAATAATTGGAGGTATTGTTGTAGCTAGCATCAGTGGATCTAGCATAGGAGTAAGTGGTCCTGCTGCTGGATTAGCAGCCATAGTATTAGCCGCTATTTCTACCTTAGGTGGTTTAGAAAATGGTGGATTTGAAAAATTCTTAGTAGCGGTAGTTTTGGGAGGAATCATTCAGATACTTCTTGGAATTGCTAGAGCTGGTATTATTGCCTATTTCTTTCCATCATCTGTAATCAAAGGAATGCTTACAGGTATAGGAATTATCATCATCTTAAAGCAGATTCCATACTTTTTTGGAATGGATAAAAACCCTACTGGAGACTATGACTTCCTTCAGGTAGAATGGGATAATTTGATTTCTGGATTGTTAAATTCTTTCAATGCATTGATCAGCGGTAATATAAGCATGGGGGCCATGTTAATTGGTATAATATCCCTAGGTATTCTACTATTATGGTCAAATATTTTATCTAAAAAAGCGAAAATTTTCCAACTTATACAAGGACCTTTAGTTGCTGTAGTTGCAGGAATCATTTTCTATGTATTTACTAAAGACAGTGGTTTAGGATTGACTAAAGAGCAATTGGTTTCTGTTCCAATACCTGATAGCTTTGAAAATTTTAAAGGGCAATTTAGTTTTCCTAATTTTTCTGCTATAAGTGATAAAAATGTTTGGGTAATTGCCATCACTATTGCCATAGTCGCTAGTTTAGAAACATTACTTTGTGTTGAAGCTACAGACAAATTAGACCCTGATAAAAATGTCACACCAACCAATAGAGAATTGATTGCACAAGGAACAGGAAATATTATTTCAGGAATGATTGGAGGATTGCCTATTACTCAAGTAATTGTTAGAAGTTCTGCGAATATTCAATCTGGAGGTAAAAGTAAGATGTCTGCAATTATTCATGGTTTTTTCCTTTTAATTTCAGTAATCTTAATTCCAAAATTATTGAACCAAATTCCACTTTCAGTTTTGGCTGCAGTCTTATTTGTAGTGGGTTTCAAATTGGCTAAACCTTCTACTTTTAAAAGTATGTTCAAATTGGGATGGAAACAATGGTTGCCTTTCATGACTACTGTTTTACCTATGGCCATTACTGGTGACTTATTGTTAGGTATTGGTTTAGGACTAAGTGTAGGAATTGTGGTTATACTTATTAAGAGTTTCCAAAACTCACACTTTTTAAATATTGAAGAAAAAGGTAATGGAAGCAATACTGTAAAAATGACTCTAGCAGAAGAAGTTACCTTCTTTAACAAAGGAGCTATACTTACAGAGTTAGACCGTTTGGAGGAAAATACAAACTTAGAGTTGGATGTAAGAAAAACACGTTATTTAGATAATGATATTGTCGAAATTTTAGAAGATTTTGCCTTCAAAGCTAAGGAAAGAAATATCGAAATAAAATTGTACTCTGAGAGAGGAACCGTTAAAAATCCAGATAGTTTTATTGAATTTTTCAAATTAAATAAAAACTAAATAAAATATATTTATTAAATCTTAAAAACAAAAAAAATGAGTAATCACATTATTACAGAACAAGAAGTTCTTGACGCTCAACAAGCTTGGGGGGAAGGAATCGTAAAAATCGGAAATGTTTTTCAAAACGAAGGAGACTACAGTGCTGCTGCAGAGGAACATATCGATCAATTTTATAACTACGGGTCAGACCGTTCAGGAAGCGTTTTATTCAAACCAACCCTTGCTGCAGAAAAGCAATTTAGACCAACCTTTGAAGGAGCATTGTCTTATTTCGTAGGCGGAAACTCAAACTTCTCAGAAGATCATGGTTTTGCAATCAAGCCCTGGTCTCATGTACGTTGGGAAAGCCTTGGTATCAATATTATTGGTAATATGGCAATCGCTATGGGGAACTACTACTTTACAGTCGTAGGAACTGGTGATATCGTAAAAGTAGAGTATTCATTTGCTTATTCTAAAAACGATCAAGGTGAATTAAAAATAATTCTTCACGGATCTCATTTACCTTATTCTCCACAATAGTCATAAAAGATTATTAGTAATGAAAAAATTTATATGCACATTAGGAATAGCGCTCATCTCATTGAGCGCTTTTTCTCAAGAAAGTGGTCCAGGAAACTGGTTAATATATATTGGCAGCAAACAACTAAACACCAAATGGAATTTACATCATGAGATCCAGTATAGAAATTATAATGCTATCGGTGATCTCGAACAATTATTAATTCGTACAGGACTTGGATATAAGATAGGTTCAAAAAGTAACCTGTTGTTAGGATACGGATATATTAACTCCGAAAATTTTACAGGAAACTACGAAGACCAAGTAACAATTGAAGAGCATAGAATTTTTCAACAATTCATTACCAAGCAAAGTATTGGAAACTTTAATTTACAACATCGATACCGATTTGAACAACGTTTTGTTGAGAGTGATTTTAAAACACGGTTTCGCTACTTTCTAGGACTGAATATTCCTCTAAAGAACCCAAAGTATTACCTCTCTGCTTACAATGAAATCTTTTTAAATGGAGAATCAAAAATTTTTGACAGAAATCGAATTTATGGTGGGCTAGGCTACAAAATAGGTAAGGGAATCAAACTTGAACTTGGTTATATGAATCAAGTTTTTGAGACCGCTAGTCGAGATCAGATCAATATCATCACCTTTGTGAATTTCTAAAAATAATATCTAAAAGCCAATGAATTTCATTGGTTTTTTTTTAGTTTAAAAACTAGTATAGTATAAAACATCAATTGCTTATGAAACATCTTTTTTCTAATCTTCGCGGAGACTTTTTCGGAGGGATCACAGCAGGAATTGTCGCACTTCCATTAGCATTAGCCTTTGGAGTGGCTTCTGGACTTGGCCCTAGTGCTGGTTTATATGGAGCTATTTTCATCAGCTTTTTTGCGGCGTTATTTGGAGGAACATCAACACAAATTTCTGGGCCCACAGCTCCAATGACAGCTTTGAGTACTGTTGTTATTGCAGGAATTATTGCAGCTAATAATGGAGAAGTTAACAAAGCACTTCCAGCAATCTTAACTGTCTTTCTATTTGCAGGAATCTTTCAAATTGTATTGGGAGGCTTAGGCTTAGGAAAATACATTCGTTATATCCCATACCCAGTGGTATCGGGTTTTATGACTGCTATTGGATTAATGATTATCATCTCTCAATTTACTCCTTCGTTAGGATACCAAGTAAAAGAAGACACCCAATTTGTTGAGCAATTTGAAGTTTTAGCAGAACAAGCTATACTAAAAAATATACTAGAAGATAACGTAAAAAAAAGAGGGGTATTAACCCTAAGAGACTTTCAAGAAACTGTTGATCAAGGAGAACTCATCTCTTCTGATGCAGTGTATAAAGAAGCTCAAAATTTAGCAAAAAAAGAGGCTTCTGGAGTTTTAGGAGCTCTTAGAATGCTTCCAAGAATGTTGCAAAAAGTGAACTGGCTGGAGTTTTTGCTAACATTAAGTACTATTTTTATTATCTATGGATTTAAGAAGATTACAACAAAGATTCCTAGTTCACTGGTTGCCCTAGTTGTTGTCTCTGGAATTGCTGTGGGTCTAAATTTGAACTATGCTTCTATTGAAGAAATTCCTACAGATTTTCCTATGCCTAATGTAGCTATTTTTACCTCTTTTGAGCTAAGTAGTGTAAGTCCATACATCCTCACTGCATTAACACTAGCACTTTTAGGGTCAATAGATTCACTTTTAACGAGTGTTGTCGCTGATAATATGACCAAAACTAAGCACAAACCTAACCGAGAATTAATTGGACAAGGTATTGGAAATAGTATTGCTTCTATTTTTGGGGGTATCCCTGGTGCAGGGGCTACCATTAGAACAGTAGTCAATATTAATGCTGGAGGGAAAACGAAATTATCTGGAATGATTGCTGGAATAATGCTACTTGTTGTCCTTCTTGGATTAGGGTCTGTGGCCTCTAAAATCCCACAAGCTGTTTTAGCAGGAATTCTGGTTACTGTAGGTATTGGTGTAATTGATTACAAAGGATTAAAAGCTATTTCTTCTTTGCCTAAGGATATTAAAGTTGGCCCTTTTAAACTTAGTTCAGAGGTGTTAATTATGTTTACTGTAATGGTTCTTGCCACATTCTGGGATTTAATCTACGCTGTAGGTATTGGTTTAGTGTTTGCCTCTTTAATTTTTATGAAAAAAACAGGTGATTTGACTGCTCAAAAATCTACCATAACACCCTTAGATGAAGATACTTGGGATGATGAAAAAGGGATTACTAAAGAATTAAAAAATACTGTTTTTGTAAAGCATATTAACGGACCATTATTCTTTGGATTTACTAGTGAATTTCAACAACTATCTAAGCAAATTCCTCTGGATGCTCATACTATTGTTATTCGAATGGATCGAATGCCTTATATGGATCAATCTGGCTTATATGCTTTAGAAGACATGCTCGTTCGCCTTAGAGACTTGGGTAAGACCGTTCTTTTTGTATGTCCTCAACAACAACCTAGGTTTATGATGGAGCGCATTGATATTATACCAGATCTTATAGGAGAAGAGAGAATATTTAAAGAAATTGGTGCTTGCATACAATGGATTAAAAAGAACAATAAATAGTTTTATTCACACTCTATAAATACCACTATTTAAAGATACTGCTATTGCTTTTTTAAATGTAATAAAGTGTTTTGTTTATTATTTTAGTGTGCCAATTATTCATTCTTCTTTTTATCAATCTCTTGAATGATTTTAGGAAATATTGTAGGCACAATTTTCTTTACAGGCATATACAAGACAGATGTGTCTAACGTCTCTTTTTCTATAAAATGAATAACGTTATTTAATCGAGCAAAAAACACAACTATTACGCTTAAAATCACCACACTTTTTAAGAGCGCAAAAACACCCCCCAGTATTTTATTAATCATCCCTAGCGCAACAAAATTTGCCATTTTTGTAAGGACCTTTCCTAGGGAAGAAACAGCAATTACGATGACAATAAACGTAGCTGCAAATGCTGTTAAAGTAATATAATTCTCACTCCACTCTACATACTCTTTTATAATATTTGCAGCAAAATAAGAAAAGTAGACTGCTCCATAAATACCACCAATTAAAGCAATTAAAGATGCTATTTCTACAAAAAAACCTTTCATAAAACCTCTTACAAAAGCAAAAATTAAAATAACTACTATTACAATATCAATAATGTTCATAATTCTTATCTTTTTTTTCAAATATAAGTAACTCAATGCTATTCTTTGGTGCATTCTTGTTTGTATCTTTACGATTATGTATGCTTTAGTAGATTGTAATAACTTTTATGCTTCTTGTGAGCGGGTTTTTAACCCTAACTTACAAAATAAACCTGTTGCTGTATTAAGTAATAATGACGGTTGTATAATTGCTAGAAGTGATGAGGTTAAAAAATTAAATCTCCCGATGGGTGCTCCTATTTTTAAATGGAAAGATTTTTGCAAACATCATAAAATCAATGTTTTATCTTCCAACTATCCTCTATATGGTGATATGAGTGCTAGAGTTATGAAAATTCTAGAGCAATTTTCACCTAATGTCGAAGTCTACAGTATTGATGAAGCTTTTATAGATCTTACGGGGTTTGATCGTCATGATTTTAATGCATACGGAAAGAGTATTCGGAAACGAATTTTAAAATGGACCGGAATACCAACATGTGTAGGTATTGCTCCCACAAAAGCACTCTGTAAAGTAGCTAATAAAATTGCAAGAAAATTTCCAAAAGAAACAGGTGGCGTTTATGTAATTGATACAGACGAGAAACGAATAAAAGGACTCAAATGGACTGCCATTAAAAATGTTTGGGGAATTGGTCGTCGTCTAGAAAAACGGCTGATGTTAAAGGGGTGTAAAACAGCATTTGATTTTACCCAATTATCGGATGATTGGATTCGTCGTAATTTTTCAATTACAGAATGGAGACTCAAGAAAGACTTAGAAGGAATTCCAACAATTGATTTTGAAATAAAAGAAATAAAACGTTCTATTTCAACAACTAGAAGTTTTGAGAAAGCCTACTCAGACATTGAAGATATTACTGAAAGAATTTCCACTTTTGCTTCATGTTGTTCAGAAAAATTGCGGGCACAAAAATCTAGTTGTCATATGATTATCGTGATGCTAAGGAGTGATCGTTACAAAAAGAATGCTGAACAGTATAGTGCATCAAAAACCGTTGTTTTTTCATACCCTACAGATTCTACGCTCAGCATTACAAAAGCTGCAGTAGAGGCTATAAAAACAATTTTCAAACCAGGAATTAGTTATAAAAAAGCGGGGGTTATTGTTACAGGGCTAGTCCCTACAAACAACCATCAATTAAATTTATTCCTTCATGAAAATCCAAAACATAAGCCATTAATGTCTGCTATAGACCATTTAAATAAAAAATTTAAAACGACCGCTATAAAATTGGCAAATCAAGACTTACAACGAACTTGGAAAATGAAACAGGAACGTCTTTCTCCGAAATACACCACAAAAATAAACGATATTATTACTGTAAAATAAATGACAAAATCACTTCAATTCTTCACTCCTAAAACATCGAATAGTGCAGGTGCAATTTTTATCGATATAGGAATTTCGGCTGGTTTCCCCTCACCTGCAGATGATTTTACAGAAACAAGAATTTCTCTAGATGAGGAATTAATTACCAATAAGGAAGCAACATTCTTTGCTAAAGTAAACGGACAGTCTATGGTTGGTGCGGGTTTAGATGATAAGGATTTATTGGTTATTGACAGAAGTCTTGAGCCTGAAAACAATAGGATTGCTGTTTGTTTTTTAGATGGAGAGTTTACTGTAAAACGTTTGAAAGTAAGTGACGGTGAAGTATGGCTTCAACCCGAAAATCCTGAGTATCCAAGTATTAAAATTACTGAGGAAAATAATCTTGTAATTTGGGGAATTGTAACTAGTGTTATAAAAAAGGTATAGTAGTAAACTATTAGTTCAAATTACGTTTTTCAATAAAAAATCTTTTCAATAAAAGGCTACATTCATGTTCTAAAACTCCACTAACTACTTTTGTTTTAGGATGTAAAGTTGTTTGTAAATTGACAAAGCCTCTTTGAGGCTCAGAAGCACCATATACAATCTTTCCTAATTGGGCCCAGTAGCTTGCGCCTGCACACATTTGGCAGGGCTCTAAGGTTACATAAAGTGTACATTCTTTTAAGTATTTCCCTCCAAGAAAATCAGCAGCTGCAGTAAATGCTTGCATTTCTGCATGTGCTGTAACATCATTTAATGTTTCAGTAAGATTATGTGCTCTTGCAATAATTTTATCATTCATAACAATCACAGCCCCTACAGGAACCTCTTTTTTCTGAAAAGCAAGTTCAGCTTCCTGAAGTGCTTTTTTCATAAAATAAGTATCGTCAAAAGGTGGAATCATTTTAAAAAATATAATATTCAATATTACAAATATCTTTTGAGTTGTAAAATTGTATTTTTGTGATATGATCAATGCTTTACTTGACACCATAAAAATTCCATCAGATCTTAGAAAATTAACTAAAGATCAATTGCCAGAATTGGCAAAAGAATTGCGTGCGTTTATCATTAACATCGTAGCCACAAAGCAAGGACATTTAGGAGCTAGTCTAGGGGTAGTTGAACTTACTATTGCTTTACATTATTTATTTGACACACCCAGAGATCTCTTGTTGTGGGATGTAGGACACCAAGCTTACGGACATAAAATTTTAACCGGAAGAAAAGATATTTTTCATACCAATAGACAATTGGGTGGAATTTCAGGATTTCCAAAAAGAAAGGAAAGTGAATATGATGCATTTGGAGTTGGGCATTCTTCTACTTCTATTTCGGCAGCATTAGGAATGGCAATAGCTTCTTCTTTGAAAGGTGAGACTGATAAACAACATATTGCTGTTATTGGGGATGCTTCTATTGCTAGCGGAATGGCTTTTGAAGCCCTAAACCATGCTGGGGTTTCAGACGCTAATATCTTAATTATTTTAAATGATAACGCTATTGGTATAGATCCTGCTGTGGGTGCCTTAAAAGAATATTTAACTAAAGTTAAAACAGATCGATCTTTAGCACAAAATAATATTATTAAGGCCTTAAATTTTGATTACTCTGGCCCAATTGATGGTCATAATTTTAATAGTTTATTGCGAGAACTTAAGCGCCTTAAAAATAAAAAGGGTCCAAAGTTTTTGCACGTTATCACAACAAAAGGAAAAGGATTGATTCAGGCAGAAAAAGATCAAGTAACCTATCATTCTCCCGGTCATTTCGATGCTAAAACTGGAGAAATCATTCCAAAAAATAGCAAAGGATTATCCCCTAAATATCAAGATGTTTTTGGAGAAACTATTGTTGAACTGGCTAGAGAAAATAAAAAAATTGTTGGAATTACTCCTGCAATGCTCTCTGGAAGTTCACTCAAAATGATGCTTGAAGAATTTCCTGAAAGAACCTTTGATGTTGGTATAGCAGAACAACATGCCGTTACCTTGGCTGCTGGAATGGCAACTCAAGGAATGATTCCTTTTTGTAATATTTATTCCACATTTATTCAACGAGCCTATGACCAAATCATACATGATGTGGCCCTACAAAATTTACCTGTTATTTTTTGTATTGATAGAGCCGGATTGGTAGGTGAAGATGGTGCTACTCATCATGGTATTTTTGATATTTCTTACATGAGAGCGATCCCAAATATGATTGTTTGTGCTCCAAGAAATGAAATAGAATTACGAAATATATTGTATACTTCTCAGTTGGGTCTTGAACAACCTATCGCTATTCGTTACCCAAGAGGAAGAGGTGTCTTATTTGATTGGAAAAAACCTTTTAAAATGATTGAGTTAGGAACTGGTGTTTGTTTGAGAGCAGGAAAAGACATTGCCGTACTTTCAATAGGAACTATAGGGAATAATGCAACAAAAGCACTTGAGGAATTGCCAAATATTGCTCATTATGATATGCGATTTTCAAAACCTTTAGATCAAAAATTATTACACACCATTTGTTCTAATTTTAAACAAATTATTACCCTTGAAGAGGGTTTAAAAATAGGAGGATTTGGGTCATCTGTTCTAGAATTTATGACCAAACATAACTATAAAAATACTGTAACTATTTTAGGGATAGATGACCATTTTACTGAGCATGGAACAATTGAGGAACTTCAAAAAATAAATGGTATAGATATAAACTCCATCAGGCAAGTCATAAAAAATCTGGGAGATCAATAGTCTTCTTTATTACATGATACTCCCTTGTATCTTTTTGTGAATTCGAATCGCATAACTGTCTGACATTCTTGAAACATATGTACATATAGCCATAATCCTTTCGTACGAAGATTCAGAACTAATCATAAATTCTTTTGGAAGTAAGTTAAGTAGTAAACTATCATAATTGGTTGGAGCTCCTTTATAATGATTGTTTAACGCAGTTACAAAAATATCTAATAAATCTGCTATTATTTTGTACCCTGCCACTTCTTTTTCGACCACTTCTTGACTTTTATATATTTTTGAAATACTGATTTTCAAAATATCATTAATCTGTGCCTCATAGGCACATTTATCGAGTAGAGAAGTTGAAAATGCTCCCTCTAAAATGGCTGTTTCATTAGCTAAAAAAATATCAACGGCTTCATTAATTAATGTATTAATAGCCAATGCTCTGAGATAACTGACTCTATCTTTTTTAAACTTTAAAGAATGGTATTTTTTTGTGTCAATGGTATTTTTTACAAGTTTAATTAAGTATTCTAGAGCAAATTCTTCCTCAATTAATCCTAAATTAATTCCATCTTCAAAATCTATAATTGTATAACAGATATCATCTGCTGCTTCTACTAAAAAAGTTAATGGATGTCTATGATAACTGATGGCTTGTGTTTTAGATTTTTTGAGCAAGCCTAAATCTTCAACAATATCTAAAAAAGCTTCTTTTTCTGACTGAAAACACCCGTATTTTTTATCTGCTATATGATTTGTCGGCTTTTTAGGTAATGATTCTTTGGGGTATTTAATAAATGCTCCAAGTGTGGCGTAAGAGAGGCGCAACCCTCCATAGATGCCTTCTCTGTTTTCCGTTAAAATTTTGAGTCCATTAGCATTTCCTTCAAAATCTATGAGGTCTTGGTACTCTTCTGGAGATAATAGATCTTTATATTGCGATCCTTTTCCTGTTTTAAAATACTCTCCAATAGCTTTTTCTCCTGAATGACCAAAGGGAGGATTTCCAATATCGTGCATCACAGAGGCTGCAGCTACAATGGCTCCAAAATCATTAAATGAATAGCCTAGTTGTTTTAGGTTAGGATGTCTTTCCAATAAAACTTTTCCTACTCTTCTTCCCAAAGTTCTCCCTACAACAGAAACCTCTAAACTGTGTGTAAGCCTAGTATGTACAAAATCTGTTTCAGACAAGGGAATAACTTGGGTTTTATCTTGTAAGCTTCTAAAAGCTTCAGAGAATATAATTCTATCAAAATCTACTTCAAAACCTAATCGTGTTTCATCTTGCTTGGCTCTTGGTCGCTTTTGAAGATCACCAAAACGTTTTAAAGAAAGTAATTGTTCCCAGTTCATCATACAGTTATGATTTTGATTTTAGATAAAAAAAGAATCTCAAATGTATTGAGATTCTTTTTTAAAAATACATTAATTAACACATTTCTAAGACCCACACATCAAGCAATCATCATCTGGTCCTGCATTTTTTGAAGACTCTACCATGGCTTTAAATTCTTCTGGTGTCATCGGAGCGTCTTGGCCTTGAGGAGTTTTTTTCTTTTCTTTAGAAAGCGTAAACTGAATAGCATTTACAGCTGATTTAGTTCTCAAATAATACATTCCTGTTTTCAATCCAGACTTCCAAGCATAAAAATGCATAGAGGTAAGTTTGGCATAGTCTGCGTCTTGCATGAAAAGATTTAAGGATTGAGATTGATCGATGAAATATCCTCTATGACGTGCCATATCAATGATATCTTTCATACTCATTTCCCATACAGTTTTATAAAGGTCTTTTATGTTTTGTGGAATTTTTTCTATGTGCTGAATAGATCCATTGGCTCTCATAATTTCTTCCTTCATATTATTATCCCAAAGCTCCATCTCTACCAGATCTTCCAATAGATGTTTATTTACAACTATAAATTCTCCAGAAAGGACACGTCTAGTATAGATGTTTGAAGTGTAAGGTTCAAAAGCTTCATTGTTCCCTAAAATTTGAGAAGTTGAAGCCGTGGGCATTGGTGCCACCAATAATGAATTTCTTACACCGTGCTTCATTACGTTTTTACGTAGTTTTTTCCAATCCCAGTTGCCGCTCAAATCTTCATCATTAATTCCCCACATGTTGTATTGAAATTCTCCTTCAGACATTGGAGATCCTTTATATGTAGAATATGGTTCTTTGGCTTTGGCAATCTCCATAGAGGATTGAACTGATGCAAAATATAAGGTCTCAAAAATATCCTTATTTAGCTTTTTTGCGGCATCAGAAGTAAAGGGTAAACGCAACATGATAAAAGCATCTGCAAGCCCTTGAACTCCAAGCCCTACAGGTCTATGTCTAAAATTAGAATTTTCAGCTTCCTGAACTGGATAATAATTTCGATCAATAACTGTATCTAAGTTTCTAATCACTTTTTTAGTTACATCATACAACTTTTTATGATTAAAATACTTTTCTCCTGACTCTTTTTCGCTTATGAACATGGGTAATGCAATCGATGCTAAATTACATACAGCAACTTCATCGGTAGCTGTATATTCCATAATTTCTGTACATAAGTTTGAAGAACGGATCGTTCCTAAATTTTTATGGTTTGTCTTACGATTTACAGCATCTTTATAAAGCATGTAAGGAGTACCCGTCTCTATTTGAGATTCTAATATTTTTTCCCAAAGCTCTCTTGCTTTGATTGTTTTTCTTCCTTTTCCTACTTTTTCATACCCTTCATATAATTTTTCAAATTCATCGCCATAGGTATCAAATAAGTGTGGGCACTCATTTGGGCACATTAAAGTCCATTGACCATCTTCTTGTACCCTTTTCATGAATAAATCTGGCATCCACATGGCATAGAATAGATCTCTGGCACGCATCTCCTCTTTCCCATGATTCTTTTTCAAGTCTAAAAATTCAAAAATATCTGCATGCCATGGTTCTATGTACATGGCAAAAGATCCTTTACGTTTTCCTCCTCCTTGGTCTACATAACGTGCAGTATCATTGAATACCTTTAGCATGGGAACTATTCCGTTAGATGTACCGTTAGTTCCTCTAATATATGAACCTGTTGCTCTAACATTATGAATAGATAGTCCTATACCTCCAGCTGATTGTGAAATTTTAGCAGTTTGTTTCAATGTATCATAGATCCCGTCGATGCTATCATCTTGCATTTGTAATAAGAAACATGAAGACATTTGAGGTTTTGGGGTTCCTGCATTAAACAAGGTTGGTGTAGCATGCGTAAAAAACTTCTTACTCATCAATTCATAAGTAGCGATTGCCTCGTCTATATCATTTAAATGAATTCCTATTGAAACACGCATTAACATATGCTGAGGTCTTTCTACAATAGTTCCATTTAATTTTAATAAATAAGAACGCTCTAAAGTTTTAAACCCAAAGAAATCATAATTAAAATCTCTGCTGTAGATAATGGTAGAATCTAACTTTTCAGCATTGTCTATGATAATTTTATAAACCTCATCGGATAGTAACGGTGCTTTTTTACCTGTTCTTGGATTTACGTATTCATATAAATCCATCATCGTTTCTGAAAACGACTTCTTGGTATTTTTGTGAAGGTTAGATACAGCAATTCTTGCAGCTAGTTTTGCATAATCTGGGTGAGCGGTTGTCATGGTCGCAGCAATTTCTGCGGCTAAACTATCTAATTCTGGTGTCGTAACACCATCGTATAATCCCTCAATAACACGCATGGCTACTTTTACTGGGTCTACAATTTTGTTGAGCCCATAACACATTTTCTTAACTCTTGCCGTGATTTTGTCGAACATCACTGGCTCTTTTTTGCCGTCTCTTTTTACTACATACATGCTGCTATTGTTTTTAATTAGTTGCAATCGCAAAAGCGATTATAATATTTTGATTTGGTTTTGTACCAGAAAACTCTTTGGTACTATTTTTTTCTAGAGCAGATCCCTAGAAATCAGCATCAAAACTGATGCTTCCTGTTCCGCCAGATTTAACTCCGGCTTTCTGATATTCAGATACTCTTTTTTCGAAGAAATTGGTTTTTCCTTCTAGAGAAATCATTTCCATAAAATCAAAAGGGTTGGAAGCGTTGTATTCTTTTTCACAATTAAACTCTCCTAATAATCTGTCGGTTACAAATTCTAGGTATTGAGTCATTAACTTAGCGTTCATTCCAATTAAACTTACGGGTAATGATTCTGTAACAAACTCTCTCTCAATGTTTAAAGCATCAACAATAATTTCTCTAATGCGTTCTTTGGGCACTTTATTTACAACGTGATTGTTGTGTAAGTGAACAGCAAAATCACAATGCAGACCCTCATCTCTTGAAATTAATTCGTTAGAGAAAGTAAGTCCTGGCAATAATCCTCTTTTCTTAAGCCAAAAAATTGAACAAAATGCTCCTGAGAAGAAAATTCCTTCAACTGCAGCAAAAGCAATTAATCTTTCTGCAAAAGAGTCTGATTCTATCCACTTTAGTGCCCATTCGGCTTTCTTTTTTATGGCTGGAAAATTCTCTATTGCATTAAATAATTTATCTTTCTCTTCTTCGTTTTTAACATAAGTGTCTATTAGTAAAGAATAGGTTTCTGAGTGAACATTCTCCATCATAATTTGAAACCCATAAAAGAATTTAGCTTCTGAATACTGTACTTCATTCACAAAATTTTCTGCCAAATTTTCGTTTACAATACCATCTGAAGCAGCAAAAAATGCTAAGATATGTTTGATGAAAAAGCGCTCATCATCGGAAAGTTTGTTTTTCCAATCTGCAACATCCTCTGACAAGTCAATTTCTTCGGCCGTCCAAATACAAGCTTGTTGTTTTTTATACCAATCCCATAAATCATCATGTTCAATTGGAAAAATTACAAATCGGTTATCGTTGGGCTGTAAAATTGGTTCTTGTAAAGACATTATTTGTTAAGGTTTTCTTAATTGTTGTAAAATATACTCCTATCGAGGTTAACAAAGATTGAAAAAAAAGGAATGAATACAAAGCTCTACTTATTCACAAAACACGCTAAGTTTTTAACAAAACAAAAAAATCACAAAAAAAAAATGAATTCTTAATTTTTTATAACATATTGATAATCAATATTTTATAAAGGCGTTTTTTTACAAAGCCTTATTGTTATTGACATTCCTAAAATGAAAAAATTTATTTTTTGTTTTAATAATTTGGAGATGTAAAATATTTTACAACTAAATTTTAATGACCGTACATTTACACCATTCTAAAAACTTGTATTTATAACAATTTCTTTAGAAAATTCTGTTTTATTTTATTTTTAGAGCCTAAAAGAGTGCTGCTTTTTTAAAACTAAACTATAAATGATTAAAATGAAGCCGTTAATTGCATAGCTAACGCAATTTCAAAAGAAACATCTCCTTCTTCAGAGCTTGCCATTCCTGAGAGATTTAAAGTTACTGCACTGTTATTTAAAAATGAAGTTTCTAATGAGTTTAAAATGTTTACATCAGTAATTGGAAATATAGACTCATTTTCAATTTCTTGTGCAATGTTTAGATCTGAGACATCAGCCACGATGATTCCATTTATTTCAATAACAGCAGAAACGATAGATGCGTTTTCGTTACCTGTTAAATTTGCAAACGTATAACTTAAGCTATCTATAGTAATATCACTAATGCTATTGAAATTCGAAACCACTTGATTTAAATCTCCTTCAATGCTATCATTAAAGTTTACAGCAGTGCCATTTGTTTGTTGGATGGTCACTGTTGCAGTTTCGTTGATGACCATAGTCTCAGTAATTTCAGTAGGTTCTTCACAAGATAGAACAACAGTTAAGACAAATAAAAAAGAAACTAATTTTCTCATGATTGGACGCTTATATACATTTCAAATTTACTTGTTTTTTTTAATATGTTCTTGAGCTACTTTTTCTAATTCTAAGTACCAGTTAGTGCCAAACTTTCTAATTAGTGCCTCTTTTACAAATTTATAAACAGGAACTTTCAACTCATTCCCCAGAGAACAGGCATCATCACAAATATCCCATTTATGGTAATTTACTGCTGCAAACTCACTATAAGCTTTCACTCTAACGGGATATAAATGGCATGAAATTGGTTTCTTCCAATTGATAACTCCAGTATTGTAAGCTTCTTCTATACCACAAGATGCAATCTTGTTTTCATTAAAAATAAGGTATGCGCATTCAGAATTATTAACTAAAGGGGTTTCTAGTTCTCCAAGATTGGTTTTTATGGAAGTACCTTGTTGCTCTATGGCTCTAATTCCTTCTTTTCTTAAAAAGGGTTTTACCTTTGGATATATTTCCTCTAAAAGATCGACTTCACTTTTTTCTAAAGGTGCACCAGCCACTCCTGAAACACAGCATTCTCCTTTACATTTGGAGAGATTACACACAAAATCTTTTTCAATAAGATCTTCGGATACAATGGTTTTACCTAATTGAAACATTTGGCAAAAATAGCATAAAATATTTTCTATTTTTTACATTTTGATTCGGTTAGTTTTCTACTTTTGCAACTTTAAACAACTACTTATGAATTTTAATGCTAAGGAAATATTTACCGCATTCATGGTGTTATTTGCGGTCATTGATATTGTTGGGAATATTCCAATCATCATAGATTTAAGAAAAAAAGTAGGCCATATTCAGTCTGAAAAGGCATCACTAATTGCGGGTATTATTATGGTGGTATTTCTTTTTTTAGGACAAAGTTTACTGGAATTGATAGGAATTGATGTCTATTCATTTGCCGTTGCGGGAGCTTTCATTCTTTTTTTTATTGCTTTAGAGATGATTTTAGGGATTACCCTTTATAAAGATGATGAAGACTCAGAAAGCATAACTGCTACCGTATTTCCTCTCGCATTCCCTTTAATTGCAGGGCCCGGGAGCTTAACAACACTGCTTTCTTTACGGGCCGAATTTCATACTGAAAATATAATTATTGCCGTACTTTGTAATGTTTTAGTGATTTATGTTGTTCTAAAAACTTCTCCAAAAATAGAACGCATTATTGGTGCTAACGGGATTAAGATTATTCGAAAAATATTTGGAGTTATTTTATTAGCCATTGCTGTAAAATTATTTGCTGCTAATATTCAAGCGCTCTTTTAACGATGTTTGACGCATTAATTATTGGAGGAGGTGTAGCGGGCATGCAATGTGCTTTAGTGCTTGGATCAGGTCTTAAAAAACCCTATGCTGAGAATAAAAAGGTAGGGGTAATTATGCATCAAAGAAGTTCTCATTTACAAAATGCTCTTTTTAATAATGTGCTTGGCTTACCCTCAGGAACTCTTGGTTCTGATGTATTGACAGCAGGAAAAAAACAATTGACTACAAAGTACCCAGATGTTACTCAAATTGAGGGTGAAAAAGTAATCTCTATTGCTATTCAAAACCATTTTCACATTGTAAAGACAAACAAAAACGAGTACAAGACTCAAGTCATTGTTTTAGCTTTAAATTATGCAAAACCATTTTTAATTAAAGGTTTAGAAGCGTATTTAGAACCTCATCAAAGCGCAAAAGCGTCCAAAGATAGAATTCAATTAAGAAATGAAAATTATTTGGTTACTGAGAACGTCTATGTTTGCGGAACCTTATCGGGATGCAGAAGCCAATTTGCCATAGCAGCAGGTAGTGGAGCCACTGTAGCCACTGATATCTTAACTTTATGGAATAACGGAGAACACAGCCAAGTTCATGATAAGATTTAGCTGGTTTTTTGCTCCATCTTTCCTGTGAAATTTAAAATAACGAATGCTAAGCCACATAAAGACTGAATTAAAAAAACAACAC